>Ga0194116_10000129_pt1 | contig 151493 bp, 135 predicted proteins | sample TA2MahsurfametaG_4_FD_148617 | JGI IMG/M metagenome (GOLD analysis project Ga0194116, IMG submission 148617) | Freshwater microbial communities from Lake Tanganyika, Tanzania - TA2015008 Mahale S9 surface | ecosystem: Environmental > Aquatic > Freshwater > Lake | place: Tanzania: Lake...
GATTAGTCGATGGAGCCTACCCATCAGACCACATGCCGATATGTACCGAATTTCTATGCAAGGACCCATCTGATTTAAAATAGCCAGTAAAAAATGGCCTTTAATGTCCACCCCCTTGACTTTGACGAGTGGAAAATTGCCCTTATCCCCGGAGGGGGAATTTTTTTTTTGAAATCGCTTCGAAAACAGCTCCTCCCTTTTTTTTTCACTTGGAAAATGGAAAAAAAACCGTCGTCTTCACCGCATCTCTTGATTTTTTCCCTAAAAATCGCATACTTTATTTTCGTCATAAAAATCGGGGTGTATGCAATTTTTCTTTTTAAGACACGGCGAAACATTGTGGAATCTCGAAAAACGGTGTCAAGGGAAAACTGATATCGCTCTTAGCGAAAAAGGGGTAGAAGAGGCCGAAAATTTTGCAAAAAAATCGCTACATCTTCCGATTGGACACATCTTTACCTCTCCATTGAAGAGGGCACGTACCACCGCAGAAATTCTTAAAAAAAACCATCCCATGGCCGGTTTTACCGTTTTGAAAGAATTTGAGGAGAGGGGTTATGGGTATCTTGAGGGCAACCCAAGTGCAATGATGTATGCTTTCGAGAAGGAGGAAAAAAGAAACCCTTCCAAGCCGATAGATCCCTCAGTCGAGAGTTTAGAAGCGATAAATTTTCGTTTACAAAAAGGTCTTGAGACCGCTTTTGCAAATGACTTTTCCCCTTTCATCGTCTCTCATGGTCGACTTTTTGTCTCCCTTTGCGAATATCTTGAGGTTCCTCACGAAAGCCAGATAAAAAACCTCAGTCTCTACGAGTTTACAAAAACTTCAAAAAAATGGGAAATTCGACAGATTCTTTTCCACTAAACAAGAAAAAAACTTTAAAAAGAGTTGTCGAACAAATTTTGCTAAGGCCTCCAAGGTGGGGTTTTTTAAGGACTCTTTTATTTCGTTACGTCCGTCCAGGCTGATTGCCATATTTATAGAAAATTCGATTTAGATCGATTTTATATCCATTCCGGAATTGTCCCCCTTTATTTTGCAGTAGAAAGAGGATTGGTCGATGGAGCCTACCCACCAGACCACATGCCGATATGTACCGAATTCCTATGCAAGGACCCATCTGATTAAAAATAGCCAGTAAAAAAATAGCCGTAAAGTTTTACGGCTAAGCTTTGAAGGATCTAAAAAACTCTTCAAGTGGAGGGGCTAAAAGAGTTCTAAAGACTCCATGTAATCTTTTACGGGGAGATTTTTGACCTCAGCCTCCTCACACTCAACAGCCATCAAATAGACTCTGGAATCTGCAATCACCAACCGGCCAGAAAAACAGACGGTGCCGTTACGGATGATAAAATCGACCCCCTGATGTCCTTGATGCCGGATAAGAGTTGCTCTATCGAGCCTGTTATCCGGATTTTGACTTGTAATCCAGGTCAAAAATTGCTCAAGACTTGTCTGCTGGTTGCTTTGCGGTATGGCTCTTGGGTACTCGGCTACAAGCAGAATATAGACCGCCCTGGTATCGACGGGTGCAACCAAAACATCATAGTTGAACTGCTCCCCCCGTACCTGGTTTGCATGCGAACTTGCATACGGAACCGACGGCATTTTTAGGGTGCAACGCTTGGAGCGGACTGTTTTCCACCCTTGGATTTCGGAGGACTTAAGCGCCTCCGGTGCCTGCGCAACCGGTGCCATTCCCGAGACTGCACAGGTGATAAACAGGAAAATTTGGGGGATAAGTTGCATAAAGTTCTATAGTCCTATGATGAAAATATGTTTGCGAATATCGAAACGAAAATCCAAAAGCCCAAGAGGACAAATGCGGACAATACAACTACGACTAAGGAGACCCATGCGGAGTATCCGTTCACTTCACTTAATGTTTGTAAAGAGCTTACCCAAGTCCATACTACGATCAACGCCATGAAAAACGTTGTGACTTGGTACGTGTAGAATTGGACACCTGCCATCGTCACCGGATCTTGAAGATAAAAAGCGGCAGCTCCGAACATACCGATGTTTATCCCCCATAAAATCAGGTTCAATGAACGGGGAAAAAATGCCCATGTGATTGCTGCCCTGTTATCGTAGTAATTTCCCTTTCCCTTGAAGAGCTTACTTATCCAGTACACAACAACGCTGTAGATGGAAAGCATAACGTACCCGTACGGCAGACCAAAAATAATCGATAACCCCAAAATGGTCATCAGATCAAATTTTTCCCCTAGGTCGTTCATCGCCGAGAGGTCGAACATCCCGATGATACCGAGGACGAATGCGATCCATAAAAAATATTTACGAGCATCCGCATTCACTATCCTACGGATCACCTCTCTAGGTTTTACCACAATCTGCAGTAGCTCTTTGAATGACGGAAATGCGCTCATATTGGCCCTTAAGAAATAAGAATCTAATTCTTTTTAATTTCTTAATAGCCTAATTAAAATGGAAATATCAAGGATTATTTATAAATTATTTTAACAAATTGGATCTTACTGAGATGCACCCTTTATAACTTCGACGGGCGAACCAATGAGTTGAGGGTCGGGTAGAAGAATATATACCCTGCATCCAAAATTTTTTGATTTGAAATCGTCTGTGAGGCAAAGAAAAGCTCTTCTGCCATCCCCTTTCCAAAAAGGATCTCGACTATAAATTTGGGCAAAGGGGGGGCTAAAAAGTTCCATTTCGGTCCGTAGAGGGATTGCATAACCTTAAGAGCTAGCTCTTTTTGAGTAGGCTGGTCATCGGCAACCAAATTATAGATTCCCGATAGGGGGGGTGTCATTAAAAAATGGTAGATTGCCCCTAACACATCCCGATGTGCTACCCAGGCGGTTTTTTGTTGTCCATTGCCTATAGGGCCAAGCAATAAAAGACGCCCAAGCTTCCTAAAAACATCCAGCATTCCCCCCCCCTGTCCCAAAACCACCCCAAATCTCAAAAGAATGAGGCGACAATTGCGATGGTTTACAAGGGTTGCGGCCCGTTCCCAATCGCTTGCAAGGTCTGATAAAAATCCTTGCCCTCTCGGAGATGTCTCTACGCAATCTTTTGCCTGGGATCCATAAAAGCCAACAGCCGAGGTAGAGATAAACATTTTGGGCGGTCTTTCCAGACTTAAAATGAGTTTGCTTAATTTTTGAGTATGCTGCACCCGGCTTTGATAAAGGATTGTTTTACGCTGCACCGACCACCTTTTTTCTGCGATATTTGCACCAGCAAGATTGATAAAAGCGTCAAAACCTTCAAAGCTGTCCCGGTTCGCCTCACCGCTCTCATCATTAAATAGCACGGTGTTCATGGAACCGAGCATAGCTTTTGACCTGACCGCCCTAAAAACTTGATGCCCAAATGAGGTTAGCATCAGATCTAGTGGATGGCCGATGAAACCGTGGCTTCCAAGCAGGAGGATTTTTAGGGGGGTGTGGGACGGATAGCGCTTCAAAAGCTCTAATTCCTGGCAAATAACCGTATTTTTATCTGCGATAATCCCTTTTAAAACCTCCTCGACCCTTTTATGACGGCTTTTATAGAAAAACCATTTATAGCCCAATTCAAAATGGATTTCGTCAATGATCGCAGTCTCTTCCCCCTCTTTAAAGCAACTGACGGAATATTCAAATTGTTTGAAGACACCCCTATCCTGTTTTACCCTGAAAAGATTTGCCGGATCAAAATGGATCCTCATATAGGACACAAGGGGGCGCAAAAGGTGTTTCAAACGGAAGCGGATCAATCTCTGCCCATTTTGAGTAGGGAATGACTCGCTTACACTCAAACGATCGTTCAGCATCACCCATCGAAATACTGCATCCGGATCCAGATGGCGTCTTTGCACATCTTTTACAGGAAATGAGACTAAGGTTTTTAATTTTATGGCCTTCATTCTCTGCTAATATCTCTTGAATAGAAATTTTTTGCAACAAAGAAAGGGCCGCTCAACCGCAAAGAAAACTTAATAAATAATCATCGATTGACAGCATACACCCCATCTTGCATAAAACAACGTTTAAACAGGTTTTACTCCTCTTAACCTCTTACCAAAAGAAGCGTGAGGTTAGAAACTTCAAAGCCCATTTATTTGTTAACGATAAAACATTCCCAAATTGATGAAAGAATTGACCGACTTTAAAGGATTCCTGCTAGAATGTCCTTTTGAAACGATTTTAGTACGTGTCGTGGCTGCAGAGGGGCTGGTTTTGGATTCAAATTGCACGTTTATGACAGTTTCCACTATGGATCGGGAGGCTCTCCCCTTTTATTTAAAAACTTGGGTGCGAGATCGAATTTGTAATAGAGGGCTACCAGAAAAATCCAAAATAGTCTTTTTATGAAAAAACTAAAAATGAGGGCTGAAATGATTTACGTTTTTTGGAGTTGCAAAGACAAAACCGAGGCAAAAAGGGTGATTGATAAACTATTGGATCAACGTTTGATCGCTTGCGCTTCGATTTTTCCTAAAGTCGAATCCATTTACCGATGGGAAGGAAAAACAACAAAAGTAAAGGAGGTCAAAGTCCTCCTCAAAACGATTCCTGTAAATTTCGAGGCGATCCAAGATAGCATCCTAAAAGATTGCAGTTATGAAGTCCCAGAAATTGTGCAGGTCGATATACCCCGAGGTAATCCCCGGTATGTATCTTGGTTACAAGAGGAGTGCCTTTCAAACGTTTATTGACTCTAAAACAAAGACCATTACACCCTTTAAAAAGACAACCGCCGTTATACTTATACCCTGTTAAGTTTTTTAATCTTGAAGGCCGGCTTTTATAAAAATAGCATGAAGTAAATGTCCTGTATTTGGATCCTCAGTCACAAGCTCTTTATCGCTACTTTTTTCAATCCCAAGATCTCTTGCCCAAGCTTTTTGCCATTTTTCGTCAAGGATTATCCAACTTAGATGTTCTAAAAAGTTTTTCTTGATCTCCTCAGTAGGCGGATATTTTTCCAGATCGACAGGACTGTAATACTTGGATGTTTCAACATCTAAATAAGCACCTATACAGTATCTTATGATCCCTTTTACTCTGTCCCACTCCGTTTTAGAAATAGCTCTCCCCCCTTGAATTTTTGATTCAAGAACTTGATTTAACTCTTCTAAAAAATCTTTCTCGTTTAACTCGGCTTCTTGAAGCTGATCGAGATATCCTCGAACTAAGGTCTCAACGTCTTTTTTATATCTTAAATAATTTTTGGGATCCTGAAATATATTTAAAAGTGTAGGCATTACATGAAAAAAAAGGTCGTGGGGTTGTGCGCTTGTACTACTGCAAATTAAAAATTTACCGAGCGATTTTTCAATAAATTCATCGGCTTCAAGGAGACCTCCAGGTTGAACAAGCTCCAGATCTTTAAGTTCCGGATTATCTGATTTCAAGCGGACTAGAATTTCTTTTAGCTTTTCAATAGAGGGGGTGATAAGAGCTTGAGGCTCTTTTTCATCTAAACGAAATCCCATTTCGTTTAAAATCCCCATTTGTTTCGGGCTGAGATAATCAATCAAAGTCTGCGAAAAATTGGTGCCTGGTTGAAGGGACGGAAACTGTGTCTGATTCCAATTGTCAATATCTCCTAAAGGTTGGGTCGGACTCCATATAAGGAGCTCTTTGTCAGAGGTTGGGCGAGCTTGCCAACAGCATTTAAAGGGGGCAGTTGTTTTTAGGGTGACCTTTCCTGACGGTTTTGTCGCCGATGCACCGGCTGCCCCGATTTGAATACCAGCAAAAACGGCGGAGCTGATCTCTCTAACCTTTCCTAAAATCGGCTCCATGAATGGGGCCCTCGAAGAGGTTTGCTGTTGGGTTTTATTTGGGCCTGCTATGGAGGGGGTATCGCTCATAGAACAGCACTTAGCAGATCCAAAGGCGGACATCAATAAGAATCATTATTTCGAGGGGGATAAAAAACGACAAAAAATGGTCGCAAACCGCCCTATATTCTTGCTGGTTTTGCCCTCATTTAGATGCTTTTTTTGTCTCAATTTGCCTAGAGCTTGATGCAAAAAAGGACCCAAAAGCTTTTGGTTGAAAAAAGGAATGCTAAACCTCTCCCTTACAACGGGTTAAATCTATATGGAGGAAAATAATAAAATATGATATAATAATAATTAGTAATAATTGATCAAAAGGGAATCGTATGTTTTCACCCGTAAAGACTGGAAATCTAGAGGTGTCTACAAATCAAGATGCGCTTACACCAAGAACCCCTCGCGCATCCCCTTTTTGTATCGGAACGCCTTCAATGTGCAATACACCATCCCCCATTCATTTCATGAACCGTTTAGTCCACGAGCGGATCGGTTTGGGGCCCCTACCAAGCAAGGGGGTATTTTCCATGTCAAAAAAAGATCAAATACAGAAAAACAGCAGGAGTTTACACAATCTCATCCGCGATATGCATCAATCGAGATCCAATATCATAAGAGGTATTCCAAGTGAAGGTTTGTCCGAAAAAATTATTGAGCTGGAAAAAAAGATCCAAATTTATCAGAAATCGATAGAAGAGCATCATAAGTTTTTCCATTTTGACAAACCGGAAGATGCGATTGAAGCTGTGAGTCATCAAATCTCTTTAGCTTCTGCTTTGATAGATCCCCCTTTGAAAAAAAAGGTGTATTCTACAAAAAGCGTTGAAGAGAGCCAAGAAGGGCGTCTTCTCACGCAAAAAGGCTCTTTTTTACATCTGGCTTTGGTGTCTTTAAAACAAAACTTGGAGATTTTGAAAGGATACGAGAGAGCTAAAAAACTTGAATATCCGGTCAGTGACCTTATCAAAATGCCGGACGGACAGGAGAAATTATCCAATCTTTTTAGGTTCACAGAAACGAAATTTCATAGTGAAGTTGAGCTGGGACGAGGAGGTTGGGGTAAGGTGAATTTGATATCTTTCGGTAGAAAAAAATACGCCATAAAAACACCGATATCTCAAGATCGGGACGGTGGCGATAATAACGTCCATGATCGGGAAATCCTGGTACCTCTGATCTTGAATGGGCACCCGAATGTGATAAAAATCTGTGCAATTCTTGACGGAAACCCTATCCTGGAACTATTCCAGGGGGGCTCGCTTGAGACGTATTTTGAAAATGAAAACTTCTTTAGCGATTCCGATCTAGTCGAAGTGTTGGCAAAAATAGCCTCCGGTCTTGCCCATGTCCATGAAAAAGGGCTGATCCATAAAGATCTCAAGCCGGCTAATATTCTCCTAAAGTCCCCAGGTGAACCTGATCCGGTCATCATCGACTTCGGCAGCACAGTACCTGATGGTGCTGAGGAAAACAGAGGAATTGCCGGGACAGAGCTTTATATGGCTCCCGAAATGGTGGCGCGTCTTCACTCCAAATCTAAAAAAGGTTTTGATATGACGATGACTTCTAAGATGGATATTTGGGCACTTGGACTCATAATTTATCAAATGGCCTCTGACGGATCCCATCTTTTTGTAGAAAAGGGGGTGAGCCAAAAAAACTTATTAGGACGAAAACAGCCATTTGATTTGGAATTCTTGCTTGCTGCGCGGTCCGAAAGGTTAGAAAAAATAAAAAAAATGGCCTCTTTGAACCAGGCTAGCCTCCTACGAGAAGGACGAAAAAATTCTGTTCTAATTGAGGGACTTTTTTCAATAGCTGCAGACTGCCTTAATATGCAATCCTCAAAGAGGCCTACCGCAGCTGAGGTGGAAAAACGCCTTTTAGATCTTCAAACAAAGCTTTAAGGGATTTTTTGAAGAATTCTGGTCTACAAGTACCTCCTCCTCATTGACACCCATAGCTCCGTTTTGTTAAAATGTTTTAAAAACTTTTAAACCGGAGCTTCTCTTAATGAGTCACGTCGATGCCGCGTTTGTCGAAAGGCTTTCCAAGCTTGCACGCATTAGCCTCGAAAAAGACGAAATCCTTCGTCTTGAGGAAAACCTTGAAAAGATTTTAAAGCACATCGACAGGCTTCAGGAGGTCGATACTAAAGGGGTTACCCCCTGCTTTTCGGTGCAGCAAGAGCTCATTTGTCCCCAATTTGAGGACGAAACAGAGCCTCTGTTGACTCGCAATGAACTCATGAAAAATGCCCACGACTCGATTTCCGGATTCATCAGGGTCCCAACCGTCATCAAAGGAGCATAGTTTTTTATGAAGCATCTTTCCAAAAAAAGCGCAAAAGAGCTCCATGACGGGTTCATAAAAAAAGAGTGGTCAGCTTTGGAAATCGCCAAAGCGCATCTGGCAGAAATCGAAGCTCGCGAGGGGGAAATCCAGGCGTTTTTGGCCGTTTTTTCAGAAAAAACGCTCTCCCAGGCGGTGAAATTGGATCGTAAGCTTGCGCAAGGAGAGCCTCTGGGACGGCTGGCTGCGGTGCCTGTTGCGATCAAAGATAACATCCACATCAAAAACGAGAAGACCACAGCCGCCTCAAAGATTCTCGAGAATTATGTGGCCCCTTTTTCAGCGACGGCGGTAGAGGCTTTGGAAAACGCCGACGCCCTATTAATAGGAAAAACAAATCTGGATGCCTTTGCGATGGGTTCTTCTACCGAACATTCGGCCTTCAAAATCACCCAAAACCCCCTACGTCACGGCTACACTCCGGGCGGCTCTTCCGGAGGTTCTGCCGCTGCAGTTGCAGCCCATTTTGCCCCCCTTTCGCTCGGAAGCGACACGGGAGGCTCGATCCGCCAGCCCGCCTCATTTACCGGACTTGTGGGAATGAAGCCCACGTACGGCAGAGTCTCCAGGTACGGGTTGATCGCCTACGGCTCCTCACTTGACCAGATCGGCCCGTTCTCCAGAACTGTGTACGATAATGCCCTTTTGCTCGAGACAATCAGCGCGCCTTGCAAACTGGATCCGACAAATTTGCGTCTAAAGCAGATCGATTACAAAAATCAGCTTGAGGGGGAGGTAGAGAAAAAAAGCATAGCGATTCCATACCTGTTCTTAGAAAAGCTGAACCCAAAGGTGCGTAAGCATTTTGACCGTGCCGTGAGCCATTTCAAGGATATGGGGTATCAGATCAAGGATGTGGACCTGTCAATTTTAGAGCATTCGCTATCGGTATACTACGTTCTGGCAACAGCGGAAGCCTCGGCCAACCTCGCACGCTATGACGGAATTACGTTCACAAGTCGGGATCCCGAGGCCAAAACACTTGAGGAGGTGTACGACAAATCGCGCTCCTCATATCTGGGCCAGGAGGTCAAACAGAGGATCTTATTAGGGACAATGGTTCTTTCGCAGGGTAAAATTGACGAGTACTACATGCAAGCAGCTCGAGTACGTCAATTGATGAAGCAAAAGGTCGAGTCGATCTTTAAAACGTGTGGATTTATTATGATGCCCACCTCTCCCAACACGGCATTTCAAATTGGAGGGATCAAAGATCCTCTGACGATGTACTTGCAGGATATTTATACGATCTTCGCTAATTTAACCGGACATCCGGCCGTAAGCGTCCCCATGGGATTTGATGATGGGCTTCCCCTAGGACTGCAGATTGTTGCCCCCTACCACCATGAGCTTGATCTCTATAAGTTAAGCCGTCAAATGGAATTGGCAAATGCGCACCATCTAACCCACAAATAGAGGACTTTTCGGATGCATTACGAACATTATGAACCGATCATTGGGTTGGAAATCCACGTACAGCTCAACACAAATACAAAATTGTTTTCAAGAGCTCCCAATCATTTTGGTTCGGAGCCGAATACAAACATCCGCTACACCGACACGGCTCAACCCGGATCGTTGCCCCTTTTAAACAAAAAAGCGGTCGAGTTGGCGGTGCGGCTCGGGCTGGCAATTGATGCCAAAATCCATCTTTACTCCCGTTTTGACCGCAAATCCTATTTTTATCCGGACAGCCCCCGTAACTACCAGATTACCCAGTCGTTTCAAAAGATTTTGGAGGGTGGGATTGTTGTGGCCGATGTAGACGGTGTCACAAGAGAGTTCCAAGTAGAGAGTGCCCACCTTGAGGATGATGCCGGGATGCTGAAGCATTTTGGCCCCTTTGCCGGCGTCGATTTGAACCGGGCAGGCGTCCCTTTGATTGAGATAGTATCTACCCCTTGCATGCGCAGCCCTAAAGAGGCGGCGGCATACGCGATGGCGGTCAAGTCAATTATGGAGTATATTGAAGCTTCCGATTGTAACATGGAAGAGGGGTCGTTGCGTATTGATGTGAACATCTCGGTTCGAAAAAAAGGGGAAGAGAAACTGCGCCCTAAAGTTGAAATCAAGAACATGAACTCGTTCTCAAATATGCTCACCGCTTTGGATTATGAGATCAGAAGACAAATTCGGGTCTATGAAGAAAATCCGGGCGTCCCCTTCCATGAGGTCATGCCTAATAGCACCTACCGTTTTGACCCTGTAGAGCAACGGACAGTCTTAATGCGTAAGAAAGAGACCGCCGCCGATTACCGCTATTTCCCCGATCCTGATCTCCCTCCCCTTGTGATCACAGAAAAGTTCATTGAGGATGTGAAAAAAAATCTTCCCGAATTACCGCACAAGCGGTTCATCCGCTATACCGAGACGCTGGGGCTCACCCCTTACTCGGCAGGGGTTCTAATTGCTGATAGAGCACTCTCGAATGCTTTCGAAAAGGCGATTCACCTGGTGAAAAATCCGGTCTCGCTTTGTAATTGGCTTACAGTCGAATTTGTAGGAAGGCTTAATGAGGATAAGGTCCATTTTATGGAATCCGGCATCCCTATCGAAAATATCGCCTACCTGGTCACCATGATTGAAAACGGTGTGATCACAGGAAAAATAGCCAAAGAGATCAAGGAAGAGATGTGCCGGACCAAAAAACATCCCCAAGAGATCTACGACCAAAATCCGGATCTAAAGCCACTCAGCGACACCAAAGAGATTGAAGCGATCATAACGGCTGTTCTACAGGAAAATCCTGAATCGGTGACCGACTATAGAAACGGGGTACAAAAAGCCTTCAACTCTCTGGTTGGGCAGGTGATGAAAAAAACTAAAGGGAAGGCTAACCCCCAGATCGTCAATAACCTTCTTGTAGCGACAATAGCAAAGGACAGTGAGGATTAGCGGTTGCTAGGACTTTTTGAAAAGCCCGTCGTACTAAAAGGGATCGGGTTTTTCAAATGACATCTTTTGGTTTATGTGAAGTGTGCTTAATCGATAATCCTCCTGCTCCTAAAGCTGAGGTCTGCTTAATCGATAATCCTCCTGCTCTTAAAGCTGAGGTCTGCTTAATCGATAATCCTCCTGCTCCTAAAGCTGAGGTCTGCTTAATCGATAATCCTCCTGCTCTTAAAGCTGAGGTCTGCTTAATCGATAATCCTCCTGCTCCTAAAGCTGAGGTCTGCTTAATCGATAATCCCCTTAGCCTTAAAAAAGGGTCGGCTACAGTATATCTCTTGAGTCTCTTATCCGCACGGTGTGAAGCGTCTCAAAAACGGCGGCCACTACATATAGGGTAGTAAAAAAAAAGTAACCGAAGTAGAACCCTTTTACCCCCTTTTCATAATACAGGTTTTTTGCTGCAGTGAACGCTGAAAAACCTTTTGTATCATGCCCTTTGAGCATAGATATCCTGATGGGGTAGACTACAAGCGATTGGGTGATTAAAGTGAGTATCCAACTTAGCCTATCCGGATCTTTAATACGAGCAATCTGTAACCCTTTTCTAAATCCCTTTTGCAAGCGATCCATGAATCTTTCTTTAGACACCAAGCAAAGACATTTTTCAAAAACTGCGTGGGCAACATACCCTTTAGCCAATTCCTGAAGGGAAAAATCAGATGCGCACCGCGGTTTATATAAAACCTGGACAAGACTTTTTTCCAGAAGAAAATGGAACGGATTCACGATAAAATAGGGCTTTATAGATTCGAAACTCCGTTCAACTCGGGGAAATCCCCCCCCTAAAAATTTAAGAATTCTCTGCTGGGTGTAGTCTATAGAACTAAGACAAGTCAAATAGTTCAACGGCAGGATAAAAAGGTTTACTAATGAGCAGCGAGGAGTCCCGAGTGTTTTGGAATCGGTCCCGTAGCAGGCCATATATTTCAAAGAAAAAGCTATAGGGCTGGACATAACAATACAATCAAAAGCTACAAATAACAGAATACCTAGCACAGCGTAAGAAACAGGCGAGTCTCTACGGGGACAGTTTCTCCCCTTAGCCCCCACCATAAGCACTAAGGGTTCTAATTAAAGAGGTTTGCTTTTTAAAAACCGAATTTAATCGAATAGGGGTCATGCGCTGTTCTATTGTAGATTTTTCTTAAAGAATTTGTCAAGTGTAAGGGGCTCTGACTTAGACTCTAAGGTTTTAGTCTCTTTAAGAATTTGATAAATAGGTTTTGTCACCTGGTAATAAATTTTCTTACACTCGACAAACTCTCCCCCCTTTTTTCTGATGAGAGTTTTGTGCGGTCTTTTGAGATGATCAATTATAAAAATTTTATTGTATAAATAAATTTTTAAAAAAATTGAAAAAATTTTTTATTTGATTTAGTTTTAAGATAAAATCAGGACTTTTATGAACTCCAACAAAAGTTTTAAAATAATATATTTTTTTTTCTTTTTCCCAATTCTTACGCTTGCAGCAAACACCGGCTCAAATAAGGTTGCTGAAAAGGATTCTATGGAGAAACCGGCCCTGTCGGATGGTATTAGGTATGCAGGTCCAAAATTAAACGAAGATGCGCTGAATATCCAGATTGGAGCCGATTATATCATATGGGAAATCAATCAAGAGGGGTTAATCACGGCTGTCAACAATATTTCAAGTGTACCGGGTACAAGTGATCCTTACAAACCTATACCTGGAGTAGGAACAATCTATACTCCAAATACCAAAGCTAGAAATGGCTTTAAAGTCCACGCGGATCTGATTGTATCAACCTACGAAAACGTAGATTTTTTTGTGGAGTATATTTGGTTAGACAGAAGCGCCCCCGAAACCCAAGCCACCACAAACCCCGATTTTACCCATCCCCAACTTTCTGTTGGACCTGTAGTTTTTGACGGTGCAGCAACCACCAGTAATTTGACAAACATCAACACAGTATTTAAATTTGAATATAATCTTATAGATTTTGAAATCGGGCGTCTAAGTTCTTTAGCGACGAATATTTTTAGCCTTCGCCCTTTTTGGGGGATTAGAAGCACCTGGCAGACCGGTTATTGGAATACTGATTTTTTTGGGACAGCTCTAGATCAAAACTTTTTAACCCCTTCTATTCAATTAGATACCACGTATGTGCATATCCAACAAAAAACAAGCGGGGCCGGTATTCGTGGCGGTTTGGACTTTGGTTTCAATCTTTCCCCTAATAACAGCTATGTACAAAACCTCCTTTTAACGGGTACTTTATCGATGAGCGGTATCTATTGCTCTACGGACGTCACATGGGTCACCGGGGAAATTTTACCAACCAGGGTGAATAACGTGTATCAGAGCACGCAGCAGAAAATTTACAGAATTATACCTGTTGTAGATCTATCGCTTGGGCTGGGGTGGAATTACACATTTGGAGGAGAGTGTAAAGATCGCTACAACGTCGAGCTGCACGCGTCATGGGATACACAATGTTGGATAAACTACGGACAGTATACTGCAAACTCTTTGTACCAAAACGGACACCAAAATATGAATGTGCAAGGTTTAACAGTTGGGGGGTCCCTCTTCTTTTAATTTGGTCAAAAGAGGATCTCACCCCTTGCATCCCAGAGTACTTCTCAAGAAACCAAAGGGATTAATCTCTTAGAACGAGGAGCAAAAGCGATCGTCCTTGGTCCGCAAATTAAAGGATTGAGACCGATTTGGTGAGCCGGGTGATCGGCTGCTGCTTTCGAGGCGGAGGTTTTCATAAATTATTTTTGGGGCACCAAGAGCGGGCTAGGGTTTGGGATGGAAACGGTCAAAGGCCAACTGCAGATGGTCTTTGGTTAGGTGAGTATACCGATTGGTGGTGCGTATATCGCTATGCCCCAAAAGCTCCTGAATAGTGCGCAAATCGGCCCCCCCTTGTAAAAGATGGGTCGCAAAACTGTGGCGCAGAAGGTGTGTGTAGATGTTCTTCGATAGCCCGCTTTTTTGAGAGATGCGTTTGATGATCAAAAGAATCCCTTCCCTTTTCAGGTTCTTCGATTTATGGACAAAAAGATAGGGATTGGTATCATTGCGCATCTTTAAGTAGGCATCGATAGCCTCTAAAACAATTTCGGCTATCGGAACAATACGCTCCTTATTCCCTTTCCCTTTGACCCGCACCGTCCCCTCCTGCACGTCGTACAAGGATAACGAGGCCACCTCCGAAGCACGAAGGCCTGCCCCATAGATCGTAAGTAATAGTGCTTTTTCCATCGGAGTTTGGCAGGTTTTAACAAGAATTTCTATCTCCTGTATTGTAAGGGGACGGACAATCTGCACCCCTTTTTTAGGGGGATCGATATGGGCTGCAGGATTTTTTGCTATTGCCCCCTCTTTTAAAAGAAAGTGATAAAAACGGCGCAAGACAACGATCTGCCTTTGCTGGGTGGCAATGCTAAAGCTCTTTTCAAGGGTTTGTATAAAACGAAACAAGTCCTGCTTGGTCGCTTTTTCAAGAGGTTGAGGGGTCAAAAAAGAACAAAATTTCTCAAGATCTCTTTTGTAGCTTAGTATGGTATTTACGCTTAAACCACGCTCAGCAACAAGATAATCGAGGAAGCGAGATAGCCATTCCATACACTTAACGATACCTTGACAGATGAAAAAAATTCAACCCGGGACTTTTTTAGGAGTTAAAAAACGGTCCGATCGATAGATTAGGCAAGAAGACTATTTTGATAAATCTAGGGCTACGGCCCTTTTTTCGCCTACCCCATTTACTGCGAGGATCGTAGTACTTTCGATTAGCAATCTGAACTAAGCACCTGCATTTCGATTTCTTTGGACTGATCTTCTTCTTTATGCACTTTTCTTTTCAGGTCGGTGATGATGTTGTAGATGATCCCGCCCGATGCTATACACACAAGGGAGACTTGGATCCAAAGCTCCATAAAAGGACGGATAAATAGGGCCCCTGCGGTCAAAAGAATCATCGAAGCCTGTGTGATCAAGTGGGCAATGAACTGGTCTTTTGTATACTGCCCCTCTAGCATATCGGAGATGAAAAAGTAGGTGTCCACTACCGACCAGCCGACTGCGATTGCCAAGTTGATAATTCCAAATACCACATCAGCGATCCCCATCGTGACAAAATTTGCAGTGGTGCTCACAGCAATCGTTAGAAGCGAAAAGACCTGTATCACTTTCCACAAGGTGGAATAGACTTGGGTCGTTTTATTAATTTTTTCCAACAGTAACCCGTCCTGTTTATAGTAGGAGAGTCCTTTGCTGTTGTTCTCTACAGCCGAATCCCCTAGAATCCTACGAACATTTTTTGGTCCTATAAACCGGCCATAATGGTCTCTACGGGCCAACATGAAGGTCTCGATAGAATATAGTAGAGGGATATTTTCCTCATGTTCCGTAATAAGAGCATCCGGGACAATCTTCCTCTCTTTGATCTCCTGAAGCCTTTTCCCTTTGTCCTCTTCCAGTAACGGTTCGATTTCAACAAAGGTCAGGTTTTTTAAATGGTGTATGTCATCTTGAGTTAAAGTCGTGAGCTTATCCCTGATCCCCTTGATACCTTTTTCGTCGACCTCTTTTCGGACCTCTTCCACCCATTTGGTGCGCTCTCTTGCAATCAAAAAGAAAAAAGCCATGGAGAGGGACATCGAAAAACTTCCGGCAAGATGTATTGCCCTTCCCGAAATCTGGCTTAATCCGGTGTAGGCACCTATAACTCTAGTCATCCCCATAGTAGAATCTATGAAACGGGCCCCAAAACGGCCTTTGCCGTAAACGGCAAGCTTTTCGGAGCTAGGATCCCCTTTCAAGTCGCCGAAAGTAAGTTTTTTGGCCATCTTCTGGCTAAAAAAGCTTGCTGCAAAGCCGTAAATAGATACCAGAAGATTGAGGAACCCCCCTGCGGTGTTGGCTACTCGCCCTAAATGGTGGCTGGAAACAAAAGGGGTTATTTTACTCACCACGTTATTGAGATCGTATGCCGTATAAGCCCCATCTAGAATTTTTTGCGATTTCTGGGCCTTAGAAGAGATTTCGTTGACCCTTTGGGCAAGAGGATTTTCTATATCGTAACCGGTATAATGGGTTTTTGTTTCATTTATAGGGGAAGCGTGCCCGTTGACCACACGGGTTAATTTTCCATCTTCTGCTGGCCCATTTTTTCCTGCTTTTGTGAAAATTTGGACCACTCCTCTAAATGCCTCTACAATACTCATAATAAGATATTATAAATAAAAATTATTATAATAACTAGAATATTTTTAATCGTTGCCCTAGAAGGGGTTAAAAAAGCGGCTTTGGAACGAGCCGCTTTGAAGAAGAGTTGAAAGGGGAAAAACCATCCTAGTAGGATTGGGATTTACCGCATCCGCAAGAGCCTTTAGCGTTTGGATTCGAGATTTTGAACCCTGCCCCGTTGAGTCCTGAGGAGTAGTCGATCTCGGCGCCCAGAAGGTATTTGACCTTGTTGTTGTCGACGTGGATGTCCAATCCGTTGGAATGGAATACGGTATCGAGCGCCGAATCGGCCTCGGTTGAAAAATCGAGAACATACTGGTAGCCGCTGCAGCCGCCGGGGATGCAGTCAAACCTTAAAGCCGCATTCTCCATCCCCTCACCCTTGGCGATCTCTTTAAAAGCTTCCACCGCTTTAGAAGTAACAAGTATCCCATTAGGGTCAAGCTTTTGCTCTAAAACCGTATTAAGGGTCCGCACGAGGCTGTCTATCTCATTTTGATCATATCCGTGGGAAAGCATCCCCGCTTCGAGCGTCTCGTAGCTGCTCGCATGGCAACCCACGCAATGCAGCCCCGCGTCAGTGATCGACTGGGCCAATTTTTGGCTTTTTTCGGGAAAGCCGTTCAAGATCTCTTCGATCGTCATCTCTTTAGTAATCATCTTATGGACCTTCAATTAAAATCTAAATTTCACAGTGCCTTTGGAGGCGATTCTGCATTGGCAGGCCAGCCGTTCCACCCCTTGTCCCGGCTTGAGGTTTTCGGGCTTATGACCCAAAAAATCTTCCTCTGCCTCATTGTAAGGGGTCAAATGGTCGTCCCCCGCCACCACCTCGATGATGCAAGTTCCACAGATCCCCTCCTCGCATGCAAACGGGACCCCTGCCTCTTCGCAACATCCTTTGATAGGGGCTCCGTTCTCAAGGTCCCCCAGCTCGATCTCCTTGTCCCTGTCTATTACGACCAATTTTGTGTGTGACACGTTGTTTCTCCAAATAGAAGATTGTCTGCCTTAAAGCTCCAAATGTTTGGGTTTTTTGTCAGCCCATAGGGAGCCGGCTATGAAACTTGGTTGAGAGTTTACCAAAAAATAGCCGTTTAGGCAACCGATTAGAGACCTGTGTACCAATTTAAAGGGATTTTTTTCAAAAAACGATCGTTTCGCCTCCCTCCCCTTGGTAATAAGGACTTTAAAACCTCTTTTTGATAAGGGGGTTGTAGATTTCCCGGGTGCTATACCCCCTCTTTAAAAAAACACTGGGTTTTAAAGGGGCTTTTTTAGCATGGCAACAACGACGTTTAGAAATAAATCGTAATCTAACTCATTTAGGGAGTCCACGAATGTACGATAGAGTTCATGGGCCACCGATGAACCCAGATCTTCATGATCCAGCCATCCGTGGGCTACAATTAAGGTAGATGGCAAAAAATCTAAAAAGCGATTTAGTAGTGATGATTCTATAGTTTGCAACAATTTTGGGAGGCAACTTAGGTGCTCTTTTTCTACCGGGGGATCCAGCCTTTTATCTAAAGAGGTTAAGAAAGCCTCAGGGTTTTTTCTTGCCATGTCAAATTGTTCAGTGAGAAGAACCTTTATCCTCTCAAGTTCACGAAAAAACGGTCGAGCGTAGATAGCTTTCAGAATATCCGTAGGGCGATTTTGCACCTTATCGCTAAGAATATCGCGCATTGTCTCGGTATCTTTTTCGTTTAGGGGTGACTCTTTTTGCCAAGCTTCTAGCCACATTTCGTCTCTTAAAACGCGACTTTGAATAGTGAATAGGTGTTCTTTGAGCTCTTTTCCCTGAAGAAACGGCCCCCCGTCAGCGGAAAGAATGTCGAGACAAGCGCCCATGCCGAATTGTAAAAGAGACTCGAAAAGTTTCCACTCTTCTTCTGTTATCGGTTTTCTCTTTAACAAACAGAGATTAACGGGAGCTATAAAATTCCGGAAGTTTTCTTTGGCATATTCGAACTCTTTACTGAGTTCTGAAAATGTGGAAAAGATCATCTCTTTATAGGGTTTATAACCATCTGGGTACTTACTAAGTCTTACTAAAAGGGGGATGATATGGAAGCAAACATCGTGGATTAGATGGGGAGGGTCAGAGAAAATGATATCGTTGGTGAGCATTAGCTCCAAAAATTCTTTAAAAGCGAGAATTTCCGAGACCTGAACGATACTCAGTTCCTTAAGCTTTTCTTCGAGGACATTTTTTGTCGGAAATCTTAAGGTCTGCGCACCGGTATCGATTAAAATACCCAACTTTTTTAAAAATACCGTGGGAGCAAAACCTTGGTTATTCACGAGATGTTTAATATCGGAAAAATTCATCTGAAGAAAAGGGTACTGCTTGAGATTGAGCTCCTTAATCTCTTTGTCTGTTAATACTTGTTTGAAAACGAACGATTCTCCTTCTTGCTCCCAGCTATAAGCAAATACGAAGGGCTCCCTTCTTTGCACCCTTTCGGGCGCTAGTGGGGTCGAGCCGGTTGTCGTAACATTTGCTAGAATAGGCAATGCAACTGCTCCTAATGGGTCGTGAGTTTCTTGTCTAACTCTAGGGACATCTACAGGTACGGCGAAGTGGAGTGAACTCGGCCGTTTAGGCGATGGATCCATCATATAGCCTTTTAAATCTCAAAAAGTGGGGTATAATGCAATCGGTAATCCATACATTTTAATTAACCCCCTTTTTTTTGATTAGATCTATTTAGAAAAAAATGGTATAATTTGCCTCGAAAAGAGGTTTTGGAATGGTAAAATCCGTAAGTGAAAAAACCGGCGCGTCGGTTTTTGATGTGCATCAATCTGTAAATGAAAAGTTTACTCTTTTAATTTCGTTCATTTGCAGGCTACAAAAGAGTCTATCGAACACTTTGAGGACGATTCATGAAAAAGAGAAAGAACAGGCAGACGAGAATCTAAAGCATAGAGCACGCTACCAAACGGAACAACGGACTCTAAAGCTGGTAGAAGAACGTAACCTAAACAAATAAATCTTTCACTTTTTACACCTGGATCGGCTAAGATACTCTAAATGTTTACCTTAAGACCGATCTTAGTAGGGTTTCTTGCTTTCCTGTATATAGCTCAGACCCCGCTGCATCTAAATGCAGCAACGGCCCCATTGCATCTGGTTTGGGAGAGTTTCTCTCCGTCAAATAGCTGGGAGGCGACCTGGATTCATGAACTTTTAGAAAAAGTAGATCTCGAAATCGTTGAAGTTGTTGATCTTACCATGTCCAAGGTCTACCCAAATGCACTTTTGGTGCTGTCGAACCCCGAACCCAGAAAATTGGAGCATCTATTAACTCTTTACACCGACAAAGGGGCCCCTTTTGGAATCATCCAGCTTTCCGATGAGGAGCTGCACTACGCCAACCTGGATTATAAAGGGGCCTCCTTTATTTTAAAGAATTACTGGTCTAAAGAGCTTGCAAACAGGGAGCCGAGGGTACTTTTCATCCCCTTGGGGTATAAAAAAGGATTTTGGGACGGGTTCAAGGGGGCGTTAAAAGAGCCAAAAAGCCGGACTTATACCTGGAGCTTTGCGGGGAACGTTTCGAGGCCCCAGAGGCTAAAGATGGCTCGCTCTATGGGGACGATTGGAGACTACTTTTTTTATCGCGCAGACGGTTTCAATAGCCGGCACGCCCTTTCGACCTCCGAGTACAGGGGGGTGCTTTTGGAGTCGATTCTGTCCCCCTGTCCAATAGGTAACTGCTCTTTTGACTCCTTCAGGGTCTACGAATCGCTTGAGGCGGGGTGCATTCCTGTGGTCCAAAGCACCCATAAAGGGGACTATTTTGAAAACCTTTTAGGCCAACATCCGATGATCATTGTGGAGGATTGGAATGAGGCGCCCCAAATTCTAATACCGCTGCTGGAGGATCCTGACCGATTGAAAGAAAAGCAGATGGAATGTCTTGAGTTTTGGAAAAACAAGAAAAAGGAGCTGAAGGAGAAGGTGCACCGCCTCGTAAAGGAAGCTTTTACCACCTCGTAGAGGTTACTTTTTTTCTCCATTGTAGAAGAGCGTTTTACCGATTTTAAAGAGAGCTTTTTTTTGATTTTACAAGAGGCTTTTTGCGAATTGTTGAGGGGGAAAACAACTTAGAGAAGGCTTTTTTGGATTTTAAGGGGGCTTTTTTGCATCGTGGGCGCGGGTTTATATGGTGGGGACTTAAACTGTGAGCCCTTGCATGCGGGTTATATTAAAGGTCCCACTCCTCTTTAGAGCTCTCTTCTCCGTTGAGCATTGATTCGACAGTCTTTTTTAGGGTCATGATCCCCTTTCTGAACCCGCATTCCATAAGAATTCGGTTCAAATAGGTCATTTCGGTCTCATAATGGTCTAGCCTGGTCTGCAACCTGGCCAGCTCCTTCTGCATCTGTTGAGCTGTTGTCATAGAAAACCCTTACTCCCCCCTCTAGGAGGGGACCTTTTTATTAAAATTCTATACTATTATATATTAGTAAATATTTTAATACTATCGTTTCCCGTCTGGAATAGGACCTCAAAGTCTTAGTCTAAAGGAGTCAACTCTCCCTAAATAACTTATAAAATATTTTTTAATTTTACTTTATTATTTAATAAAAATTATTATATAATAGATTCATAAACGAAAAAACCAAAGGAAAAGTTTATGCATACAGCAACAGGAATCGGGCTAGGTAACAATCAAGGCCCTAGTCCACTTCAAGACGCTTTATCAGCCGGAAGCGGAGGCGAAGCAGGAGCAATCGGAGGCGGAGGCGCAGCAGCAGCAATCTTAACAGACAGTGTCGCAAGCAATGAATTTTCCCGATCAAGCCAAGAAACAGCGCCAGCGCCAGCGCCAGCGCCAGCGCAACGTTCGCTAGGGGAAAGAATTTGCTCATCTATCTCAAATCTTTTTACACGAAACGTAGCAGTTGCAGATTCAACACGTACCGGTTCTAGTGACGGACCAGCCACAGATGACGCGGGAGAGCCACAGTCAAGTCGTAACACTAGTGGTGTTCGTACAGGCTTTTTCCGATCTTTTCGTAGACCTGCCGCTGCTTCTTCAGAAAGGGAAGAAACATCCGCACCTGCAAAAGAACAGAGTCATCGTGAAAAATTAAATGCAGCAAAAAAAACATATAACGCTGCAATTGACGCGGCTATAGAGGATATTAATAATCTGAGTGACCCCCTAAAAGAACCACACGAGTATCTTGATAAGGTCAACCCGATGTTCTATTCAGAAGCCCGAACAGTAATCGGTGAAGCGCTAACTAGAGCAGAAGATGTCAGATTCAAATCTAGTAGTCTTCATAGAACTGTAGTGGAAAACGAATTGGATAATATTGGTAACAGTCTGAGAGGAACCAAAAAAGAAACAGAATTCGGTTTTAATTTATTTGACATATCAAAAGCAATTGGAGACTTTGCTAGTTATGATGTGGGAGGATTTTTTGATCGCCATCTTAAAGTCAAAATTGATGGGCTCGACGGCTCCTTTACTGAATGTGGAGTATTTAAAAAGATTGCCCAACTGGCGTTCTACACACCTGATGATTTTAAACCATTGAAAACATTAAATGCGTATATACACGACACAAAAAACCCCAAGATTATAAGATTTTTCGCTACAATTGTTGCTGCGGTGGCCGCGTTGGCGTTAAACATTATATCTTTCTTAGGAAGAGTATCCGTATTAGCTCTCGCTGCATCTATCCAATTACTTATTTACAAAAAAATTCTTCCAGCCTTAGTGGTACTCGGTGGAATAGCCGCTGCTCTTGTTTTTGCTGGTAAAGCTGCTGTAGCTGCGGGTATTGTTGCTACTCTTGCATACGCTTGTTGTATGACTGGTGTAGGTACGACCTTAATTAGTACTGCAGCGAATTTTTACTCCCACTATAAATTAAAAAGAGAACTAAGTGCAAATCAAGACAGACGACACGAGGAAGTAATTAGACAGCTTCAGGCACAATTAGCACAGGCTGATGCTGAGCGAAAATTGGCTGAAGCGAGGGAACAAGCTTTGGCTACCCAATTAGCTGCAGCGGCGCGAGCTGATCAAGGCGTAGATAATTAGGTTGAGAGTCATTCTCGATAGCCAAAAAGGGCAGTTCCATCAGGAGCTGCCCTTTTTTGTTTGTTTGACTTTTGGCTTCATATCGGGTATGGATCGGGTTTATGGCAGATGATATTCGGTGGTATAATAAAGGTTTGGAGGAGGTGTTTCACCTTCTTTGCACCGATGTTGGGGGTCTTTGCGAGGGGGAGGCTCAACTCCGGCTACAGAAGACCGGGGTCAATCTTCTTGAGGAGAAAAAGCGAAAGTCCCTCTTGAGTCTGTTTTTTCGCCAGTTTTTAAATCCCCTTGTTTTGATCCTTTTAATCGCCTGTTTTTTCAAATTCTTTATCCAGAGTTATACGGACGGGATCGTCCTCCTCAGTACCTTGCTTCTTATGGCGATCATCGGTTTTGTGCAAGAGGCGAAGGCGGAAAGGGCGATGGAGGCCCTTCTAAAACTTACAGCGCACCGGTGCAAAGTGAAACGGGACGGGCAGGTAATCTCTTTAGACTCCAAATATCTGGTCCCGGGCGATGTGGTGATTTTAGAGCCCGGCGACAGGATCCCTGCAGATCTAAGGGTCGTCGAAACGGTAAATTTACGGGTGAACGAATCGACTTTAACCGGAGAATCGGTGCCAGTTGAGAAATTCGCAAAAACACTTTTGGAACCCTTATCGCTGGTCGACCGGGTGAACCTCCTTTTCATGGGTACGACCGTATCCGGAGGAAAAGCGACAGCAGTTGTGATCAGCACGGGGATGCACACCGAGCTCGGGAAGATTGCTGGCTCTCTCAAACAGATAGAGGAGCAAAAAACCCCTCTACAAAAAAACGTGGAGGCGATCGGCTTCTGGATTTTACCGATGATTGCCATCGCGATCCTCTTTTTTGTCTTCATTTCTCTAGACCAGGGTCTTGGGATTGCCGAGATTTTTATGCTGAGCGTCTCCGCAGCGGTCTCTGCGATCCCTGAGGGTCTCCCCGCCTCGTTCACGATCACTCTCGCTCTCGGGATGTCCGAGATGGCAAAAAAAAATGCGATTGTCCGTAAACTCCTCGCCGTAGAAACTCTGGGCTCCACAACCCTTATCGCCTCGGACAAAACAGGGACATTGACACTCAACCAGATGAAAGTGACCGAGATCTACATCGACGGCCACGAGATCATTGTTGAAGGGGACGGCGATTCCCCCTACGGATCTTTTCATAACGAAGGGGGGCGGGTCAATCCTCAAACGCACCCGCACCTCAATCAGCTTCTTGTAGTGGCCTCCCTCTGCAACGACGCCCTGGTGACTGTTGAAGACGGCAAATTGACCATCATAGGCGACCCTACCGAGGGAGCCTTGATGGTCGCTGCGATCAAAGGGGGGCTCGATATCGAAAAACTCTTCTACAACCACCCCAGAGTCCATGAGATCCCCTTTTCAAGCGAACACTTGTATATGGCAACAGTGCACGCCAATAGGGTCGGTGATGAGATTTTTATCAAGGGGGCTCCCGAAAAAATCCTCTCTTTCTGCAGCCACATATTGACTCAAAACGGCACCGAAAAGCTGACGGAAGAAAAAATTGCCCGCCTCGAATTTCACCTGCAAAGGATGTCCGAAAAGGCTTTACGCCTCATCGGGTGTGTCAGCATGCACTACAAGGGGGGAGACCTCGACATGGAGCGTTTACAGCAAAAAGAGGGGACATTCATCGGCTTTTTGGGGATGATGGACCCCCCGAGAGAGGAGGCAATCGATGCGGTGCGCCAGTGCAAGGAGGCTGGTATTGAGGTTGCCATGATCACCGGGGACAGCCCCATTACCGCAAAAGCGATCGCCGAAAAACTGGGTATCCATACAAACGGGGTGCTTCGCGGTTGCGATGTGAAACTTTTAAATGAGGAGCAGTTGGCGGCGGAGGCGGAGATGATGAAGGTATTTGCCCGTATCGAACCGGTGGACAAGCTCAAAATTGTCCGTGCGTTCCAATCCAAAAATCATATTGTAGCGATGACCGGCGACGGGGTGAATGACGCCCCAGCTCTAGAGGCAGCTGACATTGGGGTTGCGATGGGGATAAACGGAACCGATGTTGCAAAAGAATCGGCCGACATGATCCTCTTAGACGATAATTTTGCTTCGGTAGTGCATGCGGTCGAAGAGGGGCGGGCTATTTTCAACCGGTTGCGTAACGTCACCGTCTTTCTTCTCACCACCTGTTTTGGGGAGCTTTTCGGGCTCATCCTTTCGGTCTATTACTTCGGTCTTGCACCGCTCACACCGCTCCAAATCCTTTGGGTCAATCTCGTGACAGGGGTAATTTTAGCGATCCCTTTAGGGCTTGAGCCAAGAACCGGCCGGGAATTGAAGCAGCCCCCCAGAAGCCCCGGGATCGGCCTTTTATTCGTGGGGATGATGTACAGAATCGGCATCATGGCATCGCTCCTCGGCCTATCGATTTTCAGCGTATTTTATGTAGCTCTTGGATTGGAAAATCTAGAGCAGGCAAGGGCCACCGTCTTAACAGCGCTTGTTATTTTCGAATGGCTCATCGCCTTTAATTTCCGATCCGATGAGATCTCCATATTCCAACAGGGGCTTTTCACCAACCGCTATCTTTTGGTTGGGGTGAGCGTCGCTATTGTCTTACATTTATCGATCCTTTACATCCCATTTCTGGAGAGGGCGTTTGCGGTGCATCCTTTAGCCTACGACGATTGGAAAATTGCCCTGATCCCGGGCGGGGGAATCTTTTTACTCGAGTCGTTGCGCAAACAGCTAGTCCCCACCCTGTTCTCATTCGGTAAATGGAAAAAAAATCGGCGCTTGAGACGCATCTCCTAGGCCTTGTACTAAAAAAAAAGGTAAAGGGATAAACGGGGTTCGTATACATCTTACCCTTACCCCCTTCCCCTTTTCTATAGATAAAATAAAAAAATCTTTAGAAGTGGATGCTTTCACCGTCCGCATTCAGAATGGCTTCAACGAGCGCTTCACTTAACGTAGGATGGGCGATCATGAGGTGTTTGATCTCGTTGATGGTCATTTTTTTTAGGAGTGCCAACTGGAACATTGGCAACATCTCCGAGGCATGGGAGCAAAGAACAGTGGCACCCATCAACCTTTTGGTTTCAGCGCACACAAGCACCTTTACAAACCCCTTTTCATCCCCCTCCACAAGCCCCCTGGCATTTGCTTTAAACGGGAATTTTCCGGTTTTGAAGGGGAGGTTTTGTCTCTTCAAATCCTCCTCGGTCAAACCCACATGGGCCACCTCGGGGTGGGTGTAGATCACATTCGGCACCTCGTAAATATTGTACGAGGTTGCATGGCCGAAAAGACTCTCGACTAAAGCAACCCCCTCATGGGAAGCTTTATGGGCCAACATAGGCCCCACAGCCACATCCCCAATCGCAAAAACCCCCTGGACGCTTGTTTCGAGGTTAGGGCCTGTTTCGATGTAACCTTTGGAATCAAGGGTTATCCCCCCTTTTTGAGGGTCAAGACCTGCCGTCGCAGGGCGCCTACCGATCGATTGCAACACGTAATCGCCCTCCAACGTGAAACGCCCCTCAACACCCTCGCAGTGGAGCTTTACCCCCTCTTGAGAACTCTCCCCTTCCATAACCTTGGTATTCAAACGAAAATCGATCTCCCTCCCCTTCATGATCCCCATCATCGTTTCGGAAACATCCGGATCGAAGCTCGGGCATACACGTGAAAAAAACTCGACAAATGTGACTTTCGCACCAAGAGAACGGTACACAGATCCCATCTCTAGACCAATCACTCCGGCCCCTATGATCAAAAGATGCTTAGGCACCTCTTTCAAAGCAAGGGCTCCTGTCGACGACAAGACCCGCTTTTCATCGATAGGAAAAAAAGGGAGGCTGATCGGTTGCGAACCCGTTGCGAGGATGATATAGTCCGCCTCAAAAATTTCCCCATTTGCCTCCAGCTTTTTCTTGCCGACAAATTTTGCCTCCCCTTGCACATGACGGATTTTGTTCTTCTTGACAAGATAAGCAATTCCTTGCGTGAGATTTTGGACAATCCGGGACTTCTCCTTCTGCATCGCCCCAAAATCGAGCTGTTTGAAAGCAGCATCGATCCCGACTTTAGGAAATTCGTGGTGCAACAAATCCATATAGTGGGAAAACATTAACAGCGCTTTTGATGGGACGCAACCGACATTCAAACAGGTCCCCCCGAGAGTTGTCCCCTTTTCGATCAAAGTGACCTTAGCACCCAACTGGCTAGCCCGGATCGCACTCACGTACCCCCCTGGGCCCCCTCCAACAATAATTACCGATTTGCTCATAATCCCAAAACTCCAATTTCGGGGTTTTCTATCCAGCGTTTCACCTCCACCAGAAAACCCACAGCCTCCTTACCATCCACTATACGGTGATCGTAGCTCAACGCTATGTACATCATCGGACGGATCTCCACCTTTCCCGAAACGGCAACAGGTCTTTCAACCGTCGCATGCATCCCCAAAATTCCGCTCTGCGGAGGATTTAAAATCGGCGTCGAGAGCAATGAGCCGAACACACCGCCGTTGGTGATAGTAAACGACCCCCCTTCAAAATCTTTAACGGTCAGTTTACCCTCCCTCCCTTTTGCAGCGAGGGCGGCGATCTCTTTTTCAATCTCGGATAAAGACAAGTTCTCCACGTGGCGAACCACCGGCACAACAAGCCCCCTATCGGTAGACACGGCTATCCCCACATGGATCCCGTCAGGGTGGACGATGGTATCTTTATCGATCCGGCAATTCACTTTTGGATACATCTTCAAGGCCCTTTCGACAGCTTTAGTAAAAAAGGCCATAAAGCCGAGCTTGATACCATATTTTTTTGTAAACGCCTCCTGATGCTCTTTCCTTAAACGGAGGAGAACACTCATGTCCACTTCATTGAAAGTGGTGAGCATCGCCGTCTCGTTTTTCACATCAACAAGCCTTTTTGCTATCGTTTTACGAATGAGGCTCATCGGTTCGCGCCGCTCTTTTTCTTTGGTCCCCTCAGGCTGAGACGAGACGCTCTCTTGCGATTGTTTTTCCGGTTTCAACCCAAGAGCCAAAAACTCCTTCATCCCCTGCCGAACTGCATGACCCTGCTCCGGATCCCCTTTTTTTGGTTCTCCTACAGGCTTTTCTGCCAAAGGCGCCGGCTCTACAGGGTTGGATTTTTTTAGGTCCTTCTGAGGGGGTTCCACTTTTACAGATGTCGCCTGCGGTTGGAATGCGGTGTCAATTTCTACTGCAACTGTCCCCACCGGATAGGCTGTTTGCGGCGCTACTTTAAAATGGACTTTTCCGGCGCTGGGTGCAACGACCTCCATCGTCGCTTTATCCGATTCAATCTCGCATAATAGGGCATCCTTAGAAACTATATCCCCCTCTTGCACAAGGAGGCGGCTCACAAAGACCTCCTTGACCGATTCCCCCGGAGCCGGAAGCTGCACCTCGATTCTATCTTTCATCAAAAATCTCCTTCAGGATCTTTTCTAGTTCGATTGCCGAAATTTTAGGCGAACCACATGCCGGAGAACTCGACTCGTTGCGACCGACAAAGGTCATATTTCTACCCATAAGAAGCGCCTCGATCCTAGGCCTTAGATAAGGATAGGCGCCCATATTCTTCGGCTCATCCTGGACAAATAAGAATTTCTTCACATTTTTGACCACATCCAATCTCTTCATCAATTCCTGATCGTCAAAAGGGTAGAGCTGTTCGATCGCAAAGATATGCAAATGTTTTGCATTGAGCTCTGCCGCTTTCTGCTTGATATCGTAGACGATTTTTCCAAATGTAAAAATGCAGGTGGGTCCATCCCCTTTTTCAGCTTTGGTCTCCAAAATGGGTTCAAATGCCCCCTTTTCCACCGCTTCCAAATCCGAAAAGGTCCTCTCATCCCTAAGGAGGCTTTTCGGAGTGAAAATAATCAAAGGACGTTTTGGATTTGAAACTCCGTGCCGCCTCAACAAATGGTAGAATTGAGCCGTTGTAGTGGGTATGGCACACACGATGTTTTTATCGGCCCCAAGCTCCAAAAACCGCTCGATGCGGGCTGAGGAGTGTTCTGGCCCCTGCCCTTCAAAACCGTGCGGAAGATAGAGCACCAGACCCGATGCAACCCCCCATTTCGTCTCTGCAGACATCAAATATTGGTCGAGGATGATCTGTGCGCCGTTCACAAAATCGCCGAACTGCCCTTCCCATATCACAAGCGCTTTGGGATGCACCAACGCATACCCATACTCAAAACCCATCACCGCGTATTCCGATAAATAGGAGTTGATCACTGTAAATTCTGCCTGGTTGGGGCTCAAATGGTTTAGGGGGATATGCACCTTACCCAGTTTTTGGTCGACGATTGCCGCATGCCGATGGGAAAAAGTTCCCCGCCTCGAGTCTTCACCCGAAAGGCGCACCTTAACCCCCTCTTCAAGTAAAGAGCCGAATGCGATCGCTTCCGCCATAGCCCAATCCATTTGCCCCTTCACCCCGCGCTCTTCCAGAATTTTTTTCAGTCGTGGATGGATAGCAAAATCGGAGGGGACCGTTGCAATTTTCTTTAAAATATTTTTGGCCCGCTCTAAAGGGATATTTGATGACACCCTCCCCAAATCGGAAGCTTGAGGATGGTGTACCTCCTTCTTTTTTCCAACAAGCTTTTTTGCTTCTTGGTACATCGCTTCAAAATGGGCCTCGATCGCCTCCTCCGTTTTTTGACGAAACTCCTGATCCATGGGGATGAGACTGGAGGCTAGGGGCATTTTTTTGATCTTCTCTACCATGAGCGGCTGGGTATAGCCGGGCTCATCACCCTCGTTGTGTCCATATTTACGGTAACCCATAAGATCAATGAAGACATCGGTTTGAAATTTTTTGGCCAGATGAAAAGCTAACTTTGTGACTTTGATACACTGGACCGGATCCATCGCGTTGACATGAAACACAGGACAGTGAAACGCTTTTGCAATATCGGTGCAGTACACCGTCGAGCGGCTCTCTTCGGGAAGCGCCGTGAATCCTACCTGGTTATTGATGACAATATGTAGACCGCCTCCTACCGAATACCCTTCAAGGTGCATCGCCTGCAAACATTCGTAGACTATCCCTTGCCCTGCCAAGGCGGCATCCCCGTGTATGGTGATCGGAAAGGCGCAATTTTTTTTGCTCATGTCCGATTTGGCGCGGCACATCCCTAAAATCACCGGATCGACCGACTCAAGATGGCTTGGGTTCGGAGCCAACAAAACCTCTACTCCGTGCCGCTGTTTGGAGTACCCCATATGGTATTTCACATCTCCGGAGCCCGAAAATGCGGGTTCGTACTCACTTTCAAATTCATAAAATATCTGACTTATATCCTTCTCAAGACTATGAGCCAAAACATTCAATCGCCCCCGGTGAGCCATTCCGATAATAACCTCTTCAAAGTCTTTATTTTTCGCATCGCTGATAATATGCTCCAACATCGGAATGAGACTTTCGGCCCCCTCCAAAGAGAACCGTTTTTTCCCCATGTGCCGCTTATGCAAAAAGGCCTCGAAGCTTTCCGCCTGCCTGATCCCTTTGAATAGAAGCTCTTTTTCGTTCGCATCCAACGGTGTGTTCCATTCGTCGAGTAAATAACGGTCAATCTCCTCGATCACAAGGGGGGCGTCCTGCATGTGCATGTACTCAAAACCCACATTTCCCGTGTAGCGAGTTTTCAAAGTTTCCAAAAGCTTTGAGAGGGGGGCTGTCGGCTCTTTCATCATATTAAAAGTCAGAACCGTTTTTTCAAGGTCCGCCTCGCTTAGCCCATGCTCACTAAGGACCAGCTCCTTTGGGACTAGGCCGCTTTCGCATAGGGGATTTGTAGATGCTTTATAGTGTCCGCACCGCTTATAGTCGTCTACCAGTTTAAAAACTTTTAAGGACAAGTCTTGGATCGGGGAGGTAGGGATCGTTGGGGCTGCCCCCTGATACGCAAACTCCACCCCTTTAAAAAATAGAGCAAGCTCTTTAGGCACAAGAGCGGGGTCCTTTAGGTAGTCCTCGTAGGCTTTTTCCAAATAATCCTGATTGAAGAAAAAAATCTCGCTCATACCGAAAAACTATTATGTCCCTTTTACCCTTGCCCCATAACAAAAAAAAAGATTATGGGGGATATTTTTTCCTGGAGACCATTATTAGGCGTCCGTTTAGTGGCAATAATTCTGTTTTTTTAATAAATTCCTGTGTAAGATAATAGGTTCCCGTGAAAAGGGGATTTTTTTTGAGGAGCAGTAAATAGAGATGCAAATGAATATCTTGCGCCAAGTGTCCCGCACTTTTGCCCTCACGATCCCGATGCTGAATGCCCCTTTGATCCCCGTCATTACCGATGCCTACCTTTTTTTAAGAATTCTCGACACTATCGAAGATGAGGAGGCGCTCACATTTGAAGAACAGGCCCGTTATATCAAAATCTGGATCGAGGTGCTAGAGGCGCCCGAAACAATCCCCCAGCTTCTTGAGGAGGTCCTCCCCAAACTAACGAAAAGCACAAAAGAGGCAGAGCGAGCCCTGGTAAAAGATGCCTCGGCACTTATTGAGAGAATTTTGACCTACGACAAAGTGATCCAGCAGAGTATTTACAGGGTGGGAAAGGTGATGGGGACCGGGATGCTCAAATTCCTTGAACGGAAGGGAGACGAAAGAGTCCGCACCATGCAAGAATTGGAGGAGTATTGTTACTACGTCGCCGGTTGCGTTGGGGAAATGCTGACCGAAATTTTCTGCCATGTTGGAAAATTCGAGCAAAAAAAGAGGGCCCTTTTAGAACTTTCCGATGATTTCGGAAAAGGGCTGCAGCTCACCAATATTTTAAAAGACATTGAGCAAGATCGGACCCGAGGTGTCGAATGGATCCCCGGCCCTTTTCGCTCCGAAAACGGGTTAAAAAAACTCATCGAAAAAACGCGCTATTTTCTCCACAAAGCGCTCGACTACGTCTGCTTGCTCCCCAAATGCGAACCCGAAATCAGACGTTTTTGCCTGGTTAATACCCTTTTGGCCCTCTCAACGTTGAGGGTTCTGTCAAACGGGGGGAAAAAGATTTCCAAACGGACCCTTTTTCTGCACGTGATCCTTTCGAAGGTGGTCTCCTACTCAAACAGGATGATCCAGTGGTGTAAAAACGTCTAAATCTACAGTCCCGCCCCCCCTTTTTACCCCGTCGTAAACCACTCTATATATAGCCATATCATGAGGTGAATAGGCTCATTCGTGAGGAGTCGTAAGCGAAGGGCCTCCCGATTTTTTGTTAAAATTTTTATAAAAATATGTTATAATTGTACATCATAAGCCCCCAGAGGTGTTAGATGTTCAGTATACGTAATTTAGGCACCTCATTGCCTACAGCTGTGTCCCAATTTGTAGCCCGAAACCCGGGCAAAATCGCCCTCGTAGCCGGTATTGCCATCGGGATCGTGGCTTTTGCCAAAACAGCAAAACAGTTGTACCAAATTAATGAACCTAAAGAACACGAGGGGAAAATTCTCAAAAAAGTTGGGGATAAAATAGTATGGGTTTGGCCCAAACCTAACCGGTCAATTAGAGCAGAAAAGAGCTTTAAGCCCCTTGAAAAAATAAAGGAAGGCCCCAACGATTGTCTTGTAAGCTCTTTTCCCCGCAAATACCCCTGAAACCATCAATTGTTTTGTTAGCTCTCGACCCGGAAGACTCCCGGGACCAACGATTACCTAGTAAGCCACCAACCTGGTGAAGACCCCTCAAACCATCAATTGTTTTGTTAGCTCTCGACCCGGTAAAGACCCCAGGGATCAACGATTACCTAGTAAGCCACCAACCTGGTAAAGACCCCTGAAACCATCGATTGTTTTGTTAGCTCTCGACCCGGTAAAGACCCCTCAAACCATCGATTGTTTTGTTAGCTCCCGACACGGTAAAGACCCTTTAGCAACTATGGCCGTACGGACACATTTTTGGCATCAATCTCCCCCTGCCCCTTTTCTTATCTAAAAGGGCTTTTTCAACTCTTGACATTTTCTAGGAGTCTGCTAAAATACTGAAAGTTTTTTTTCCAAAGGCACTATGAAGTCCGAGAAACTCCGAAAACTAGAGATTGAATTAGCCGATCTTCAAAAGATGTTTGAGCATGATCTTGTCCCTAAAAAAGAACGAGAGAAATACCAAGTTGAAATTGAGGGGATCCGCGCCAAGATCGAAGAAGAGAGGCAGCGCCTGCAGTATCTCAAAGAGAGCGGTGAAACGGAAGATTTTATCGCACCCAAGCGGAACAAACAAAACCAGGGATACGATCCGCAGTCGATGCCGGAAATCGGGGTCGAGGAAGACCATTCCGAAATCAGCTATATGGATGAGCGCTCCTATGAGGATGACGATCCTTCAACGTTGTTTGAGGATGAGGATTTCGAAGAGGGATCGGAGAGAGGATCTCAGGAGTATGACGAGGATCCGTTTAGTGAGCGCAACCGTTGGAAGCGTGCCCGGATGATCCAGGATCCCGAGAGGGACGACTGGTAATCCCCTCCATGGCAAAAGAGATCAGCCTCTACGTTCACCTCCCCTTTTGCCGTAAAAAATGCCCCTACTGCAGTTTTTTTGTCCTCCCCTACTCGAAAGAGTCTGAGGATCTGCTTCTAGAAGCTTTGATCCTTCATCTCGATCAGATCAGCCCGCAGCTTACGGGTAGAAACCTTGTCTCTGTTTATTTTGGAGGGGGCACCCCTTCTGTGGTCAGTTCCGATTTTTTGCAATCCCTTGTAAAAAAGATCCGCGCGTTGCCGGTCGCATTTGATCCGGCTATTGAGTGGACTTTAGAGGCGAACCCGGAGGACGTCTCAAAGGAATTCGCAGCACTCCTTTTTTCTTTGGGAATCCATCGTGTCAGTTTAGGTGTGCAGTCTTTTGTTGATAAAGAGCTTGTTTTTCTGGGACGGAGTGCAAATAAAGGGCATGCCCTTATGGCGATCGAGAATCTTTTGGATGCAAATATCACAAATATTTCCATCGACTTGATTTTTGAACTCATGGATCAGACAAAAGGGGATCTTATCGAGACCCTTAAGGTTGTCAAAGATCTACCCATCACCCACCTCTCACTATACAATCTTATGATCGAAGAGGGGTCTAAATTCTACCGTTCAAAAGAGGTTTTGGAAAAAAAGCGGCCGCCTGATGCCTCGTGTCTTGAGATGCTAGATACTGCGGTAGCAACCCTTGAATCCTATGGTTTTGATCGGTATGAGATCTCGGCTTTTTGCAAACAAAACCAACGATCAAGACATAATATAGGATACTGGACCGCAAGAGAGTTTGTGGGGATAGGCCCGTCAGCATGGAGCTTCTTTGGCCAAAAAAGATTTCAGTGTACAAAAAATTTAAACAAATATTTTACCGCACTCGCTTACAACAAGGACCCCATAGAGTATGAAGAGGAGCTCGACACGGCGCTTTTACAAAAAGAGCAGGCTGGACTCCTATTAAGATTGAAAGAGGGTATCCCCAAAACACCCCTTTTAGCCCCCTCAATCAAGCAGGCTATCGACAAACTCATCCATAAGGGATGGATTCAACAGGGGGAAAATTCCTACGTTTTGACCGAGGCGGGCAAAAAGTTTTACGACCTTGTGCAAATGGAGTTGCTCTAAAAAGACTTTTTGTGTAAATTTTTATAAAAATTATAGGATTTTAGAAATGAAAATTGACAGCATCATGCCCCTCATCGGCTTGTTTGACCCCGACTTAAAATTTCAGAATGGTGAAGACCGCTTTTTAAAACTTTTCAAGAGGACCATGTGGGTCAGTCTTGCCCTCTATACTACAGAAGGGATAGGCTACACTCTATTTCCCAATCAATCACGTCGTTTTTTTAAATATTTAGATATAGTATTTGATATAGCAACTGATCTTATGATCCCCTCACTATTCCTGACTTTAACTGAAGCTGCACGGGTCAGATTCAATCATAATAAAAATTTTTAATTGGCTGAAATAGGATCAGGGTAGGCTCACGGTCATGGGGCCGTCTTTATTTAAAAACCCAAAAGGTCTAAAAAATACCGATGGTAAAAAAAAGTAAATTTAATTATTATTTCTCGATCAATAAATGGAGTTTTTATGAAAATTGAAACTGTTTTTTCCCTTTTGGCCCCCTCCCCACTAAACGTCAAATTTGAAAATGAAGAAAATCGCTACTTAGAAATCTATAAGCGGACAGCTTATGCCTCTATCGCTTTAAACACGCTTGCCCGGTTCATCACCATACTTTTTATCAAAGAGCGCTCTTACACAGAACCGAAAACCAGCTTTCATTTAATTTTGGATAAAATAGGCGATTGCGCCTCTTTGTTGATTCTCCCAAGCTTTTTGGCATCTACGATGGAAGCATTTAGGATAAAGTACAGCTGGAATCTTAGGCAACCGGCACAGTAGTTTTTCCTTAGAACTGGTGTAGCCCTCCAATTCTTGTGTACAAAAGATCGTAAAGCATCTCTTGTGAAAAAGAACCGCTTTTGGCTAGCATCTCCACTTCGAGCAAAAGCGGGAGCATGGCGTAGAAAAAATTTCTACCCAATGCCTCCCGTTCATTTTTTTTCTCCCCCATCTCTTTTTTCCTAAACGGCGGAATCGCTACTTTTGGACTGTCTTCAAAACAAAACAGATTGTAATAGACCTCCTGTCGCAGTTTTGAAATAAATCCGAGCATATCCAGCGGATCCGGGCGGAGCGAATGCCTAGGGCGAAACAGCAACTCTTTTGCCTTTTCCCAATCACTGGGCTCTGTTTCATAAAGGTGGTACTTGTCAAGGATCTCCGGGGTGATCTGCGGCGCTTCCAACGTTAAAAGAATCTGCTCCACTTTCCGAAGAATCGCCAATCCAAACCCCTCTGAAATCCGAAAAAGCCGATCAAATGCACCCTTATGCAAGGTTTTTTTTTGCTTTTGGCAAAAATGTGCAATCCATTGGTACAGCCGCTTCTGCCTCTCCCAAGGTTTTTCCGACGAAAAATTATGGCACTCGACCCCGTCGGCATCCTTAAGGGATTTCGAGAAAAAAAGGGTGACCCCCACATCAGAATCTTTCAAAAGATCCCAACGTATTTTTTTCGGAAGGGTATCGACCCTCACATAGATTGGATCTTTCTCTGAAAAAAAACTCGGATTTTCAATGGAGGAGTAAAGCGCCTCGAGAGTGGTGTACTCTTTGGCATGTGGACAAAAAAGTTCCACAAAGAGGGGCATGTCTTCGTCTAAATGCTCGAAGATGATCACTCGCAGAGCAAGAGTTTTAGTTTTTGTTGCCACAGGTTCAAATATACACAAAACGGGGTTAACAAGAAAAGAAACTTCGTAGTATATTCTTTTCAACAATTCGCTCATCAAGGAGAGTTATGAACCCGTGGGATTTTAGAGGAAAAGTGGTTGTGATAGCCGGAATCGGAGATGACGCGGGGTTTGCCTGGTCCATCGCAAAAGCCTTTAAAAACCTAGGCGCAAAAGTGATTGCTGGCACATGGCCCCCTTTGATGGGAATCCTGGAGCAGATCCTCGTGAATGAAAAATTTGCTGAATCGAGAAAACTGGAAAACGGCGCCTCTTTGGAGTTTGATGCGATCTATCCTTTGGATGCTCTCTATGATTATCCCGACGATGTTCCTTTAGATGTGAGAGAGAACAAACGCTACAAAGGGATTGAGGGTTTTACAATCTCCGAATTCGCAAAACGGATCGAAAAGGATTTTGGAAGCGTCGATGTATTTGTCCATGCGATTGCCAATGCTAAAGAAATCAAAAACCCCCTTTCCCAAACCTCAAGAGATGGGTACCTGCACGCTCTCAGCGCTTCAAGCTACTCGTTCATCAGCCTTGTTTCCCACCTGTCTCCTATCATGAACGAAAATGGCTCTTGTCTCACATTGACGTATAGGGCTGCAGAGCAGGTGATCCCCGGCTACGGTGGAGGAATGTCCTCTGCAAAAGCCGCCTTGGAAGCAGACGTGCGCTACCTGGCTTATGAGCTGGGGCGAGAAAAAAAGATTCGGGTAAATGCGATTTCCGCCGGACCTCTCGCATCGCGCGCAGCACGTGCTATCGGCATGATCGATTCGATGATCCAGTATTCGTTTTTGAATGCACCCCTTCAAAGGGATTTGGAAGCCAAAGATGTCGCAAACACCTCTTTATTCCTTAGCTCCGATATGAGCTGTGCAATCACGGGGCAGGTGATCTATGTCGACCATGGACTGGGAGTCATGGGAAGGCCGACGCAAACCGAAGATGCGAAAGCCGAATCGCTGGTTTAAAGAAAGCCCTCCTCAAAAGGGGCACTCTTCACCGTTCCATCCGATAAATTGCCCCCTTCAAAAGGGGCACTCTTCACCGTTCCATCCGACAAATTGCCCCCTTCAAAAGGGGCAACCTTCGCCGTTCCATCCGATAAATTGCTCCCTTCAAAAGGGGCACTCTTCACCGTTCCATCCGACAAACAGCTCTATCTTACAGACTGGGGGACGCTCCACCGTCCTGATCGAAATTTTGCGGTCGTAAAGCCCCCCCTTTTCAATCTCATAAGGCTTTGCATCCAAGCTTATATGACCAATAAATTTCCCCTCCCCAAGGATTCTGAATTTTATGGGGATCGTTTTCTCCTTTGAAACAATCTTTACAAGATCGTTTTCACCAAAGACAGAGGAGGTAGATCCGTTGAGGAAGACAGCGATTAAGGGATCCAAAGTCAAGTAAAGCCCAATCTCATGCGCATCCTCCTGATAATCCCCTTCAAGGTTTATAATGTACACAGAACGTTCAGCATCAAAAGTCGCTTTATGGTCCAAAACCAAACAGGCCGTACACCCCTTTTCTAACTCTAAAAATGCTCTTGTAGCTACTGAAGTCTTCTCATTTGTCTCACGATGGCGAACACTTTGGGCTTTGCCGATCAGAAAGTCGAGCGTTGATCCCAACACAGACTCCATCCAAACCGGATCTAAAATAGCCCCCTCCTCTTTGAGATCCTCTTCAGGGGTCAACGAAATTTCCAATAAGGACTTCAACGGGAATCCTTTCACCTGCTTGAGCCCTTCGAACGGACCCTGATACATAGGAAATCCCTTGACCACAAACTCCCCAATTTTGCCTTCAATCCTTTTTTTGAGGAAAGGATCTTTTGCAATCTTGTGCGCTATTACTAGTAGAACAACGGCCTCAAAATGGTTTGGTTCGTAGATCGTCTCGGGAATTTTGTTGTCTATAATCTCTAATAAAAAGCGCAGCTCGGCAGGCAACTCGACACTAAAGAGAGCCTCTACAACTCTTTTGAGCGACAGTTGAAGATGCTCTTTGGAGTGTTTGTCCATGATCCGCTCAAACTCCTCTAACGATACAGAAAGGGACGCCGCAATCAGCAAATTTTTTTTCCAGGAAAACCCTTTATGATGCATCAGATGGATCGCATCCGGAAAAAACCCCCCATCACTCTGGTAAGCAGAGAGTCGCAAAAGAAGCTCTTTCCCATCGATCATGGTCTTTTGCTCTTTTTTCCTTAAAAGGGCTAAGGCGAAAAAACAGTTTTCAGCAATCGGTGCCACCACTCCAAAATGGACGAGCCCGGTCTCCTCCTGAAAGTGTCGTTCAAAAGCCTTCAAGGCTAAATCGTTTCTTTTGCGCATTGAGAAGAATAGTACCTTTTTCATAGAAAAAAGCAAAGGGGCATAGTAAGAACTCTTGCAATTAAGACCCCACTCAAATTAGATTCGATTCATTGTAGTCATAAGGCAGGCAATGAGACAAAAACTGTTTTTTATTATTTTATCCTGTGCCATCTTGAACGCCGAAACTCCAGCCCCTCCTCCCTTAAATCCTGTAACTGAGCAGGAGGCTGTTGTAGCGCAGGCAACAAAACCGATCACCCCCGTAGAAACCCAGAAATCGACCGAAACCGAAAAAGAGGGTCAAGATTCGGATAATACGGCTATTAAGGAGCAAAATAAAAATTTTCAAAATGCTATATTGAAAACTTTTCTTTCGATTGTGGGGCTGATCACGCTCATTCTTTTCACCGTTTGGGTCCTGCGCCGCATTTCCAACAATCGCCACACCTTTGGGATGAAGTCCCACTCATTACAAATTCTTGAAAAAAGGCTGCTTAGTCCAAAAACAACTATGTATCTGATGGAGATCGATGGGAAAAAAGTTGTCTTCGCCGAGTCGATGCTGGATGTCAAAGTTTTATATACCGAAACCACTCTGCCAGTTTCGACAGCACCCGTGCCTTACACGGAATTCAAATAAATCTTCGGAATCTTTAAATATTAAAAAAATTTTAGCTATTGCCAGGTAGATCAATAAGGCGTAAACTGGGGTTTAAAAAATCTTAATGAGGATATTTTATGCATATCAACCCTGGCCTCGGATTTGTAAACATTGCTTGCGACCTTGATCATTCCTTAAAAAATACTATTGAGGAAAAACAGAAAGAATTGAATGAAATTTCCACTGAGCTTTCTAATGATGCTCAGCTTCTTAGGAAATTACGGATCAAGCTGGATCCAAAAAAAGATGTAGACCTCAACCCCCTGCGAGACGAGATCGCCCGATTCAAAAAACAGTATGAAAAGTTTCAGAATAAACTCGATCCGAACTTAAGAAACGACTTTGATTTTAATAAAATTCTGCATGCGGACGCGCACCAATCTTTGATGGTTAATCACGACACTCTTCAGGATTTGATTGAGAAGGTTGAGTCCTCCAAGACACATTTAGAGCACCAGTTTCAGCCACAGCTCATGGACATCGAAGCACAGATCCGATTGGTGCAACTTTTTTTAGAAATCTGCAGACTTGCTGTGAAACAGCAAACTGACTCTGTATTGGGCATGATCAGTCGTGCCGGCAGATAGTTATTTATCGCTTTTGGCGAAAAAACAGATCGAGTCTATCGTACGTAAAATCCGTAGTAACAGCGCGCTTGCCCCCCTCGACATCATGGAGTTAAGCGATAAAGACCTCGATCTGATCTACTCGATGGCGCACACATTTTACGATGCGGGCAAATACGAAAAGGCGAAAGCTCTTTATTTAAAGCTGATCTTTACCGCTCCGTTCGTCGCCGCGTACTGGAAAGCCCTTGGTTGCACAAGCCAGATGCAAAATGAGACAAAAGAGTGTGTGATCTACTACTCTGTAGCGCTCCTAATTGACCCGAGCGATCCCTCACTCCACCTATATGCTGCAAAAGCGTTGATCGATCTCAATCGTTTCGAGGAGGCTAGGGGTGCGCTTGTGAAAGCAGAGGAGCTAGCACCTAAAGAAGATCTTGATTTTCACTCTGAGTTGGAGGTTCTTTATGAGCGTTGCTCCTATTGAGGCTGTTGGCAAAAGAAAAAAACTTTCGAGCGCCCTTTGTGAGCCACATGCGGTAACTCTTGAAACCGTTCCAGTCCCCTTTTCTTCAAATGGGGATCTTTCGACTGCTCCCCTATCGTCCCCAACAAGGGATTTTAGGCCTCAACCGACGCCACCAAACCGGGTATCGAAAACCTCCGTGTCGGGATCGATATGCTCTTTAGTGGATTTTGTCAATAAGCTCGAAAGTTTAAGATTAGACCTGCAGGAAGAAAAAAAAATTGAAATCAGGCGCCTCTCGGAAGTGGTCAAATCGACCAGACACGAACTAGAGCAAGCGGAGAGAGCAAGTTTGAAAGAACAGGAGAAAGCCAAATTCTCCAATCTACTCAAAGAGCTTGCAATTTTTATGACCTCGTCTCTAACTCTCCTTTACGGCCGATCGTCTGCAGAAGATACCTCAAATGAACGGGTCTTTAAAAAAACCCTTCTTGGGCTATCCACAGCCTCTTTGATCGGCCACACGGCGGACAAAATGGGATGGATTGAGGACGAAAGGGTGAAGAACGCTCTCACGGGCCTCCATTTTCTCAGTATCGGGGCAGCAGCTTACTACAATTTTGCTTCAGGAGTGCAGCTCTCAAGCTCGTTAGAAAAAATTGCCCAGCTCTCTTCGGGTATCGTCTCAGGGGCACTCAGCATCGATGAGGGGCATCGAAATAGTCGGTCGGCGCAATACACAAAAGAGGCTTTTGAGCACAAACAATCTATCAAAAAAAATGAAGAGCACATCAAAAATGCGCTCAACTTAAACCTAATTACCGAAAAAAGGTTACGGATTGAAGAGGCTGTCGCCCGAATCCTAAACGATTATAATACTATGGTAAGTCAAATCCTTAACGATTATCGGGGCTAATATGGCACACATCTCTCGCATTGTCAGGTATACAAAAGATATCCTTGAGCTTTTTAGAAAAATGGGGGTAGAACAAGAACGGTTGGCATACGACGCCTTTCAAGAATATCTCCGTGGAGGTAAATTTCAAGGAAAGAACTACAACAATCTTGCCCGCTTTGAATTTTTCCCTGCATTTGCAGGATTAAGCCAAATTCTCTACACCAGCCTTGGAGAAAAAGACTGCGTAGCAACCGCTATTTTGGGTACAAGGGGGGCAGAGGCTCTCAAAGCTGTTAGTTTGATTGCAAAACCCGGCTTTGATATTGGGGGGAAGTATCTCACAGCACAGCAACAAGGGGTGACACGCACCTATGAAGCTGTCGTTCTCAAGCGTATGGAACTCGAGCACTCACGGGCAAACCAAAGAGCAACTCAGCTTCAACAAGAGGCCGAGCACATCAAAAATCTCTATTCAAGTCTTCTAAGAACCGCTACCGGCGGATGATCTATCGATTCAAAAAAACCCCGGAGATCCCGGGGTTTTTTCTTGTGGCTTTTTTTAGAACTAATAGAAAATCTAGGCTCCATGCAATCGCCCTACCTCTCCTTTACAATCAGCACTTTGACTTTGCAGTTTATAAAAAAAATTTTGTTTGATCTGGTTGAATACAAAGTTTTTTTGGGCGTTGCCATGGAATTTTTAACCCAGTTTGGGGAACAAAATGAAATTTTGGCTAGGCATCCATCAAAAAGGAGCTGTTAGGGAAGATTACTAGAAGCTAACAAGAAACAAATAAAGCTGAAGGCAATTCTTCCCTAGGGTTTACTCTACATTTTATGGGGACGGCGTGCCGTCGCGGGTGTATGAGATCTCTCCGGATCGTCAGAATCCCCTTGGGCAATCAAGCTAACCCTTGTTCTTGGATCCTTACCCCCGCTTAAGAAAAAATCCCCTTCCGTGGTGCAACCAGCCTCTATTTCACCCGAGTTTCCAAGTAAGGAAAAATCTCCTTCCATGGTGCTGCCAGTCTCTATTTCACCCGAGTTTCCAAGTAAGGAAAAATCTCCTTCCATGGTGCAACCAGCCTCTATTTCACCCGAGTTTCCAAGTAAGGAAAAATCTCCTTCCGCGGTGCAAAGCGGCATGTACTCCTCAGAAGGCCCTTTAGAGCGGATCTTCCCGAGCTCGTCTGTTGGCCTTTTCGGCATAAATTTGAACTGATACCTCTCTTGAAGCTCCACAGTTTTGGAAAAGCTCTCAAAATTTGCGAAAAACATCTGGGCAAGGGATTGAATTTCTTTGCGTAGCTGGGGTCCGGGAAGTTCTTTTACATCCTGACAGCGATCCGCAAATTTTTTTGTCGGTTTGAGCGTTTCGGTATGAGCAGTTTTGGGACGAGCTCCTACACTAACGTGGTCCTTTTCATACAAAATCTTGTACGCGACACAAAGGGTATCCAAGTATTTTGTAGCTTCCGTGACTTGGTTTAATTCCCCGATTTTTTTTAAAGTTTCATGCACCACGCGTATGGTGTTCTTTTTCACCTCGTGACAATGCTTCTGCAAACCTGACCAGGCTTTATCCGGTTCGATCCCATCGCAACTTTTGTGCAGTATTTCTATTGCGTCCACAAACTCTTTAGGCACTTGAAAGTGAGGTAATTGTACACTCATAAAATTTCTTGGTTTGAATCGATTGTTCTACCCAAAGGGTATTTTTGCGTTTTTTCAGACGACTATATCTAAAACATTTTATATTTTCAAGTTTTATAAAAAAAATTGAGACGCGTTTTCTATAATATTTTTAAAGATTTTATAAAATATTGGCTAGAAATTTCTTAGATCAGGGAATTGAGTTGAAAAAATCGGAGCGAATCCCTATGGTGCGCCTTAAACGGATATCACAGGAAAAGGCATGGGGAATTTAGCCGAAACATTCTGGTTTCTGAATGCTCTGGGTGAGTACTCATCCCTTATTGCGTCCGTTATCACAGCATCTTTCAAGACACCCCCTAAATGGCGCCTCATCCGGGACCAGCTGTACCAAATAGGAGTTCTATCGTTGCCCGTTGTCTCAATGACCGGTTTTTCTACAGGGCTTGTTCTTGCTACACAATCATTTTTCCAATTAAATGACAAAGGGCTAGCGGGAGCCACCGGAATCCTTGTGGCAAAATCGATGGTGACCGAGCTAGGTCCGGTATTAACAGCCTTTATGATCACGGGGCGTGTGGGGGCAGCTATGTGTGCCGAATTAGGGACTATGAGGGTCACCGAGCAGATCGATGCCCTGGAGACCATGTCAGTGGACCCGAACGCCTATCTGATCTCCCCCCGTTTTATTGCAGGGACGATCATGACCCCCTTACTTACAATTTTCAGCGTGATGATGGGTATCATCGGGGGGTATCTAATTGCGGTAAATTTTTTCAAAATGGCCCCGAATAGCTACTATGATCCAATCAAAGATTACATGCAAAATTTTGATTTTTTCGTAGGTCTTGTAAAGTCGTTTTTTTTCGGCGTCCTAATTATCACCATTTGCTGTTTTAAAGGGATGAATACATTTGGAGGGGCGGAAGGAGTCGGACGCGCCACGACGAATTCGGTCGTTATCTGTTATACGGCAATTCTTTTATCCAATTTCTTCATTACCATGGGGCTAAACCTGGTACACGATCAGATCGTGAGATTTCTCTTATGATCGAAGTCAAAAATGTCTCAAAAGCTTTTGGATCGCTACAAGTTCTCAAGAATGTCTCTTTAAAAATAGAAAAGGGGGAGACAATGGTGGTCATGGGTAAATCGGGGGTCGGAAAAAGTGTCCTTTTGAAACAGATCATCGGCCTCAGTAAACCTGAAGAGGGAGAAATCTGGATTCGCGGTGTGGAGACCACCCACCTGAATGGGGAGGATTTATACAACGCAAACAGGGATCTCGGGATGCTTTTCCAGGGGGGCGCTCTTTTTGACTCCATGAGTGTGTTCGAAAATGTGATTTTTCATGAACACTACCATCACCACACCCCGCTCGAGCACCTTAGAGAAATTGCCGAAAAGGCTCTCAATTCGGTCGATCTTTTCGATGTTTTGGACAAAATGCCCTCCGAGCTCTCGGGCGGTATGAAAAAAAGGGCTGCTTTAGCCCGTCTAATCGCCTACCGGCCAAGTATGATATTGTATGATGAACCGACTACCGGATTGGATCCCATCACAGCCCAGGTCATCATCGATCTGATCATCAAAGTAAATAAAGAGCTGCATGCGACCTCAATAGTCGTCACCCATGATATTGTACTGGCTATTGCAGTGGCGACAAAAATCGCCTTGATCGACCAGGGGGAGATCCATATTGTGGAAAATCCCAGGGAGTTCTTCACTCACCAAGGAAATGACGTAATTGATTTCTTTAAAACTATTTTGCCTCAACAGTGTCTACAGAGGAGGCTCATAAATGAATCCTCAGCTTAAAAATACCCTCATAGGAGCATTCGTTGCGATCGCAATCGGATTGATCGTAGGGATGATCCTTTTTATCGAACCCTCGGCAGGTGACGGAAAACAACAGATTCGGGTCTACTTCACCAATATTTCGGGGATCACCACAGGGACGAGGGTCAATTTGGCTGGCCAAACGATCGGAGAGGTCCACGATATTCGGCAGATCCCCGATGCGCGCCAAAAAGCCCCCACTAAAGAGGGGGAAGCGGTCTATTTTTACGAGGTCGTTTTGCATGTCGATTCCAAAGCGGTTATCTATACAACCGATAAGATTGGGACAAAAACCATCGGTCTTCTAGGAGATACCGTGATTTCGATCACACCTGTCTATCTTCCACAAAACATAAAACCAAGACGGGTTACCATAGACTGCCCCATGTTTGCTAAATCGGGGGATGCGATCGATGACGCATTTAAGCAGCTCACAAACCTTGCAAGCGAAATGGATAAAACGTTCCAAAAAGTCAACGAGTGGCTGGATGAAAATTCGGACAATCTTTCCAATGCGGTCCACTATGTCGGAGAAGCTCTCAAAGAGATCAGTATTGCCGTAAAAGACTTTAATGATATGGACGTGATGCAAGAGGTAAAAGCATCTTTGGCAAATTTTGCGCGCGGAATGGAGTTGATCGATGAGGCTTTGCAAGAGATCAAAGACGGAAATGGCTTTGAGGATCTTCCTCTAATTGTTCATAACATTAAATCGATCACTGATTCAGTCAATACTATAGCCTGTACAATTGCGAGTGGGAAAGGATCGATCGGTCCCCTCTTGATGAATGACGAGGTCTACTTTAAAATAAACACACTCCTTACCAAAGCCAATATCACCCTCAACGATATCAATCAGTACGGTTTATTGTTCTCCTACAATAACGACTGGAAAAAGACACGCATGAAGAAAATTACCGAACTCAACGCGATCCGTTCCCCCCAGGATTTCCGTAATTTTTATTCAAAAGACCTTGATGAGATGAACCGCGCCGTCTCCCGGATCGGCCAACTATCAAACTCTTGCGAAACACCCTACTTCCGCAACCAGAATTTCACAAAAGAGTTCAAGCAGCTTCAAGATATGCTCAAAGAGCTGCAAGACAGCCTGAACCGTGTCCAAGAAGAGCTTGCCTTTCCTAGCTGTACCGATGATTCCTCCCCTTGTGTCCCTAATCCGAAGATAGATCCGATCAAGAGCTGCCCCCCCGCACCCTCCTGCCCCCCTTCTACTTGTAAAGATAAAGACAATCAAACGGGTCCCGATTCCAACTGTCCCCCCCAAGATCCGTCCCCCTCAACACCAAATAATTGCCCCATGGGCCCAGCTAAAGACCCCCAAAAAAAGAACCCCACCGCAGATACTTTAAAGAAAAAAACGGACCTACGTCTCGAGCCTTTATTGCAAAACGAAGATCGCGATGCTCTCAAAGAGCTTGAAAACTTTTTGAAACACAGGATAAACCGATGAAAAAAGGGTCAAAAGAGATTAAAAAAGGGACTCTTCTCCTAAAAAGCCCCGAAGTTTCAAAAACACCCTTCGACCGCTCTGTCTACCTCATTTGCGAGCACTCGGAAAACGCTTCTATAGGACTAAGACTGGATGTCCCGTTTATAGAAAATCTGCCGCTAGGTATGGAAGAGTTAGATCCTATTTTGGTGAGACGTCACGGAGGAGCTACCCAAAAAAAAGAGATCTTTTTATTACATACGGATAATAGCGCAAATGGTCTAGAGCTCTCCCACCAACTTTTTTTGGGGGGAGAACCGGATATTCAAAAAGAGATCGCTCTCATTGTCGGCTACACACTTTGGGGTCCGGGAAAACTTATAGATGAATTTCTTCAAGGCGAATGGTATTTAGGCCAAATGGATACAAAATACCTTTTTCAAACCTCGCCGGAACATTTATGGCAACGCGCCGTCAAAGACCTTGGGGGAAGATTTTCTTATGTCTCCCATTTTCCCAAAGAGCTCAACTCTAACTAAAAAAACCTTGTGTCTGAATACAAAAAAGGGCTGAAACAGCCCTCAGGATCTTTTTTTCTTTTCATAATTTTTAATTTTTGTTAAACATAATCTTAATAATTCTTTAACATGCGAGGAGTCTATGAACCCAGTCACCTATTGCGGAAATACTTTTGAAATTCCCAATTTCAAAGATCCAGAAATGAGCTTTGATATCGTTTACCGTGCTTTGTCAGGTTGGCATAAAACTGTCGAACCCCTTTTCAAAAAAGAGGTGAGTGTCATCGGTTCCACCATGGATGATATCCGAAATGCAACAAAACAGATCGAGGCGAACGCGGGCTCTCTTTCCGATAAAGAGGTAGAATCGTATGAGGCACAAACCGCCTCCTTCTTGTCTCATCTGCAAAAATTCAAAGAGACACAATCGCATGCCCATGCGTTGATACATGCAATCAACGATGGGACCGATTTTATGAAACGTCCCAAAATTGTCGAGGAAGATGCAATTACTTTGCAACGATTGAATCCCAGTATTTTCAAGGAGGTGATGCAACTTCAAACAACTTGTAATACCTATTATGTGGACTTAACGAAATCACAAAATTCGGTCAGAGCCTTTTGTGAACATTTTGACAGAAGGATCAAGGAGCTGGCAGTCCCCTTGGATATCTACATGGATACGGTCCGCTCCAGAGGACAAACAGGCTACGCTTCAGGGGTTTTGAAACGGTTGTCCTACTTAATTTGGAAACCACTTATCCCAACAAAAGGATCGGAAGCAAAGGTCGGGGATGATAGGGATGAAGACGTTCACCTCCTTGAGGAAGGGGAATGTTGTGCGATTGGATTAGTTTCCCGTACAAAGGATGGTGCAGCACCATTGCCCACTGAAACCTCCGAGTCTTCTGGTACCAAGGCTACATCGGTAATCCATGAATTCTCCGAGTCATCTGAGGATTCAAAAAAAAAAGAAGGGGGCGCCGCCGATAACATCACACCCACTAGAAATAAACGTAAACCAACAGGTAGAATTACTGACTAATAGACAATCTAAGATTTTTAAGGAAAGCGGGGGTAAAAATATTTTCGAAATCCTGGGATTTTCCCCCTTTCATTTCGATGCTCGCCGCAAAAATTGAAATAGCTGATATCGTCCGATTCAATCGATGGAGATCGACAATTCGTTCTCTTTCAAACAGAGCGGGGAGAAAGTGCATGGAAACAAACAGCTCTTTCTCTTCCTCTTTCCATTCTGATTTCGGATCGAGCATTTTTATGAGTGCATAAAAAGCTGCCATGGTGACGGCACCCACGTCCACACCATCCTTGGAGATAAAAACAATATGCCGGGGCTGAATTGTCTCCACCGTTTTTAATATAAGAAATAGGTAAACTGTTTCTATCCAGTCCAACCGATTTTTTCTTGTAAGCTCTTTTTTTTCTTTAAAGCTGATACCCTCGACAGCTGCGATCAGGTCTTCGTAGAGTTTTTTTTCTAAATGAAGCTCTTTAGGGTAATAAAAACCGCACTGGATACCCGATAGCATCTGATCTAAAAAAACCTTTTTGAACTCTTTTTTATCAGTAAGCTTCAAATACTCGTCCGATTGCTGGTAAAAAGAGGTGGACACCGGCAATGTTAAAAGGGAAAGGATGGGTTGGAATTCAGCCTTTAGGGAAATTTTTTCCAATTCTCTACAACGGGCGAACTCCTCCAAAGAGGTCCTGTCTTGCAAGTTGATCCATAAAACTTTTTCATCTTTTTTAAGCAACAGTCTTAACAGCCCCTCGTACTCCGGGATCGGTTCAGCCTGATCGATCCTATGCTGGAGTGTGGGGCAAGGCTGCAGATACACCGAAGCGTTGCGATCTTTTGTCTTTAATTCAAAAAAACGGTGCCCTATGTTGCGCATCGTATAGGGATCAAAAGCTGTGTGCACTTCTAGTTGCTGAAAAATTTCTATCACCTTGAACAAAGGGCCGCTTGGGTGCCTATTGAGCTCTTTGCCTAGAACTTCATGAATTTCCATAATTTCATGATAGGTGGCAAGGTGGGAGGGATCTAAACCCTGTTTGCGTCTTTTCAGCTCTTTGCCGATCAGCTGATAGACAAACGAAATAGCCCGTTCATAATCGAATTTTTGAGAGAAGATGGCAAAACATAAAGCATGCACCAGTTCAAGAAAATAACCTGAGAAACGATCATTATCATCCGGTGGATTATCTATAAGTTTGCCGTAGCCCATGTCAAACAGAAGCTCGCGCATATAGTTTTGAAAATCGCTGAAATAGGATAAACAGCTTTTTTTTCCTCCCTCGTCAATCAAGTGGATCGGTTCCGCTGCGAAAGTGAGAGCTATGTAGGCTTGATAAAAAAGGCGAACAATTGGCTCCTGGTCCCGCTTTGAGGCCAAAACCAGCCATTTCTGAAATAGCTTACGGGTCGATTCTTTGATCGATCTCGCAATTCTTGAGATCGACCGATCTTTCATCCTCTCTATCCTTACGATCGGATCCTCTTCTTTTTGGTTCAACAAGAGGGCTTCAAAATCGGCAACAAGGCGCAAATGACGCAAAAGGCTTTTGTTGTAGAAACGGGTTCCGTCCTCTTTTGTCAAAAAAAAGAGTTCGTAATGTTTGTCCTTGGTCACAATTTCAAGATCGCGTAAACCTTTGCGCTGGATATCTACCGGGTCGAAATCCTCCTCTACCCACTCCTTGTACCAACTCTCCTCTTTATCTAACGATTCTTCAAACCGCTTTTTGAGAGTCTCTTGGTAAAACCCTATCAGATCGGTAAACTCTTTGGAGGTGGAACAACGTTCTCCTTTCACCCCCTGCTGCTGCATGATTTTGTCGATCTTTGAAGCGGCTTCCGACGCAAGCTGTATAATAGACTGCACCCCCCGAGCCAATTTTTGATCCACCCCAGGAACCCTATTCACATCCTTGAGGTAGTTATGAATCAGCGTAAATTTCTCTTTAAGAGATTGGGCTTTGATTTCCCCTGCTGATACCGAATCTTTGGAGGACAGATCTATATCGGCAACATCAGCCAGGATGTCCACCGCATCTAATAAAGCCTCAGTATCTTGCGGCCGCTGTTGATCCATACTCGCCCTTTAAAATCCCTTTTAGGAGGAAAACTTAACCTCTTAATATCAAAAAGGGGAAAGTTAGGCAATTTATTTATAAAATAATTTACAAGTTTTTGCCTTTGACTGTGATAGGGTAAGCCCCTATTTTTTACCGGGGTTTTTCCATGCAAGATAAAAGGCCGGAGCACTTAAAAGGGCCATGCCGACGGCCAAAGTGTAATTCACCAGAAAAAAATCGACCCCGAGATTTTTTTTAACCATAAAATAGCCTGCAATGAGACTGCCCATGATCGATCCCAAAAATCTCAAAAGATAGTAGATACTTGTAGCTGTTGATCTACTTTTCTGGTTGAAAAAACCCCAGCTGGCAGAGGCCGTCACCGGGATTACAAACGCCAAAGCAAAGGCAAGAACGACTAAAGACTCGTCATCGAACCTATAGTAGCTTAAAATCCATCCTATCCCTAAAGAGATATAGCCGATAGTGTAGGGAATCCTTGAACCTAACCGGTCAAAAATCCAACCGGCAACGGGGCTAAAAACAGGGAACGGTAAAGCTAGTATGGCAAACAAAATGCCCGCCTCTAAGGGACTATAACCTAAAGTTAATTGAAACTCAGCCGGGAAAAATATAAGCAATGAGATAATCGACTGCCAGAAAAGTGAAATAAAACAATGGCTCAAAAAAGAGGGCTGCAAAAAATCCCGGTACTCGATTTTGACTATCTTTGGGTCTTCTCTTTGGACTTTAGGGAGGAAATTGGATAAAAGCAAACCTATAGCGAAAAAAGGGAGCATTATTAAAAAAACCCCTTTTTGCCCCAGATGTGCGATATACCCCCCAAGGACGGGCCCCATAAAAAAGCAGAGGGAGATCAGCCCTGTAAAAAGACCGATGATCCTTCCGCGCAAACGGAAAGGAAAAATTTCGGTGACGTAGGCCGAACCTTGTGTCATGCTAAAAGCCGCAGTAGCTCCCAATAAAAAAAGGGCGGTGAAAAAGAGGTATACGTTTGTGGTGAACCCTGCAATTAGGGCCCCAATAACAAAAACATAGCTGGAAAGAATCAGTGTTTTTCTGGATCCAAAAATATCACCAAGTTTACCTGCAGGGATTAAAAATAGGACAGTACCAGCAAGCATGGTCGGGAAAAGGATTTGTGCTTGCAAATCGGTTAAATTGAGATCTCGGATCAAAATGGGGATAGCAAGCAAAATAAACGATTGCGTCAAAATTCTTGGTAAAGTCAAAAAACAGACTAAAACAAACGGGATGTAAGAGTTCAAAGGGTGCATTCCCAACGCATACTCTAAACTTTTTTATTTTATCAACCTAAAATACACTTTAAAGAAGATTTCAAATAGAATTTAAGAATAGACTTTACTGAAAAAATCTTTTTTTGTATTATTTTTGACTCATGCTTCGTATGATCATACCTTTAAGCCTCCTTTCCATGACCCTGTTTTTATTGACAAGAGAAACAAAAGATCAGAAATCTTTGGAGAATGTTTTAAGGATCAACATGACCCAGGATCCCTCCACACTTGATCCTAGAAAAAGTTCAGACCAGTTTTCTTCTGCGCTCCATTTTCAACTCTATGAGGGGTTGATGCGGATTACAAAAAACTCTACAGCAGCATTTGGGATGGCAAAAGAGGTGATCACTTCAACCGATAAGCTTACCTACACGTTTATCCTAAAAGAGGTTTTTTGGTCTGATAAAACACCTGTAACAGCCTACGACTTCGAATACTCCTGGAAAGAGAGTATCAAGCCCGGCTTTTTTTGTCCTAATGCCCACATGCTCTACATCGTTAAAAATGGGGAAAAGATCAAAATGGGCGAAGCCGATCCGGAGAGTCTTGGAGTGAAGGCGTTAGACGATAAAACACTTGAAGTCCACCTGGAACACACAGCCCCCTATTTTTTACAAATGGTAAGCTTTCCCGTTTTTTATCCCGTACCAAAAGCAAAGGCAAGCATAGATCCCAAATGGTCAAAAGTGCAACAGCCCCCCTCAAACGGCCCCTTCACCTGTATAGCGTTCAAACCAAACGAAAAGATTATTCTGAAAAAAAATGACTCCTACTGGGCAAAGGAGGAGGTTTTACCTGAAGAGGTGCATATTCTTTTGCTTCGCGACGAATCAACAGCCTTAAACCTTTTTGAGCAAAAAGAGCTTGACTTGATAGGCGGACCTTTCACAACCATACCCGTCGATTCAATCCAAGATTTTCGGGAAAAAAAGCAATTAAAGAAAAAGGATCTTGCCCTCACGGTTTTTACAACTTTCAACGTATCCGCTTTCCCTTTTCATAATCCGCATATCCGAAAAGCATTTAGCCTTGCGATCAATAGAGAGTCGATTGTCGAAAACATCATGCAAAACGGGGAATGCGCTGCTACAACCTTTGTTCCGCCGATACTCAAAGACAAATCACAGCCTTTGTTTGAAGCCTATGATCCCGATACCGCCCGAAAAGAGCTTGCGATCGGTCTGGAGGAACTCAAGCTCCCTTCATTACCACCCCTGACCTACCACTACCCTATTTTTGGCTGCCATGACCGGATTGCCCAGACCTTGCAGCAAAATTTCCAGGATGTTCTTGGAGCAGAAATTGAGATTGTTGGGGTAGAATTTAAAACTTTCTTAACTCTTCTCAACAACAAACAGTATCAGTTTGGGCAGTTCCTGTGGATTGCAATGTACAATGACCAATACTCGATACTGGAGCGTTTCAAAAACAGGAGAAATTTTCGCAACTATCCGGGCTGGAAGAACAAGGAGTTTAGAGATTTATTGGAGATGTCGGAAACTACGTTTGATCCCCAGCTGCGTGCCGAGCTTCTTGAAAAGGCGGAAAAAGTCCTAATGGACGAGTCACCCCTCACCCCGATATTCCACGGAAATTATGTCTATATGGAACAAGAAAAGATCAGAGGATTTTACATCTCCCCTATTGGTAGTCCCCACCTGCAATGGATCGAATTTCCAAATACCAAAGATGTTCAAAGGGTTTCTTAAAAGAATCTTTTTGTTGTATTAAAAAATGATTGACATTTGCTTTATCTATCTGTTTAAATTCAGAAATGTTCAAGTATCTTAGCATCTTTTTCATACTGATACTTTCCGGCTGTTCTAAAAAATCGACTAAGGCGCCAGTAAAGCCTTTGCATCTGAATTTAAACCAGGACCCCTCGACTTTCGATCCAAGGAAGGCTGCCGACTTTTCCTCATCTACACTTACCTTTTTTCTCTACGAGGGATTGACACGCTCCACGCCCGAAAAAATATACGAGCCCGCCCTTGCAGAAAAAATAGAGGTCTTAAATCAGGGACTTACCTATATTTTTAAATTAAAAAAAGCCTACTGGTCTGATCAAAGCCCTATTACCGCTCACGACTTTGCCCGATCTTGGAAAGAACTGCTCAATCCAAAATTCCCCTGCCCCAACGCCTATTTGTTTTATCCTATCGTAGGGGCCCAGGATTGCAAACTCGGAAATGTATCAGAAAGCGAGGTCGGGATCAAAGCGCTCGATGACTACACCTTGAAAATCGACCTGATAGAGCCGATCCCCTATTTTTTGGAACTTACCGCCTTTTGCACCTTTTTTCCCTATAGAGAAACTCAGGACGCCTCCCCATTGTACAGCGGACCTTATAAATTAAAACAGTATCAGACAAAGAACCTCATCGACCTCGAAAAAAATGGAAGCTACTGGGGAAAAGATCGGGTCAAGCTGGAGAACATCCGCTTTTTTTTAGTGGAGGAGTCTATGACGGCTTTAGAAATGTTCGAAAGGGGTGAAATAGATCTGATCGGCTCTTCTTTTACGACGTTGCCCGTAGATTCTTTACCGATGTTAAAAAAACAGTATGATCTAAGGTCGGTTGATACAGCGGGAACCACCTTTCTCTGTTTTAGCACAAAATCGAAGTTTTTCAAAAACGAGAAGCTGCGCCAGGCCTTTATCCTTTCGATCGACCGTAAAGACCTAGTCGACAATCTGACTTTTTTAAATGAAAAAGTAGCTACCAGTATCTTACCTCCGATGCTTCAGGGAGAAACCGAAAGCAACTACTATTGGGTGACTGACAAACACAAAGCCAAACAGCTGCTGGACGAGGCGCTTGAGGAACTGGGGATTGCAAAAGAGGACCTCAAGATCCGCTTCACCTTTTCTGCAGGAGGAGTTTTTCCTCAAATAGCCCAGGCGATACAGGAACAAATCCGTCTGGGTCTTGATGTTCGCATGCAGATTGAGCAACTTGAGCCCAAAGTGTACCTAGATAGGCTTTACAAGAGGGATTTTGATATGGCAGGGAGTTTCATCCTTGCGCAGTATATGGATCCTCTTGCCTATTTGGACCGGTTTCGAAGCACAGCTAACTTAAGGAATTACCCTTCATTCGAGGACTCAAGATACTCTGACCTTTTGCACCTCGCTGGGAGAACCCGCTCCTTCAGAGAGAGGGAACGCTTTTTAGCTCAAGCTGAAAAGATTCTTATTGAGTCTGCAACTATTTTTCCGATCTACCATTTCCGCAACGGATTCGTCGCCTCCTCCAAAATAAAAAATCTCAAGACTTTTCCCCAAGGAACGCTCTATTTAGAGGAGGTCGAATTGACATGAAAATTATCCCCTCATTTGATATTCCCGCTTTCGACCCCGGGCTTTACCATCACCTTGAATCGGTAAAAGCGGCTTTAGAGGAGGTCTACCCTGACCACTTCCCCAAGAACGTAGAGAGCAAAGTTATTTGGACCAATCATGGGTTGACCCTAGGGATTGTCCTTGTTTGTTCTCAGGAAAATACACTAGGTGTGGGACGCTACATGAACGACGTCTGCTCCCGCTCGCTGGTCCCCGGAAAACTTGTCAACCTCAGCTCCTCATTCTCGATGGCTTTTAAAATCGACGGGATTGATAACGAAGGATATTTTCTACATAAAGTATATGCGCGCCTCAAAACCGAAGAGGATTTGAAAATTGCTCTTAAAACGCTCCTTGACCTTCCAAAAGAGATTGGCCTCAATATTGAAGCGGTCCGCTATTTGCGTGATATCTTCCAGTCCACCCCCCTCTCTCTAGAAGAAAAAAACCGCTATATCCATGAGACGATGAAAGATACGGTAAAAGCGCATGGGACAGAGGGAATCCACACCCTGCTAGGGACAAATAAAGAGAGCGAACATCTGACTGAACTTACCCGACAAATTCTTGCAACCAATAAAATTTCCCCCGAAGTGTTCTCTCGCGAAATTTTCCAAGAGCTCCAGCAGCTTATTTTTTCAATGAAGGAGGATTTCTTATTAGAGCGCTCGAACAATTTTATCAGTCGTCTTTTGGCACAAAGTTACCTTTTAAGAAAAACATGTCTTTTGAAAGAGAGGGACACATCGCTGCAGTTGGAGATAAAATTCCTCAACCCACCACATAAACGGGATGAATTTGTGCATAGTCTGGGGATTCTTGCCGTTATCCGTTTCAAATCTTTCTCCGAAAATATCGATTGCAACGGACTTTTTGATTCGGTACACACGATTCTTCCCGACTGTAAATTTGTACCCGGTTCAAGCTTTAGCTATTTTAGGCCTCAAGAGGGGGTCAAAAGTTTATACATCGAAATAGCAAAAGAGGGTGAATTTGGAAAAAGCACCCTGAACAATCTTAAGAAAAAGCTCCCCTTTGAAATCGATGAAAAGGTTTTCAGACCGGTTCTGCCTATCTTCATGCCTCGAAATGAAGAGGAGGTGATGAAGCACATGATCCTTTTGAGCAAAGAGCTGAAGTATGTGGATGATATTCCACAGGTGATGCTGAATTTCTACAAGCAAACGCCGCACACCTTGAGCTTCACTACTATCATTGTTGCACTAAATCGGGGGCATAGCCTAAATATTCCGATTGAAAATATCGAAAAGAGGATTATGGGGAACCTGCGCTCGAAATATCCCAAAGAGGCGTTTGTATTCGAACTTACAATTGATAAAGCCCCCTTTATCCGCAAAGACCGCTCTATCGACCTTTTCGATGCCAGAAAAGCAGCCTCCATGCGCCTTTTAGAGTTGATTGGGCCGTTTAGGGATTACAATGGGGGTCTAATCTTGAAAAAAAGCGAAATTTTACTCGACTTTAAGAAGCTTGTGAAACCCTACACAATCGGTTCGGAGGTCTTTTTGGAACGCTTTTTTCATGCAATCACCCCAAGTTACATGCAGGGCGTCCTCCAGCCTACGATTTTGAAGCGTCTTTTTTTGCTGCTGACAAAAGCGACAGACCTATCGTGTGAAAACGGTTTTTTCGAACACCAGGTCTTTGGGGATACCCTGATCATCGGATTAGCAACAACCGATACCCATTTTAAAACACGCTTCAAGCCTAGTTTAGAGAAACTGAAGATCCCCTCGTCGCAGCTAGCGATGACCCATTTTGATCAATATGGAATAAGCGCAATCGGGTTGATCCTTCGTCATTTTGAAGAGGAGATCATCCAGCAGATTAGGGACTGTTTTTTCCAGTGGATCGATGAGCAAAAGCAGCAACTAGCGCTCGAGATGGCATAAAGATCCATCCCTTTTGAACGGACCCCGGCATTTTTTATGTGGCCGCCTATCTTAAAAATAGATCCTAATTCCCAGCTATTGATTCTAAAATGCGCTTAAAATAAACCTCGAAGATATCTGTTTTTTTTGTTATTATTTATGCTTCTAAAGCGAATCGTACATGATGAAATGGATCCTAGTTCTAATCTTAAACTTATTTAGTTCCACCTTGATCTTCCCACAAAATGAAGAGAAGGGGATATTTATAAACTTCGATAGTATAGAGCTTAAAGAGCTGTCTCAATTTTTAGGAAAAATCCTCCACACGAATTTCATCTTTAAAGAGGACATAGGGAAACATAGGATCCATTTTGTCTGTCACAAAAAATTGGCTCAAGAGGAGATCTTGGGACATTTTGAGCAAATACTCCATAGCCACGACCTTATTTTGGAGAAAAAAGGATCCGTCTTTCATATCCTGAAAAAACAGATGCCGGATCCAAAAGAGATCAAAGGAATCGTTGCACCCCAATTTCAGATCGTAAAACTGCAATTTCACCCTGGATCGGAGGTGATTGAGGCGATTAAGCAGGCATCCGTAGGGTTGAACCAGGAACAAGAGCTCCTAAAAAAAGCGCTCGAGTCGACTCAATGGGTTAAATCTACGAATTCTATTGTCTATTCTGCTCAGGAGAGTATCCATCGAGAAGTAGAGGCTCTCATTAAAAGGTTAGATGTTCCGCTCAAACAAGTTTTTATCGAGATCCTTGTCATCGACACCAACATGCGGAAAGGGTTGGATTTTGGATTAGATTGGAGCTTTGAGACCAAAAAGCTTCCACTGACCCAGACACTAACACAAACTTTAGCGCCCAAAAACCCCTTTGGACTGAATTTGGGAATTATCGGAGATTTGATTCGTCATAAAGGGGAGAGCTATCTTTGTTTATCTTCTTTGGTATCTGCACTGCAACAAGACTCAGACGTGCGCATCGTCCTCAATCAAAAAGTAATCGCACAAGATAATAAACCCTCCAAAATTTTTGTAGGCGACAACCTTCCTTTCACGGGCTCTACTATTTCAACCACAGGTCAAACACAGCAAACGACAGCAAACATAGATTATAAGGATGTCGGGGTAAGCCTTCTAATTACCCCGCTTATAGGTGAGGACAATATGATCACCCTACATATTGTTGAAGAGATCTCGGAAGCTCTATCACACCTTAGCGACTACCAGCTCAGCGGAATTCAAACAACTAAAACAAACATGTCTACCTCTGCCCATGTTCCGGACTCCCATTTTTTAGTTTTGAGCGGGATGGCGAGGAATTCAAAAACACAGCGCACCTCAGGCATTCCCTGCTTAGGAGGTCTCCCCTACATTGGCGCCCTTTTCAACCGTACGGAGGAAAAAGAGGAGAAAAGAAGTATTCTTATTTTCGTGCGCCCGCAACTAGTCGATGCGAGCTATTTTATTAAGCCCTGTCAGGCTAATTCTGTTGAATCCACCCCATTTGAATAGGGAAGGCCAATCGATACAGCGTTAATTGTTGCATTCAATCTTTCGAGGCGTTTTGCCCGTTACTATCCCACCTAACCCCACTAAAGTTCCACATTAAAAACCCATCCTCTTAATCCTAGCGGTTCTCGATAGAAGTCTATTCAAGGTTTTTTGGTGGGAGCGGATCCGGATTGTGAGCTGCTGTAGCAGCCCCTCAAGGTTTTTTGGTGGGAGCGGATCCGGATTGTTAGCTGCTGTAGCAGCCCCTCAAGGTTTTTGGTGGGAGCGGATCCGGATTGTTAGCTGCTGTAGCAGCCCCTCAAGGTTTTCCAGCTCTGAAAAACACACCAGCAACGATTCGGCCTCCCGCCTTAAATCGGGATTCAGGTCCATTTCTTTTTTTACACACTCCATGCAAGCTGTCGGGCAAAGCTTTGTAATCATCCGGTGGTAAAACATAAAGCGGATCCGCGCAAAAGCTTTAGGGAGAGTGAATCCGCTAAACACTTTAAAGATCGACTGAATTCCAAACAGACGGTCCAGATGAGAGTAAAATGTTGGAGAACTTATCGGGGAGCTTAGCGGATTTATTGGCGGAACGCAGCTCGTAAAAGAGCTGCGTGCATCGTGCATTTCCTCAAACGTAGTCGAGTGAGATACATCTAGATTGTCAATTGTAAGTTTTGTAGTCATAAATCTCGGGCATTTACTCTAAACGAAGTTCTTTTTAAAAAAAAGAAAACAAAATGTTTGCAACAAGAACTCTATTCTTTTATATCTCACTCCATGGATAAGGTGATTTTTTTTCTCTAAATTTACAAAAACACCAAAGATTTTCGTTCAAAAGATAGGGATAGGCTTTGCATCGCCATAAACACTATTTGCAGCTTTCTACGATCGCAATTGTCTTACTGATGGGTTATACGGGATACTCTATGGTTTTGCCTATACTTACCCCCCTGCTCATTTCCACCGATACCCTTCTCGATCCCTCGGTGAAGGAATCAACCCGTTTTATCCTTGTCGGACTATTGATAGCCTGTTTTCCTTTGGGTCAATTGATCGGCTCCCCGATACTGGGAAAACTCTCCGATCGATTAGGTCGACGCAATATCCTGATTTATACCCTATTCCCCGTCATTCCCACTTACCTTTTGGGGGGGCTAGCCATTACCTACAAACTCCCCTACCTTTTATTTATCAGCCGATTTTTAACAGGCCTTTTTGAGGGAAATGTTGTGATTGCTACTGCCTCGATGGCCGACATATCCGAAACCAATAGCGAAAAAACCTTCAATTTTGGATGGGTGATCACCTTTTCCAATCTCGGTTGGATGGTAGGCCCTTTTATAGGAGCTGCCGTGATCAACTCCGACATCGTCTCTTGGTTCAATTTCGCCACCCCATTTTGGCTTGCAAGTTTTATCTCTTTCATCACCTTGGTACTTGTTATGCTATTTTTTTTAGAGACTCTCCCCGATATCTCTAAAGGGACCCTCTCTAAAAAATTGCAGGGTGCCCCCACTCCCCAATTGCTCCATATTTTTATAGGGGCCACCTTTTTCTACCTCTCTTTTACCGCTTTTTTCAGCTTTCTCCCCCTTTTACTCATTAAACGATTCTATTTTTCCCCCTCGGTCGTAGCCCTTTTCGAGGGGTATACCGCCATACCCTTTTGCTTCGCCCCCCTATTTTACCGCTCGATTAGCGCCCGTTTGAGCAACAAAAGGACGACCCAACTAGCAGGGGTCTTTTTGGCCCTTTCCATCGTTTTTGTCCTGATAAGCAACTCCAACTTCAATCTGCTTTTTTCTCTGATCCCACCCAGTTTTTTCATAGCTGTAGGGACAACCTATGCAGCCATACTAGTCTCCGATTCCGTAAGTCCTGAAGATCAGGGGGTAGCCTTAGGGCTCAATCAATCCTGTATCGTGCTCTCCGAAGCTGTCAGCGCTATCATATGCGGGGTGATTGCAAACATTAGCTATTTTTCACCCATCCTCTTTTCTGCTCTCTTCGCCACTTTATGTGCCCTCTGGCTACTTTTCCTCAAAAGCCCAAGGCAAGAGGCCTAATCGCCTAAGCTGTATCGGGTAAGGTCTTTTTTCCCTCAACAAGGGTGGTTCAACCAACACCAAGAATTGCCAAGGGGGCTTAAACGTCAAAAATTTTCTAATAACCTCAACTGTAACGGCTAAGGTCTTTAACACCTTGAATTATATGTAAAAAAAATTGTAATAATTAATAATAAATTGTTATAATTTCGTCTTTGATAGATAAATAGGGTTTTATTATGATTCACGGGTTTCCCACCGCTTTACCACCTCTAACAGGACCATCTCCTGTAGGAGTACATGAACAATCGGGTTCATTACCCCCTGCTAAAAGTGGCTCTAGATTTGCTGGAGGTGAAGGAGCATCTGAACAATTAACCACTGCTAAAAAACCAGCACCTGATCAACCTCCTTACGCTAACAGTAGCCTTAGATTTGCTGGAGGTGGTGGCGCGCAAGCGAGAGAACCAGCCGTCACATTAGGCCCCTTCACTAACTTTGAAGATTTTGCACAAAAACTACCTAAGCTGATAAAGGACTCTAATCAAGAGGTTCAAGACACTCCTCCCACATCAAGAAAATGGCCTAATATCTGCATACTCACCGGCTTAGGGGCTTTCGGAGTCAGCTTTTTAAGCAAAGCATCCATAGGAAAATCGATTAGCTTAGGTCTTTTAGCAGGAGGTACTCTATTCTCGGTCCTGAGGGGATCTCAAAAATACTTTAGCACTATCTCTTCAAAACCGGAAAAACAACCCTTTGATGTCTTTGAAATTCCTACTCAACAGGGAGGTAACGCTCGCTTTGAGTGTGGTAAAAAGATTGTAGGGGGTGCTAGTTTTCCGGTGCCAAGAGAGCGGATAGAAGGAGGTAGCACCAGTTTCTTTTACAGCCAAGAGGACATAACCGAATTTAATATAGAAAGCGGGTATGCGATCCTAAGGGATGAATCCAGCAAAGCGGCATTCGAAAAAATTTTACATACTCCTGGTAGAACACTTGAGGATTTGATTGCGCATAGTTGCACTCTGCTTTTTTATTGTCATCATTGCCCGGTAACATTTGACATAAATCAAGCATTTTCATCAAGGACGGAACTCCAAAAAGCGTTTAATAAAGCTTTAGAAACTAGAAATACTCATATTCAATCTGTACTTGAGAGCTTTGGTCAGACTTTAAAAATTAAATAAAAGAGGACAATATGAAAGCAGAAATTACAGGGAGCAGACCTATATCGGAGCCTGTTTATTGCGCACTGAAATATCAAATGCCGGATCACCCCAAGGCTATCTATAGTATCCCAAGAGGACATAGCGAAGCTCAAATAACTAAAGTTGGCATTCAGTTCATTAGAACGAACAGCTTCGAAAAAAACCCTACTTTTTTGGGAGGCTGTCAACGATTTATAGCCAATAATCTCTGGAATAAACTCCCTATTGGAAACTCACAGCATAAGCTCTGGGGTTGGGGTCGAACCCTGTCAGGAGAATATGTCCTGGTAAATAAAAGTCAGGTATTGCAAGCGATTGGAAACCGAGAAAACAATGAACTTAGCAAATTTCGTCAATTTACAGCCGGTTTTAATGCACCTATTCTTAAGGATATCGAAAAACACAGAAGCGATTTTTATCAAAAATTAAGAGATGAATTTTCCGAAAACCAAAAACAGATAACAGGATTAGATACCAATTATGAAAATCCATCCTTTCCGAATGTTTTGGTGCCAAAAAGTAAATTTGATGTAATTGTAAATAAGATTGCAAAACCAAATGATTTCATCCCAAAGTTTGTTCCACCACATAAGAACTTTATAGATAAAAAATTGGAAAATCTATCTCCTACCCAGATTCTTTCCCTAGGTGCAGCTGCAGGATGTTTGGCAACAGCAGCAGTCGTATTACTCACCAGGAAAAATCCAAGGGGATTTAGCAAGTTTGCAGGGAGCAACCAGAGAAATTCTGGTTCTAATCCCGTCTCGTTTTCGATAGGAAGGTATACCCTTCCCCCCGTCATACCGTCTCTTCCAAAGATCTTGGGATTTAGCGATAACAGAGAAAAACAACACCATTCTAATCCAAACGAAACCTCAAGGGGATTTAGCAAGTTTGCAGGGAGCACCCAGAGAAATTCTGGTTCTAATCCCTTCTCGTTTTCGATAGGAAGGTTTACCCTTCCCTCCGTCTTGCCGTCTCCTCCAAAAACCTTGGGCGATAACAGAGAAAAACAACACCATTCTAATCTAAACGAAAACTCAAAGCAATTCTTTGAAGCCTTTTTTGGTGATTTGGGGTCCACATAAGCGAATCCTGCTTCAAGTGTCCTCTTCGTTCAGGTAGAGGACACAGCTTTATCCTCCCCCTCAAATGGCTGTTGAAATAACCCGGCTAATTTTTGAACCACCCACCAGAAGATGATCGAAAGCCCGGCAAAAATGTAACACCACATAATAACCCAAAAAACATCCAAAAGGGCCAATATCACCGCCTGGTTTGCTAACTCCGCATTGATGACAGCCAGAGGTTTCCCGATTGGAAATGGCACCTTTTTTGCCGCCTCGACAAATTGGCCTGTATAAGGATTCAAAGGTGTCACGAACTCGGTTAAAAACTGCCTGTGGAAGTAGCCTCGGCGAGTCCAAATCGTCGTGAAGCAAGATGTCCCGAGCGCTCCGGCACTGACCCTTACGAAGTGAAAAAAGATCAGAGCCTTGGGTCTATTTTCCTCCTCCATCTCCTCCAAGCTCAGGGTCATTAAAGGGGCAAGATAAAAAGCAAACGCCAAACCCAAAAAAAATCGGGACATCTGTATGTGGAATAAATCGACATACACATAAAAATTTGTTGTCCAATACGAAACGGCAGCAAATACAAACATGGAAAAAAACAGGAGCTTCCTAACAGAAAAAATCCGTATGAAAAAGCCCCAAAAAGGGGCTATGAAAAAAGCAAGAATCCCGATAGGGGCATTCGCCAAGCCGGACTTGAAAGCATCATACCCCATATAGTTTTCCAGCCACATTGGGATAATCACGATAGTCCCGAAAAAGCTGCTATAGGTCAGAATTAAGATCATGATCGACAACGAAAAGCTTTTTTTCTTTAGGAGCGAAAATTCCAGTATGGGATGCTCTTGGTAATACGACCAGGGAATAAAGAGCGCCATCGCCAATAAAAATATCCCGCCCAAAAACAACACAAGGGGCGAGCGGTACCAATCCCACTGCTGACCTTTATCGAGCACTAGTTGCAGACATATGGACATGGTAACCAGTAAAAGGTACCCGAACTTGTCGATCGGCTTGATTTTTTTCTCTTTTTCGAGATTCAAAATAGAACTAATAACCAAACCACAAAAAATTCCGATCGGAATCATGACTAAAAAAGCGACCCTCCAGGTAAAAACCGTAGCAAAATACCCGCCGATTATAGGCCCAAGCATCGGGGCGCTTACCATAGTGCATGCCCAAATTCCAAAAACCCTGTGGTAATATTTTTTTGGGTAAAGGTCCAAAAGGATAAAAAGGGCAAGCGGAAGGATCGGACCCGAAATAAGCCCTAAAATGAAACGAAAAAAAAGGAGGATCCCAAAAGAGGTCGTAAGACCACAGGCTAAAGAGGCGATCGGAAAAGTCAAAAGGGAGATGATAAAAAGGCGTCTTTTTCCAAAATAGTTTAATAGAAAATCGAGTGGAGGGATCGCAAAAGCGTTACCGATCGAAAAAGAGGTGACGATATAGGTTCCCTGCTCTACTCTTGCCCCTAAATCTCCGACAACGTAAGGGAGTATGACGCTTGAGATGGAATAATCCAAAACAAACAATAAAGAGGCTATAAGGACCGTAATTGTCACAATCGAGAGTCGGAATAAGGAGAGCTTCTCGTCTAAATAGGTCATAACTCGCTTAACATCTGATTGAATTCCTCTTCAGTCATCTCGATCAAAGTATTGTTTTGACGGATAATCTCTACCGAATCCTTTTTACCTTTTTCCCCTTGTACATTGTAAACTTCGGTCAAATAGATGGGTTTTTCATTCCGGGGAAGGGGATTTTGTGGAAGATCAAGATCGTTGACATGCACATGGGTCTCCATCGTGAGACCCAATCTCAAGGGGTGCTTTCTTAGTTCTTGTGGATCCAGCGTGACCCGTACTGGAAGCCGCTGCACGATTTTAATCCAGTTCCCGGTCGCCTCCTGAGGGGGGAGTAAAGAAAAAACCGCTCCTGTACCTCCGGAAATCCCCTCGACAACTCCATGAAAAATTACATCGTACCCATACATATCGGCGGTCATATCCACCTTTTGCCCAATGCGGATTTTACTTAGTTGGGTCTCCTTGAAATTTGCATTTACCCACATTTGCTCAATAGGGACAACCGTCATCAACGGATCTTTGGGATTGACTGCCTCCCCCACCTGAACTGTACGTAAGGTCACAATCCCTGTTGCCGGGGAGCGGATCACGCAGCGCTCCAAATTGACGCTTGCCTCAATGAAGGCCTCTTTTGCCGCCAAAACCACAGGATGGTTCTCCACTGTCGTTCCACGCACATAAGCTATCGCCATCCTGAGTTTGGATTTCAACATCTCAATTCTAGATACTGTTTCCTGATAAAACGACTCGGCAGCAATAAAGTCCTCAACCGAGACGGCTCCGCTGGCAACCACGGCTTTTCTATCCTCATAATCGACCTGCGCCTTTATAAGCACCGCCTGTTCGGCTTTCAGTTCAGCGTAATATTCGCGTACAGATTCAAATTTTAAAACAGTTTGACGCACGGCATTTGCCAGATCGGCTTTTGTACGCCCGTATACAGTCTCGAAATCGATTGTTTCCAATTTTACGAGGATCTGTCCCTCTTCAATCAAAAACGTGTCATCACTATGGATCGATGTCACATACGAGCTGATTTGTGGAGTGATCAAAATGGGGTTTCCGTGGACATAACTATCACGTGTCGATTTGTAGAAACGAAAAAATACGAGCCATGAGGTAAACGCTAGAAGCAACAGCGAGCCGAAAGTGATAAGTACGACCCATAGGGCTTTATGTTTTTTATCCAATTGCTCCCCCCTGAACGTAACCGCCACCCAAGGTACGAATAAGCTGAATATGGTACTGGTATCTTTGTCGGTAAAGATTGTAGAGAGTGATCCATTTCTCATAGACCCTATTTTGCTCAACATCCAAACGGATCTTGCTTGCTATCCGGTTTTTGAAAAGTAAGTTCATCAGATCGAGTTTCACCATCTCTTCTTGAAGCAAATTTTTTTGATACCCTATGTTTAGGACAACCCCCTCGATATTACTCACCGCATCCTTAACCTGCTGCGATGCTTTCAATACGTTTGCGTTATACTGATGGATCCCGGCTTCGTATGCTTTGATTGCTGCTCCAAGGTTCCCCTCGAGGCGAAATCCGGTGAAAATCGGAAGGGTGAAGGAGGGAAGAAATGAGCCCTGTAAGCTCGAGGGAGAAAAAACACCCCCTTTTAAATTTTGAATCCCCCCTGATCCAATAATGTTGATGTTCGGGTAAAAAAGGGTTCTGGCTATTTTAATATCCCGCTCAAGGGAGGTCAAATAAAGTATATCGGCCGCAAGATCCGGTCTTCTTTTTAGAAGCCCTAAAGCCAAATTTGTAGGGATCTCGAGCTTCTCTAAAGGCTCTTTAAAAGTTTCGCTCATCGGAAACAAAGCGTCGGGCCCGTTTCCCATCAAAACGGCCAGCAAATGACTCTGAATCTGTTTTGCTGTGGTTAAAGATTCCAGATCTTTGTTTAAACCCTCCAAAGCCTGATATTCAATTTCCATTTGGATCTGATCGATAATTTTATTTTTAAGAAGGGTTTGACTAAGTCGGATAATCTCTTTTTGGGAGGCGATCCACTTTTCGAGTTCCACTATTTGCGCAATCAGAGATTGTAAAACAAAGTAAACCTCAGCCACTCTTGTGCTGATATCGACTTCAACAAAACTTTTTTTCGCTTCCGCCGATTGAAATTTATTAAAAGCGGACATCCATGTCTCGTAATACTGTCCCCAAATATCCACCTCGTAGGAGAGGATCCCGTTTAGGTCTATTTGCAGGGCGTTTGGAGAAATAGAGGGGTTGAGGGTGCGGTACAAGCCGTTCTTCGATAGATGTGCGAAATTGATATCCCCGTCAATCCCAGCCTGAACCCAGCGAGGCCCCCCCTCACGTCTTGCTATTTGAAAAGCCTCCTCGACGCGGCTTTTAGCAACCATCAAGTCGGGGTTTTGCTCTAGGGCTGTCATAATGCATTTTGAAAGGCAAGGATCATCAAATACCTCCCACCAGCTTTGTGTGGGCCAGAATCCGACACAAAAAGGGCCCCCCGATTCTCCATCGGTAGAAATTGGGGTCGTAAGAGGGGCATCCAGATAGACATGTACCTTAGGATCCACTTTTTGGTTCCAGGCACAATCTTGCAGAACAAAAAGGGTGAGAGATCCTGCCAACCGGCTAAATCTGCGACCCCAAAGAAAAGCTAAAGCTTTTTTACTACCCATCTCCCACTCCATTAAAGAGTTAAGGAAAAGAAAGCAATAGAGTTTTTTGTATATTCCCGTTTTGAAAAAAAGGGATTTAAGGATGAAATTTTGCATCGCCCCTGACTCTTTTTCAAAAAAAAGAATTTGAGGCGGTGCTGTCGATGCTTTAGAGAATGCAGATAGATACTAGCCGCTTATGAGATACACTCTGATTACGGATCCGCTACTCGACCTGCCATCTGGCAATGGCATCCTCAATTGTGATCCTAGCCAGAGGATCTTGTTGCAGAAGGTCTTTGATTACTCCTATATTTTCTGGTTTTGTAAGTGGTGGATATATTCTAAAGTAGCTGTCGATTGAAACCTCGAGAAGCCACTGACGGAAACCTAAAAAGTTTTCCGGAGTATAAGACAACCGGCAAACACCTTCTAGAGTCATTTTTGCTAAAGTTGGCCCTTCCTTCCCGGTGATTTGTATTAAGCTATCGCATTGATCTTTAGTTAATACAAGGTCTTCAAGTTTACGCGATAATTCTCTTTTAAGGGCCCATCGAAGGATATTTTGTATACTGCTACCTGTCAAGATTGCAAAAAGGGTCTCACCGGCAAGATAGCGGTCCGCTAGAAAAGGTTCACATTCTTGATTTTTAACAAAATTGTCTATTTGTAATACAAATAGACCGTAGAAATTTTTTAAATTAAATTCGGGTGGCTGATAATCTCTACACCCTTTATGGAGTCCTGTAAGGGGATTTTCAGACGTGTGCATTTCAGCCAATCCAAAGTCGCAAATTTTTAGCTCAAATTCCCCTTTTTTTTCATCATAATGAACAAGAATATTATCAGGTTTAAAATCCCTATGGGCAATTTGGCTTCTATGGCAGTCTCTCACCTTGCAAAGAAACTGATGCCCTAAATGAGCACGATACGGGAGCCCCATCTCCTCTTCTTTTTCGAAAATTTTAGTTGCACAGCTGGTAAAATCACCTCTATTAGAAAGTTTTGTAATGAGTGTAGGCTCCGATTGTTGTCCTTTTTCATCCAATAACCTGTAGGTTTTCGGTGCAATCCCAGATTGCGAAGCTATCATGTAGAGAGGCAACGTTTCCTCAAAACAGGCTAATTTTTCGGAATCTGTTTTACCCTTTAATTCCAAATGGACGAAATCTTTATAGAGACACTCTCCGGTTTTTTCATTCACTTTGACCCTGACTAAAATTTTTGTAAACACTTGACCAGACGGTGCAAAAATAGTGTCATAGAGATGCCCTTCCCTTTTTTTTAGACCTTTTTTCCCTACAACATGAAATGCGATCGGTTGCAAGTCCTCTATCGAAAACTCCGTTTTTTCCGATCCGGCAGTTTGAAAAATTTGCTTGACATGTTCCAGGATCTTTTGGGGCTGGAGCATCTCTCGCATATTTTGGGTAGAAACATCCCCACCTTGCACAAAAGGGACAAAAGGGGTGGAGCAATCAGAACCGGGTGTTGTTGGTGTTGGAGAATTTAAAGGGGATAAACTACCTATTATAGCCTTAAACATTGAAACAAAACCTCTATCTAATATTATGTATATTATATAAGTTTTATTACAAAAAATCAATATGAACTATATTTATTTGCAACAGCCTAAACCTATATGATCTACGTATGATTAGCTCTTTAAGGAGGACAAGGGGAATAGACACAACAGGCCGCTACCTGGGCTCTAGCTGGTACCCCTTGACATGTACCGCTTCATTGAGTTTATGCTTAAAACGCTCCTGCCAGGTTTTAAATTCTTTTGGAGCTTTATCGTATCCTCTTGACAATTTGAGGATTAAAAAACAGGTCTGCGCCATCGGATAGCTCTCCTCGGGGATCTCTAAAATTTTTATAGGCTTATCCAGAGACAATCCCCCCTCCCCGGTTAAAAAGAAAAGGAATTTTTTTAACCATTCCGTGTCTTTGTCTTCATTTTTTTGCTTCAAAACCTCTTTTATGATTCTTATTTTTTCCTTCACACCCAGGTCATGACCGTCGTATTCAAAAGAGAGCTGGTGAGTGGCGCCAATGGAATCCCCCTCAATCATTTCCAAGGATCCGTCTTTTATCAAGCTTTGCAAAAGGGGTGAGGAGCCTTGCAAAAAGCATTTGGAGCGCACGATAATATCCAGATTTGTTTTGCAGGCCTCCCTTTTCACCTCAAGACAAAAACGAAAAAGATCAGCGGTAGTCCCAATCGTTTGCATGTAGATTGTCTCGGCCACCTCTTTTGCAATCCCCTCATGAAGACTCCCTTCATCAAATTCGAGTCCCAGAAAATTGATGTAATCGATGAGGCATTTCTCCCCAAATTTTTCTATTACATATTCCCTGACGAGTCGAATTTGCACTTCAACAGCAAGATTTTCAAAATCTAAAAATTTGATTTCCGACCCGAAAGTTTTTAATAGGTTTGTTCTATTTCGAGAATTGGGCTTTTTCAAAAAAAGATACATCAGGTCGCGCTTCCATCTTGAGTTGTCGATTAGATTGCGGTAAATTTCCAAAAAACAGGTTCGGGTAGACCCCCCGTACTGGTGTATAACTTGCAGCAACTCGAGCCATTTAGCGCTAAAAATCTTTCCCGATTTAAATCCTCGATCGAGCATAAACGAGACAAGTTCGCCTAAATTCCGATAAAAGATCTCTTCGGACTCTGCTTTACAAGGAAGCCCCTCAGAGTCAAAATAAGTACTAAAAAGGGCCTGAGAAAGTTCGGAATAAAATTGTTTTGCCAGCCCATCTCCATACCCGTCCTCATTCACAAAAAGGATCTGTATCGGCTTTAACCGGGACTGGCTCCATATAAGTAAATAACGCTCTGGGAGGGTTGCTATTTTCGATCTATCGACACACCAAGACTCCGCCTCGGCACTGACCCACCCCAGTTCACTGTTGATCATTTCTAAAAGCTGCTCTAAAGTAGTCACAATCGGATGGTGGCCGTTCTCGGTTGCACGACAGATGGCATGCATTATCTCGTCTTGAGAAAACATGAATTCCTGCAAAAGCTCCATCAAAATGGGCTGTTCTCCAATCAAGGCTGCAGAATAAAAGCTTCTTAAAATCCCCGATCTGGAAGGGGAACAGTCCAGAAGAATGTCGAGATATCCGAGATTTCCCTCGACCGTTGCAAGCTCTAAAGCAAGATCCACATAGGAGGTTTCTATTGCATAACGTTTCAAAAAATGAACAAGATGTTCTTTTCGCTCAGAAACCGCCTCAAGAAATGCCTCTCCAATTAAATGAGGAGCCGTTCCCAACGCGATAAAATGGGTAAGCATTTCGGTATTTTGTAGATCGCATGCCCTTAAAAAAGCGCGTGCCGTGCACTCTTCCTCAGGAAATAGTGAAAAAAGGAGCACCGCAATCGAAAAATCCCCCCCCTCTACAGCCCTCTCCATCTCGTCTGCTATGAACTTTTTATCCGTTATAAAATCACTTAAAAATTGTATCGCCATGAAATTTCTATGGACGATAGCTCTTTCAAAAGCATTCTGTAGGGAAAGCAACAGCATCGGCGTCGTAGAGAATAAGAAAGGGAGAAATCGTGATTTTCCCCGCTCTATTTCTAGAATAAACAGTTCCTTCATCATTTTGGGATCGCAAGGAGTCTTGCTAGCGATGATTTGGAATGGTATCAAGTGTTCTAGAAAAAAAGAGAGTCTCAACCCCTCCCTGGCAAGGGGTTTACAAACAGGGTGCTCCATAAAACTTGTGAGCTTTTCTAAATCGGCAAAACGTACAGCGGACAAAAATTCCACATCAGAAAATGATCTTCCACATGAAAGGATTGTATAAGTACGAGACCAAAAACGTCTTAAATAACTCTGATGAGCTTCATCGGCGCTTGAAACTTGACAAGCACTTAGATCAGACGCGCGTGCTAGATCACTAACACTTTCCTCCAATTCCCGGGAATCCTCATTTTCCGGTTTAGTAAGGGCGCCCATTTCTGCAAAAGAGACACGAGATGATGGATACATAAAAAAAGAAACGTTTATCCTGAAATCATGGTTAAATTGTCGTAGAAATGCATGAATAAACTCAGCTTAGAAGTGTTTATTTATCTCATCTCCATTGAAAAATCTACCTTTAGGAAGATTTTCACAAAGAGTTTAACATAAATTAAGATTAGAATTATAGACTATTTTAGCCTAACAAAGCCTCTCGCTGTAGGGGTAGTCATTAATGATAGGAAAAAAGGATTACCTATCGAGATTAAAAATTCCCTTTTCCCGATTAACCCTTTAAAAAAAGAGAGGGATGAAATCGTAGTTAAGAACTAACTACAGCCTAGGTAAGACGATTTCCCTTTTTTGCCCCATATACTTGCCACCCCTATCTGCATAAGAGGTGATGCAAGGGGAGTTCGCTTTGAGAAACAAAACCTGAGCAAGCCCCTCACCTGCATAAATTTTTGCAGGGAGCGGTGTCGTATTCGAAATTTCCAAAGTGACATGCCCCTCCCACTCCGGTTCAAAAGGGGTCACGTTGACAATAATTCCGCAGCGAGCATAGGTGGATTTGCCAATGCAAAGGGTAAGGACATCCCTGGGTATACGGAAATATTCCACCGAGACAGCCAGTGCAAAAGAGTTGGGCGGAATCACACAAACATCCCCCTCGATATCAACAAATTCCTTATCGTTAAATCCCTTCGGATCGACCTGGGATGAAAAGATGTTGGTGAAAACCTTAAATTTGCGATCCACTCTCAAATCATATCCATAGCTTGATAGTCCGTAACTGATGATCTTGTTCCCTTCGGCATCATGCCGGATCAGATGAGGGTGGAATGGTTCGATCATTTTCGCGGCGTCGACACGCTCTATAATTTCTTTGTCTGAAAGTAATCCCATACTACCTCCAAAGCGTACCGTCTATCGCAATTTACGTCCACCGCAAGAAAAGAGAATTTTGGGGTACGGGGGCTTTTATCTCAGGATAAATTGAAACACCCGGTCCCGATCCCGGGGGTTCCTGCGGGCATTTTCTACACACCAAAAAATGAAGGAGATAAACGCAACCCCTACTACCAAACTGCATTTCAGCACCAGCTCAAGATCGATTTGTTTAGGCGGCATAGCAACAGGTTCCGTCGAAGGCAAAATAATCATAAATCGTGTGGTTCGTTTTTAGACCCTCAATTCTAGTGAAGTTCTAGATAGATTACAAATGGAACAGTGTGCTATATACCTCTAAAGTTTATGAATGCAAACCCTCCTATCGGGACAACCGTTGAAAAACTGAAGCACGACCACGCTCTGCGCCCAAAAAAAATTGACGAATTTGTGGGCAACAAGGAGGTTGCCGATCGGGTCAAAATCTTCGTTCAGGCTGCCAAAGAGCGAAAGGAGCCTTTGGGCCATGTCCTTTTGTATGGACCACCCGGCCTTGGCAAGACTTCGCTTGCCCATATCATTAAAGAAGAATTCGGTGCGAATATTTTGGTCACAACGGGTCTTCTTCTTGCTAAAACCAAAGAGCTGGCCGCTCTTCTTTGTTCTTTAAATGAAGGGGACATCCTGTTTATAGATGAGATCCACAGGATACCTAAAAACGTTGAGGAGCTCCTCTATCCTGCGCTTGAGGACTTTAAACTCGATTTGATGTTGGGTGACGGTATGCAATCAAGGGCAACGAGTATTGATCTTCCCAAATTTACCCTTGTCGGAGCTACAACACGGTTTGGGGATCTGAGCTCCCCGTTGCGTTCGCGCTTTCAACTGATCGCAAAACTGCACCCTTACGAGCTGGAGGATCTTACCCAGGTCGTTAGTTTTATGGCTAAAAAATTAGGGGTGGAACTTTGTGGCAGCATGGCCCGGTTGATTGCAGAACGGGCCCGGGGTACCCCGCGGCTTGCCGCTAATCTCTTACGATGGCTGCGCGATTACATTACAGTCTGCAACGGTGGGGTATGGGATCAGCCCGGAATCCTACAGGGTTTAAAAAAGATCGGAATTGACGAGATTGGTCTGGATCCTGTTGATCGCAGATATTTAGAAATCATTTTAGATGAACATCAAGGTGGTCCTGTAGGGGTGTCCAATCTTGCCACCTCCCTTGGTGAAAAGATCACCACTATCGAAGAGGTGCTTGAGCCGCACCTGATCACCATGGGGCTCTTGAAAAGGACGCAAAAAGGGCGTGAGCTCACCGTGAAGGGTTTGGCTCACATAAAAAAAATCAAACAAGGGGAATCCTAAGTATGCTGACGATGAGTATCCTTTTGTGGTTTGGAAGTTTTTTTGGTTCTGAAACGCCAAAAGAGGAAAAAATCCAACCCAAAACCGATCCAAAAGTGCAGGTAAAAGTTTTACTGAAAGGGCGTGTTCCGGCCTTTTTTTTGGATGTCAAAGGGGAATTTGAGGTTGTGGATTTAAAAAATGGGCGTCGTCAGGTCAAATCCTATTTCCCGAAAAAAGGGACGCTCCAGATCAAAGACGGGATCAAATGGGTCGAATCGTTTTGGGGAATTCACCAAATCAAGGTGATACCTGTCCAAAATGACCCTGTCCTGGTCGATGGGGTAGAGTATTTTGGAAACGTCGAGGTCATATCAGCCGACAATTTGTTGCATGTGATCAATGAGGTGGAGGTGGAGGATTATGTCCGCTCGTATATGACCCAACACTTTTGCGACAAGCCCCTCAATAAAACCGTTTTGGAAGCGATTAGCGTTGTTGTGAGGACCGATGTCTACCACACCCTGATGCGCAACCGCCAAAGCTATTTTCATCTGGACGCTAAGAAGGTAGGCTACCAAGGGGCATCCTTAAGGGGGCTCTATCCGATGATTGATCGGGCAATCGAAAACACAAAACACAAGGTCATGCTTTTTCACGGTAGGCCGTTCCCCGCTTCTTGGACGGAACATTCGGCAGGGCAGACCGCCTCTTATAAGGCGATCCACAGGCAAAATTTCGAAGGTCCAACGGGCGCCTATGCCCCTTTAGCGCTGCAAAATAAAGAGGATACCAGATGGTCCAAAGAGATCCCCCTAGAAGATATCACCGAGCGTTTTGGGCTATCCTCGTTAAAAAAAGTGGATCTTTTTATCGATGGGAATTCGGAAAAAGTGTACGCAGTCCGCTTTTTTGACAGAACGAAACACGTCGATATCCCGATAACCGAACTCAAAACTCTGTTGCCTAGCAACCTTTTTAAAATTGACGTCACCCCCCATTCCCTAAAAGTCCAAGGCTGGGGAAAAGGTTTGGGTGTAGGGCTTTGCATTTACAACGCAACAAGATTGGATGCAGAAGGGGCATCCCTTGAAGAAATCCTAAAAAGTTCTTTTCCGCAAACAACTCTCGAGACACGTAGCACAGTGCCCGATTTGGTGGCACGCGTTGTGGATGAGGAACCCACACTTTGGTACGCAAAAAAAATAAGTGCCTTCAACGACTAATCCCGGTTCATTAAAATATCCTAAACTGAGGAGATATGAACCGAACAAAACCTCCAATTGGGGCGACTCTTTGGAGGTTTTTAAAAATTGCCCCTCTCCCTTTTTTTCTTTAACCCCCCTTAGGTCAAATACGACCCAAATTTTTTCCCTACAAAAGCTGTTTTTTATTTTTATTTTCCTTTATCTTTACTGATCTTTAAAATTTATAAAGGAAAACACATGTCTGGCGTGACGCTTTTCAGTCGGGGATACCTCGATAATTTTTCATCATGGGAACAAAAACAAGCTGTTGAAAACGTCCTAAAAGAGAACCCCTCACCCAATTCTCCACTCATCTTATCAAAGATCACCCCCAGGACATTTTTAGAAAACCTCCCTTTTTTAGATTCGTCAGAAGTTTTCGATTACCTTAGCTATAATTACAGATCCATTTTGCATACATTAGATGAGCAATCTTTGATCGAATATTTAAAAATTGATCTTTTTGCACAGGGACTAGAGTCCCTTTTTTGGCATAAATCTTGGGCGTTGTTTAATTTTATGGATACCTATCCAAATATCGATTTGTGCAGTGAACATTTCTACTTTAGAGGGTGCCTGGAAGAGGCTCTCAAGAATAATCCTAACAGATTTCGCCACTACCTGAATCATTCAAGCGTCATTAATTTTATCCTCACAAATAGCGACATCAAAAACTTGGAAATTTTCGAACAGTGCAAAGGTTTTTGGCACAATATTCCCGATTCGCACTCTACCCCGATAATCGACCTCTTTAAAGAATTTGAAAGGTCTTTTCAATCAAAAGAGTCGGTCTTGAACTGTTTAAAAACCTATTTACCCCTCTTAAGCCCAAAAGCTCAAAAATTATTCCTTTCCGTTCCGCCGTTTTTTAATAGCATCCATGTTTTATTTAAAAAAGATGCGAACACCCTTGAGAGAGTATTTCGCTCTTCTCTTTTTGAAAACGAGAATGAAAAAAGGCTCTTTTTCTTCCCCTTTCTCCCTTTTGAGGAGCAAAATGCCATTCTAGCCCAAATTTTATTGCAAAAAGGGGACTTTAAAGATATTCCGGTCAAATCGCCTCCTCGCGGGGACAGACTCGAATCGATCGACCATCATCTCATCCCCTATTTTATTCTACAAAGATCCTTTTCTACCCCCATTATGACAAAACTCAATCCCATACAGGAAAAAACTTTGGAGTTGTTGAAAATACACCTCAAAGACCTTATTGAAAAGCTCTACGATAACCCCAAAAAAATCCCGATTTACGATAAAACTCTCGAAGAAGAGCTCACCGCAAGAGGAATGGATAAAATAGGTATTACGAGGGATTTAAAAAGTTCCCTTTTGAGCTTACCTTTTGGGGAATTTCTTTTTGTGATCAAACATTCGCCCCTTTCCAGAGGGCAATTTAGCGGCCACGGCGGTTTTTATGAACTGGCATGCAATAGAGCAATCCAAAAAAGCTGACTAGCAACTCCCCCCCCCCTTTTTTTAATTGGCTAAAGACCTTGGCAAGAATCTTTTCAAGACAAACTATTTTTGCATGCATTAAAGGCGTTTTAAGACAAGTACGGATCCGGATTTTTAAAAAGAGCAGGCTTAAGCCGTCTTGGAAAAAAATCCGGAGTAATCGACCTATTTCTATCTATTTTGTGGCTTTGAAAATCTAAGTCTGGGGTTGGAAAAAGTCCCGGTTTTCTTTTTGGGGTAAAAAACGTTATAGGCGCTTTTCAGATTCGGAAATTTATCCCCCCAAGCATATTCGTCATCGTCAATAGCCCACAACATCACTCCGGCCAGCCCTAGGGATTTTGCGTATTGAGCTTTAAGAGCGATTGTTTGCGGAGTATCAAAACTGACCCATTGTTGAGAGGCGCTATTGTAACCGATAGCGGTCTGTGTCACAGAGTCGGTTCCAAAAATAAGCTGCCCGCTTGCAATAGCATCTGCAATTTCATAATAGGCAAGCATACCAGGGCTTAATGTGCTTGGTCCTGCCTGGCCCGAGGAGGTAAACGGCTTGCCGGGGCTATAATCTGCAGAAGAGAGATTCATAACACCGCCAAAGCTGTGTCCATAACTCGCAAGCCCCAAAACAATTTTAGAAGCTGGAACCCCATTATTTAAATAGTTCGAGAGGGTAGTTTTTATGTACGATCCGCTTGTGGGGCTCGTATCTTGAGACAGAGGGGCATTCACACCCGTCAAGGCGGGGTTATCAAAAGTGCCGTGATAATCGTAGGCCATGACATTAAAACGATCGATGTAGTTAGCGCAATTTGCAAGCCATTGAAAATATGTTTGCGGATTATCTCTATAACTCGCAGGTACGCCCGCAGGAACAATAGCCGGCGCTGCATAGGTCAAAAGTAAGGGGGGATTTTGTGCTTTGCAAGCTGTCTGTAATTCGCTCAGCAGTTCTACGATATTCGCAAAATCCTCCTCGGTACCCCCCCTTGTGAGGTCCCCGGGATATTCCCAATCAATATCAATACCATCAAATCCAAATTGTTTTGCATAACTTACCGCAGACTGGACAAACTGCCCTCGGCTTGCGCTCAAAGAGGCCATTTGGCTAAATAAACGGTAGGTGTGCGTTCCAATTCCACTCGGATCATTTGGATCATTGAAGCCCCAACCCCCAATCGATAAGAGCACTCTCAGTTTGGGGTTGGAAGCTTTTAAAGCCCTAACCTGGGGGTATAAAACAGACTGGTCGTTCCACTCGACGGGCTGGACAGTATAATCTCCTGTCAGATGGGGATTCTGTGGGTTGATGGAGGCGTCCTGATACCCAAAAATTGCAAAAGCAAAATAGAGGTCTGTCATCACTGTTGGGTCGATATTTTGAGGAAAAAATACCGGTCTGCCCCCGGATCCGGGGCGATACTGCGACCAATTTTCATAGTAAGCGGCCACTACAGGGGCGCTGTCTCCATACACTAAAGAAGCTTTAGCAAAAAGAATGGCGCTCAAAGTCCAGTATTTCATCTCAATCCCTTTGTTAGCATACCAAATAGGACATCTTCTTTTTTAAAAATGCGACCTCGTTGAAATAGATTTTTGACTATACTAAATTTTTTACAACATTTTTCTCAAAAGAATTTTTAAGAAAGGGTAAATTTTCAAAAGAGAATGTCTGAGCCCAAAACCGTTTCTCAAGGCCTATTTTAAATATTTAAACACTAAAAAAGGGAGTAAGGTTTTGTAGCCGATACGAGATTTTCATCGCCTCTTTGATTTCATCGAGCTTTCTTGCACCCTCTTTTTTTGCGTTTAAAGTGCCCTCGTGCAGTACATCAACTACCATGCTTGTCTGTTGTTTGAACTGATGCCTTCTTTCACGGATAGGACCTATCAGCTCCTCGAGTACTTGCATCAAGTGGCGTTTGATTGTCATATCCCCAAGGCCGCCACGCTGGTAGTGCTCTTTGAGTTCTTGCACTCGAATTTTATCGGGATCAAAAGCGTCCAGGTACATAAACACCACATTTCCTTCAATTTTCCCTGGATCTTGCACCCTCAAATGCTCCGGATCAGTGTACATTTTTTTTACCGTCTCCTCGATCTCTTTAAATGATGCGCTAAAAGTGATCGCATTCCCAAGCGATTTAGACATTTTTGCTTTCCCGTCGGGTCCTACAAGTCTTGGACAGTCGGAAAAAAGGGGTTGGGCTTCTTTGAGAACGTCCGTATGGTAAACCGAATTAAAACGCCTCACAATTTCGTTCGTCTGCTCCAAAATAGGAGCTTGATCCGCCCCCACAGGCACTAGTTCCGCCGAAAATAGGGTGATGTCGGCAGCCTGGGAAACAGGATAGATCATGAACCCTGCAGTCACAGTATCTTCCATCCCCTTTTGTTGCATCTCTGCTTTAACTGTAGGATTGTGTTTGAGACGATTGTAGGTCACCATGTTCAAAAGATAGAAAGTCAGCTCAAATAGCTGCGGCACTTGGGACTGGATAAAAATCGTCGATTTTGAAGGGTCGATCCCAATCGCCAAGTAGTCCAAAAGAACTTCCATAATATTCGAGCGGACTTTTTCGGGGTGGTCGTAATTGTCGGTGAGGGCTTGTGCGTCGGCTATCATCACAAATTGCTCATGCTTGTTTTGAAGCTCCACACGGTTTTTTAATGAGCCAACGTAATGCCCTAAATGGAGCTGCCCTGTCGGCCGGTCACCTGTCAGAATTCTCTTTTTCATCAAGCTATTCTTGCCAACTTCCCCTATTTCGTGCGATAGTTTTTTTTATGGAAAAGAAAGATGATAACACCCAAGACTCCCCTCTCCCCGAAAAAATTGGCCATTACGTTATAAAAAAACTGATTGGCAAAGGGGGAATGGGTGAGGTTTATCTATGTTATGATCCAAAAACCGAGAGGGACGTTGCCCTTAAAAGAATCCGCCCCCAAATGAACGAGATCCCGCTGATCAGAGAGCGATTCTTGAAAGAGGCAAAAATAGCCGCCCAGCTCACCCACCCCGCGATTTTAGGGGTCTATTCTATTGAAGAGAGTTCCACAGATCTTTTTTACGTGATGCCCTATATTCAAGGCAAAACCCTCAAGACGCTCCTTGCAAGTTACCGGCAGACAAAAGGGTCCACCATACACCTGGTGCGCGACTTTCTCACCATCTGCCACGCTGTACAGTACGCCCACACAAAAGGGGTCCTCCATAGAGACCTAAAACCAGAAAATATTTTAATTGGGCCTTTCAACGAGGTTCTTATCTATGACTTCGGTCTGGCCGAATACTCCGACATGACCTCTGAGTCTTTTGAAGAGATGCCCGTTTTAAAGTCCCATCCCGATCTGACTCGCATAGGAAAAATAGTCGGAACCATCACCTACATGGCACCGGAGAGAATTTTAGAAAAGCTCGATACAATACAGAGTGATATCTATTCCCTAGGGGTGATCCTGTACCAGATCCTTACCCTCAAGCACCCTTTCAAAAGACAATCGGTGAGACAGTTTAAGCAACAGATCAACGACGAAAAAATCATCGATCCGATCGATGTTGCCCCGATGCGCGAGATCCCTCCCCTTTTGGCAAAAATTGCGATGCGATCGCTTTTATTTAAAAAAGAGGAGCGCTATCAGAGTGTTAAGGAGTTGATCGTCGACCTCGAGTTGTATTTTCAGGGAAAAGCAGACTGGGTTTTTGCCTCCCGGCTCGACCCCAAAAACACCTCCGACTGGGAGCTTCAGGAGACCGTCATCCTAAAACAGACAAAAGACTGGGCCATCTACATGCTCTCCTCAGCGCTATTTCCGGGGAACGTGAAACTCGAATCCCAAATCACATTACAGAAAGGGAGCGAAGGGATCGGTTTTCTTTTAGGAGTCGCCCATAAAATGGAACAAAGGGGTCTTGATTCGGGGATGACTGTTTGGGTGAGTCCTCATGAGGTGCGCCTTATGAGAGCCGGTATCATTCTCAAAACGATTGAGGCACCAAAAGTTATCGAAGAGCTCCCCTTAGACATCGAGATCGAAAAACACTACGAATCAATTCAACTCAAGATCAATAAAGAAACACTCTTTCAATTCCCGGTCTTTCTTCCTGTGACAGGTGCGCACGTCGGTCTTGTGTACAAGGATCTACAATACAGAATGAAAAGCTTTTCCATCTCGGTCGGATCCTATAATGCCCGGATAGGATGCCTTACGATCCCCGACACCTTTTTCGCCAACGGCCTCTATGACAAAGCATTAGAAGAGTACAAAAAAATTATCCACTCCTTCGAAAGAAGATCCGAAGGGCTCATAGCAGCATTTCGTAGCGGCCTTACCCTTTTGGAACTCAATCGGATTGAGGAGGCTTTTGGCGCTTTTGAAACTCTGCACAAAACACAAAAAGGGATCCTTGAATGGCTTGGAAAAGGGTTAGCCTACCGTAAACTTTACGATGCAAGCGAGGAGGCTAAATGCTACGAGGTAGGGCTGAATCTATTTAAAAATGACCCTAATCTTGTTTTGATTGAGGAGGAGATTCTTTTCAGGCTTGAGCAATCTAAAGAGGAGGGAAGAAGACCCCCCTATCTTTTTGCATTCATCGCTCTCAAATACCATCTACTACCACCTACAAACACCACTATCAAAGATCTGGCCAAAGCATTGCAAACACCTCCCTTCCTTAAAAACCCTACCGAAGAGTGTTTGATAGCTTTTTATTTAATGAAGATAAAAGCCTTGGAGGATTTGGGAGAAACCGAGGCGGCGAGACTGTTAGGGGATCTCGAAGAAACAAACGATTCCTCTTTTCAGCAACTCTTAAGTTGGGTCCAAAAGAGCCAAAAAGAGCACTCCTTCAGATCTAAAACCCTTTTTGATCTTTTGAAAAACAGTGAAAAAAAAGGGAGGTCGATCCCCTTGCACCAATATCTACCCCTTGAATTGGCTCTTTTACAAAGATTTTGCTAACTTCATCAAGGGCAGACTGGCCTTGAATTGGCTCTTTCACAAAGATTTTGCTAACTTCATCAAGGGCAGACTGGCCTTGAACTGGCTCTTTCACAAAGATTTTGCTAACTTCATCAAGGGCAGACTGGCCTTGAATTGGCTCTTTCACAAAGATTTTGCTAACTTCATCAAGGGCAAACGGCTAAAGTCAAGTTTAGGTACAAAAGGTTGCAAGGCCTCGCTCCCCTCTGAGGGTCGTTGCCGGGGCGACTCGGTCAAAAGTGGCCTTTCGAATTCTTCATATAGGAAACAATCATCCACCTCTTTCGATGCGACCGGTTGTTCTCTATGACAAGGGGCAAAAACTCCCGACTGTAATTGATCTAAATAGTCCTCAAGTAGCTCTATTTGATCAACCCCCCTTCTGAAATCAGACTGAAGCTGCGTCCCAATTCTTTGGAGGGTTCCTATTTTATCCAGGATAAATCGGCGCATCGCATCACAATTTTGTTCAGAATCCCAAAACTCTTTAATTTTCTTATCTAGGGGATAGAGGTAGTCTCTACAATAAAAATCTCTTTGGAATTGGGTTGCAAAAATTAGGACGCTGTTGTGTTTTTCCAACGGCAACGTGTCCAAAAAAATCCGTAGGCAATCGGGCTCGAAAAGAGGGATCATCAGCCGCATCATGTTTTGGTTCAAACAGGGTATCCAATAATGACAGTGCTCAAGAGCCCTCTTATCTTGCGCAATTAAAAAAAGGGTAATCGGATTGAGAGAGGAGACAAATTGGATCCAGTCCCTTTCAAGATTTTCATCCAAAGAAAGTGATAGCCGGGATGTACGCTCGATAAGAGTGCCCAGCACCTCTTTGAAATTTGTTGGGTCTTTTGGGGAAGACGACGGTATATTCAAACACTGTTCAACAACCCATTTTGGGATAAAAAAAATGGATTGTCTGATTTTTTCCGGTCCGAGACGGGAGACATCAACCCTGTTGCGCAGCAATGATATAAGAAATAAAAAGGGGGTGGCCTCGTTAGAGAAAAGTTCCAGCGCTCTCATCCACGACGGGTTTTGCAAGACGATGTGCTGCAGGTCCGGATTATTCTTCCATTTTTTTATTAAAAAAGCCTCTACATAGTGGATATATTTTTCCCTAGATCTCAGGTAGACGATGATCCAGGGGTATCTTAGATCCGTGTGCAAAATTGTTTGGAAATTTTCGTCCAAAAGAAGTGAGTGTACTACATCCGGATCAATATCGGCTTGTTTCAAGTTTTTTCTCACAAGCCCGGACAGGAATAAAAGAGGTGTTGTCTGTCCAAGATTTTCTGCTAAAATATCCATCCAGGGGATTTTCTTACTCAACACCAATTCCAAGTCGGGCCTCGTAAGCCACAATTTTGAAATATGCATTTCAACCACGGCAGATAATCCCGGGAAAGTCGCAATGACCTCCTCAACCCAGGAAAACTCCTCATCTTGGGTCAAAAGCTTGGCAAACTCAGGATCATCGAAAAAAGCAACCAGGCGAACCGAACCGTTTTCAACCAAAAAAGTTGTTAAAAGGGCGCCGGTTGACTTTGGGTTGGCCTGAATTTCATCAAAGAGCTGCTTTACATCCTGTGTTTCCATGCCCACAATCTCTGTAGATTCCGAACTGGCGTTGGAGAGGGTGTCGGGATAAAAATTTTCTTCCATCCAATCTATTTTTGCGGGAAATCTCTCTACCATTAAATCAAACCAGGCATCAATATCCGAGGATAAAAATTCCAAGATTTCCTGGTCTAGAAAAACTTTTTCAAAACCTTGTGTCCCGCTTTCATCCAAAAACTGGAAAAGATGAGACAAAAAGGACTCGGGATCGTCGTGAAGATTCCCCTTTAAAAGATCAAATTTTCTATTTTCTAATTTAAGACTGAATAAACTTTCAGAAGTCGGATCAAATGGGTGGAAAAACGATGATTGCGGAACATGCATGCAAAGATTTTACAAAGTTTGAAATAGGAAATCACCCATTATTTTTCCTCAAAAGAGATTCTTTAAAACAAAATCCTTTTTATGCTAGTCTTTTAAGCCTATGCAAGAACTGCCTAAAACTTTTGACCCTAAAGCTAACGAATCATTGGTGAACCCTCTATGGGAGGGGGTTTATAGAGCCGATACAGAGAGTTTTGCCCCCCCTTTCTCGATCGTTATCCCCCCTCCGAATGTTACCGGTCAACTCCACATGGGGCATGCTTTGGATGCAAGCGTTCAAGATCTCCTCATCCGCTACCACAGAATGCGCGGATACAGTGTGGTCTGGTACCCCGGCACCGACCACGCAGGGATTGCCACCCAGACGGTTGTTGAGCGGATGCTCCTTTCAACAAAAAATCTCAGACGCATAGACCTGACCAAAGAGGAGTTTTTATCTTACGCTTTTGCATGGAAAAACGACTATGAAAAGCGCATCCTCTCCCAATTCAAACGGCTGGGAGCCTCCTGCGATTGGTCCAGACAACGCTTCACCCTTGATGAGGTCTGCTCCAAAAGCGTCGGCACCATGTTCAAAAAACTTTTTGACCAAGGGTTGATCTATCGAGGCCTCTACCTTGTAAACTGGGATCCGGTCACCGAGACTGCTTTGGCTGAAGATGAGGTGGAGTATGAGGAGCGCGAAGGGAAGCTCTACACGTTCCAATTTCGCCTCAGCGATCAAACGGGTTTTATACAAGTCGCGACCACCCGCCCGGAAACGATGCTCGCTGATGTTGCAATCGCGGTGCACCCGAAGGATGAGAAGTACCTTGCCTATCACGGAAAGACATTTTTCCACCCGGCGAGAAACATCGATTTGCCTATTGTCTTAGATCCTTTCGTCGATCCAGAATTTGGAACCGGAGCCGTCAAGATAACCCCTGGCCATGACCCCAACGACTACCAGTGCGCAAAAAGGTTAGGGCTTGAGGCAATCAACATGATGGCACCTAACGGATCTGTACTTGAGGGATACGAACCATACAGTGGCTTAAAAATGGCAGAAGCCCGCGAAAAAATCGTCGATGAGATGAAAAAGCAAGGGCATTTAGTAAAGATCGAAAAACACACCAACCGTGTCGGTATTTCCTATCGCTCCAAAGCGGTGATTGAGCCCTACCTATCCAAACAGTGGTTTGTGAATATGCGCGCGTTCAAAGACCGCTTGAACGAGATTGTACGTAATAAAGAGGTGGAAATCATCCCGCAAGAGTGGGAGCGTACCTACCACCACTGGATCGACAATCTGCAAGATTGGTGCATATCGAGACAACTCTGGTGGGGCCATTCGATTCCTATCTGGTACGACAAAGAAAACGGGGATGCCCCGCTCTGCCACATCGGCGAAGGGAATCCTCCGGAAGTAGAAAAAAACCCCGAGCGCTACTACAGAGATCCGGACGTTCTTGACACATGGTTTTCGAGCGCTTTATGGCCTTTGAGCTGCACGGGTTGGCCGGATAAAACACCCGACTTTAAAACGTTCTTTCCCACCTCGGTACTTGTGACCGGACATGACATCCTTTTTTTCTGGGTAGCCAGAATGATTCTGATGTCCGAATGCGCAGTGCAGCACCCCCCTTTCAAAAAGGTTTTTCTACATGGCCTAATTTATGCCAAATCATACTGGAGAGAGGGGCAAGGTGGCCACATCCAATATGTGACTAAAGAGGAGCGCAACTCTTTTGAGATGAGCGACAAGGTTCCCAAAGGGGTCCACTTTAAATGGGAAAAGATGTCCAAATCGAAGGGGAACGTGATCGATCCTGTAGAAATGATCGAGACCTATGGGGTCGATGCGGTTCGATTCGCCCTCCTTTCCCTGGTATCCCATGCTCGACAAATTGATCTAGATATGCGCCGTTTCGAAGAGGGGCGCAACTTTATCAATAAAATCTGGAATGCGTTCCGTTTCACCCTCCCCTATCTCGAAGGACTTACTAAAGTGCCCCATCTGGAGTTGGACCATGTCCCTGTTGTAGACCTGTGGATTTTGGAAAAGTTCTCGCAAACGTCAATCGAGGTCGATGCGTGCATCGATCGCTACTTTATTAACGAAGCGGCCCAAAAGGTGTACCGCTTTTTCTGGGATGATTTTTGCGCAGTCTATTTAGAGGCGGTCAAACCCCTTTTATTCAGAAAAAAGGGGACGCAAGAGGAGTTAGAGCGGACCAGAGCCGTTTTGGTCCATGTTCTGATTGAATCTTTAGCTATGATGCATCCGTTCATCCCTTTTGTCTCCGAGGAGATTTATCAGCACATCCGACAGCAGCTGAAAGATCTAGATCCCCTGCTGGCGTTGCGGCAAGTCCGATTCCAAAAAGGGGGGAATCCTGTTTCCCATTTTGATGAAGCGCTAGACTGGGTGCAAAAGATCCGCAATGTGCGTGCCGAAATGCAAATTCCGCCCGGTGTGGAGATCGCCATACAGGTAATCGAAAAAAGCCACCGGGGAAAAACCCCCTTGGAAGCTTTTGAGGTGATAGAAACTCTTACAAAAAGCAAGATGCACCCTGTGGATCATTTCAAGCTGGGGCAGTTTGGTACGGAATTGAGCTTTTTGGATGCGACTCTGTTTATCCCTCTACCCAAAGAAATGCTGTTCAAAGAGTGTGTACGGCTGGAAAAACAGATAGAAGCGGTAGAGAAAAAAATCGAAGGATTGACAGGGCGCTTAAAAAACCCCGAATTTGTCTCGAAGGCTCCGCAGGCGCTGCTCCAAACCACAGAAGAGCAGTACAGAAGCCTACTTGATGAAAGAATAGCCCTCAAGAACCAGCATGAAAAGCTTTTGATTGCAAATAGTGAACAAAACCGCTAAAAAAGACAAAAAAAAGGAAAAATTGCTTTTTTGATGCTTCAGTCAAGACCCCTCCCTTTGGCAGCCTCAATCCAAGAAAAGCTCCCTCTCCATCCTGAATTAAAGGAAATGATTCGACGAGGACGCCTACTCTTGCAACAACCGCTTAGCTCGATTAAGCCCTTGATCCTGGGACCCTGTTCGATCCACGATCCAGAGACCGACTTTTTTTTAGCCGAAAAAATCGGCTTATTGCAAAAAGAGCACCCCGAATTCCTTTTTGTATTTCGCTGCCACCTGGAGAAGCCCCGTTCTAACCACTATTGGCGCGGATTTTTAATGGATCCGGATCTTGATGGCAGGTGCGATTTTGAAAAAGGGATTTTGTTATCTAGAAAATTCATGATAGCCCTCGTAGAACAAGGTATCCCTTTGAGTTACGAATTTATCGACCCTTTTTTAGCTCCCTACGTCGACGACCTTGTGACGGTAGGGATCATCGGGGCTCGGACCGTCTATTCCCAAACGCATAGACAGTTGGCAGCCGCCTTACCGATGCCGATCATTTTCAAAAATAGCCTTGACGGCCGTCTCGATGGGGTTTTAGATGCAATGGAGCTCACCCAAAACGGTTTTTTTGCACCGAAAATGGGGCCCAACGGAGCGGAAATGGTCTATGCGAAAAACCCTTTTACCCACATGATGCTGCGAGGTGGCTTTCTTGGCCCGAACCATGATCAAGCTGAACAGGGAAAAAAAAGGATTGAGAATAGAGGTCTAAAAGGCTCAGTATTTGTAGACTGCGCTCACCAAAATTCGTTTAAAGACCCTGCTCTACAAATAAAGCTTTTTGAGCAAATTTTATCGAACGACTCCCCTTTTATCGACGGGATTATGATAGAGTGCCATCTTGAAGAGGGGAACCAACCTTTTTCCAAAAAACCAAAGAGGGGACTCTCCATTACAGATCCTTGCCTTAGCTTGGTGCAAGTAAAGCAATCTTTAAAAGTCTCTAAAACCGTCCTTCGACACGCCTGAAAACCCTCTCCGATAAAAGCGGACACAAGGCAGCTTTTTATGAATAAAAGACCTCTTCTTGAAGCCTGAATACCATCTCCGATAAAAGCGGATACAAAGCAGCTTTTTATTTAAACAGAATCCTCTAGATAGACTTCTTCTTTAGATCTGTCAGAACCTAATACCTCTCGTAGATCCAACGGATAGGACTAGCAAAAGCCGCATAGTGAAAAGGTTTTCATGAACCGTTTTTATTCGATTTCGGGAATCTCTTCATCTTCTTCCATCGTAAAGGGGATTGAGTAGGAACTTTGTCCCCGAAGTCTTTGGCCGTCGATCTCTATTATTTCCGCGTAGAGAGGGCTTTTGACCACAAAATCCCCTAAAGAGACATGGTATCCGACAACAGGGCCATGGTGTAAAAAATCTTTACCGGACCATTCAATCCGCTCCACACCCGTTTTTTTATCCGGATGAAATACCAGCGTTTTTTCGTCCAGGTTTTTAAAAAGGAATCGGGCGACTAGAGGGGCTCTTTCAAGAAATAGTTGGTTGGGCATCCCGTATTTTATCAATAAGATCTGCCCCTTATAGTCCTCATCTTGGAGAGGATCGGGTGAAAGTGTGAGTGTCGAGGGGAGGTTTCTTTTATCGACCAGAAAATGCTCCACTTCTAAACCGGTCCTATTGCAGCCTACCAAAAAGAATAAAAATACAAACAACCTTTGCACCAAAAATTCAGGCTCCTCAGCTTCTAACTAGGGTAAGCTGAAATGCAATAAGAATCAATCTAACGAAAGAAGCAGCGAAAAAAATAAAAAAAATTATTCATTTCTCCTTGATTTCGTTTTTATTATTTCTTAATGTAGAGGTGCTTGAAAAGGGCTCTGCCATTATTTATAACCATTTTATCTCAAAATCCGACTCCTGAAAGAAGCAAAAAAAACGGTAAAATCCTCTAGATAAAAGCCTTTATAAGGATGATACCTGGTGCCGATCAAAAAAGAGGTAAACTACAATTAGTTTGATTTTAAATATTTAAGTTGGATGATTAAAGAATACTTTCGATTTTATTTTTTTACTACTGGACAAGGAAACCATACAAAGAGGTCTTAAATTGCTTTTACAAAAATTTATAATTAAATTAACGCTTTTCGGATTTATATCCACAAGCTACGTTTTTTCATCTACAGAAGCTTCCAACGAAAATAAAAAAACGGTTTTGATTACAGGTGCGGCAGGATTTATTGGAAGTAATTTTCTACAATACATGTACGATAAATACCCCTGCTACCAATTCATCGTCATCGATGCTTTGACGTATGCTGGTTCATTAGAGAACATCTCCGGGGAAATAAGATATTCGGACCGTTTTAAGTTTGTGCATGCAAACATCAACGATTTTGAGACCGTAGATAGCTTGATGAAGGTAAGTGATTTTGTAGTCCATTTTGCGGCCGAATCGCACGTTACAAGGAGTATTCTATCGGACGAAAAGTTTCTTGAAACAGATATCTTAGGGACTAGATCCCTTCTTGTCGCGCTCCAAAAAAACAGGTCCAAAGTAGAGCGTTTTATCCACATATCGACCTCTGAAGTCTACGGGACAGCCGACACTCAGCCGATGACGGAGACACATCCCCTAAAACCTCGCAGCCCGTATGCTGCAGCTAAGGCAGGAGCGGATCGTCTTGTCTACTCCTATTATTGCACCTATGATCTTCCGGTGCTTATCATTAGGCCTTTCAATAATTACGGTCCTAACCAACATGTTGAGAAGCTGATTCCGAGAATTGCGGCATCTATCATTTTGAACCAGCCCATCAAAATCCATGGCAGTGGAGACCAATCTAGAGACTGGCTGCACACTCTTGACACAGCAAGGGCGATTGATATGGCTCTACATAAACCCGATTTTTCCACCCTTAAAGGGGAAGAAATCAACATAGGAACCGAAAAGGCAATCTCTGTAAACGAAATTGTCCAATCGATTCTATCGATTCTGCAAAAACCCAATTACCCTGTCTTCCATATTTCGGATCGTCCCGGCCAGGTCGATTGCCATATTGCAGGGACAAAAAAAGCGAAAGAATTGCTCGGCTGGACGCCGATCATCTCCTTTGAAGAGGGCTTAACAGAAACGCTGGCTTGGTATTTGAAAAACAAAGAATTTTGCACAAATCTGTTTGAAAACTCCTCGCACCCCATCCACATTTCCAAAGATGAAGTCAGTTACCAATAGCAGTGGAATGAACCTTTGAAATATTTGTTAATCAACTTCATTCTCGCCAGCCAATCTCTTATAGCGTCCATGGATCCAGTCCCAAAAGCAGAGACCCGTTTTTTAGTTTTTGGAGGTAAGACTGGCTGGATCGGTAAAATGGTGATAGAAACACTCGAAAAAGAGGGTATTTACTATGACGCAGCCGAATCGAGGTTGGAAGAGCGGGAGCATATCCTAAAAGAAATTGAGAAAAAAAAACCTACGCATATCATCAACACTGCGGGGGTGACCGGAGTCCCAAATGTGGATTGGTGTGAAACCAACAGACAACAAACGTTACGCTCAAACATAATCGGGGCGCTGAATTTAGCAGATATTGCTTACCTCAAGGGAATACACATGACTAATTTTGGCACCGGGTGTATCTACGAATATGATGCACAGCATCCTTTGGGATCGAATATAGGCTTTACAGAACAGGAGGCCCCCAATTTTTTTGGCTCTTTTTATTCCTCGACTAAGGTACAGTTGGACCAATTATTGAAAAATTATCCGAACGTCCTAAACCTCAGGTTGAGGATGCCCATTTCAAGCGATCTCTCAAGTAGAAATTTTATCACCAAGATCACAAAATATAAAAAAGTAATCAATGTACCCAATAGCATGACGGTTCTTGATGAGATGATCCCCATCGCAATTGAACTTGCGCTAAGCAAAGAGACCGGAAACTACAACTTCACAAATCCCGGAGTTGTTTCTCATAATGAGATCCTACAACTGTACAAAACTTACGTTGACCCCGATTTCACATGGGAAAATTTCACCGTTGAAGAGCAGGATCAGATCCTTAAAGCCAAACGCTCAAATAACGAACTTGATGTCTCGAAACTCAAGGAAAAATTCCCTGAACTCAAGGAAATTCATGAGTCGTTGCTCGCTGTTTTTGAAAAAATCCGGTCATTGAAGAATACCTGATCTTTTTCATAACCAAGGGGCTTATCTTTAGGCCCCTTGAAATTGGAGATGTATTTGGTAACACACCAAAAAATCTAAAAAAAATCTAGATCTGAAAAAAACCTTGTAAAATTTAAAAGGGCTCTCGACTCAATCGATAGCTCTCAAAGTCTCCTCTAAGACCTTTTTTTCGATTGTAACGATCTTCATCGCCCGATCATTTTCCCCTACGGAGATTCTCAGAATGTCTGTAGCCGGGTCGTAATCTAAACCTGAAGGGTAGGTGGTAAAAATATCGGATCTCCGATATCTAGACCCATACATCCCCTCAAATACTATCGGGTCCACACCGATTTTTTTCGGTAAAAACGGAAATTTAGCATCAAGCACAAGCGCACCCATAACATAATTATGGATGGTTTGCCCTTTGAGGGGGGGGGTATAATGGCTATGAAAAAAAAGCCAGTACTCCTCCCCTATTTGGACCGCCGGGGTACCGCCTCTAGGAATTCCCCAACGCTCTTCCCATGCATTCATCTCTTGCTCGGGGCTATTTTTTTTATAAACCACCTCTACCTTACCTAAATCCCTCTTGTCCATTTTGAGCAAAATGTGGCTTGTTAAAGTATGGATCAAAAAAATAGATTTCTCATTCGACTTATCTATAGAAACAACCGGCGTCCAGTTTTTTTCAATCGAATAGCAGTTGAAATCTAAAATAGCCTGCCGTTCCACCTCTAAACTTTTTGGATCAAGGATGGCTACCGCCATTTTTCTAAAGCCAAACGAAACCGCCCCCTTCCTATTCTCGGGTTGACGATTAAAAAAAAGGGCGATTTTATCCTCGAAAAGAATTGCTCTGGGATCTTCTGCCGTTGAGGTACCCAATCCTATCTCGGTCAATCGGTAGAATCGATTAAAGCTGAGGTCAAAAACAGCACAAGCGATAAAGCTCTTTTTCTTTTTGATCCCGTACCCGTCGACTATGTTTTCCACGTCGTACCTGAAAAAAACCAGCATTCTGTCCTCGTAACGGACAATCGAGGGATTATACCCCATCTTCAGTCCGGGTATCTCCAACTGCTCAGCACTTCTTACCTTTGGATGCTGTTTTTCTCGTACAGCAAGCTGCTCAAGGTAGGGGCATGGGGAATAGATCTTTATCTTCTCAGATTGAAAACTTGAAGAAAAAAAAACTATAAGAGGGATAAACAGCATATTTTTTTATGAAAATGTTTCATGATAGAATCACATAGATCCGATCTTACTTTCAAAAGAAAAGATTTTTAAAGCCCCTTTTTTTCAACGCATTTCTTATGTTGCATGGGGAAAAGCCATTTTTCTAACATCAATCGCCTGTTCATATTCTTCTTTTGTCATATAATGCAAAGCCACAGCAGCCTCTTTTAAGCTAGAGCCATGGTTATGGGCATATAGAGCGATTTTTGCCGCTTTATCATACCCGATCTTTGGAACAAGCGCTGTCACCAACATCAAGGAATTGGAGAGGTTCTCTTCGATTTTATCCCTATTTATTTGGATTCCCTTCAGACATCTTTCGGTAAAATTTCTACTACCGTCGGCTAAGATTGCAATTGACTGCAAAATTGCGTGGGCAATCACGGGGCGGTAGACATTCAATTGAAACTGCCCTTGGGATGCCGCTACCGTCACTGTAGTGTAGTTCCCCATCACCGCAGCAGCAATCATAGTGAGCGATTCACACTGGGTAGGGTTCACTTTACCTGGCATTATCGATGATCCCGGCTCGTTGGAAGGTAATACCAATTCCCCTATTCCGGCCCTCGGTCCCGATGCATAAAAACGGATATCGTTTGCTATTTTCAAAAAGGCACAAGCGAGCCGGTTCAAAGCCCCTCCGAGCTGTACCAGGCTATCTTCAGATGACAGGGCCTCGTAGAGAGATGCAGCAGGGTAGTATGTATGCCCCGTTAAACGGTGCAGCTCCTCGAGCATCATTTTTTGAAAGCCCTTAGGGGTGTTCAATCCCGAACCTACGGCCGTACCGCCGATTGCAAGGGCGCTAACCTCTTCAAGCGCATCCTCAACTGAATGGATCGCCTGCTCGATCTGTACCCGGTATCCCCCAAACTCCTCCCCAAGACTAATCGGTGTAGCATCCATCAAATGGGTTCTGCCAACTTTTATAATTTTATGGAATTCTGTTTCTTTATGGCGAAGAGCATCCGCAAAAAGACGAAGGCTAGGGAGGAGTTTTCCCCTACACTCCTGGTTGACAGCCATGTGTATTGCCGTAGGTATCGCATCATTGGAAGATTGGCTTTTATTGACGTGATCATTTGGGTGTATAGGATCTTTGGAGCCTAATTCTTTTCCTAAATTTCGAGACACCCAGTTGCTTATCACCTCGTTTACATTCATATTGCTTTGCGTCCCGGATCCGGTCTGGTACAGGTGCAAAGGGAATTCCGATTCATAACCCCCCTTTAATAAGGCTTCAGCTGCCTCAACAATAAGATTTTTTTTTGACTCATCCAACTGGCCGAGTTTACAATTGGTTATTGCAGCAGCTTTTTTCACAATAATCAGCTGATGAATCACCTCCAAAGGGAAATGGCTCGATCCTACCTTGAAATTTTCAAGGGATCTTTGAGTTTGTGCGCCGTATAACCGGTTTTTTGGAACCTTTACCTCTCCGAGACTATCATGCTCAATACGATATTCCATAGCCACCGCCTCAAATTTTTTTTCATATTAAAAGAGAGCTTTGTTCGTTGCAAGTATTTATCTTCTGTCATTTATGGAGAGAATTTGCGATTTAATGGGTATGTTATTATATTTTGGTCTATGCCTACGGGTTTAAACCGATTTGAAAAAGTCTTTTATATCAACTTGGAGCATCGCCAAGATCGGAATCAACAGATCCTCGGTGAACTCCAAAAATTAGAAGTTGATCCGAAAAAAATTGTCCGGATTGATGCATGTCTAGACATTCTAAACGGCCACCGAGGCTGCGCCTTGAGCCATATTAAAGCGCTCAAACTGGCCCTGGAAATGGATCTCGAAGAGGTTCTTATTCTTGAAGATGATGCCTTTTTTTTATCAGATACCAGGGAACTGGAAGCGCACTTGGCACATTTTTTTATGCATGTCAACGCCTATGATATTTTGCTTTTAGGATCAAGAGTCGAACTTTTCCAGGAGTCTAATATCGAGGGAATTCATAGAGCGAGGAAGGCTAGGCTTGCCCACGCATACGTAGTTCGAAAACACTACATTCCCAAACTCCTTGCAATTTACGAAGCTACCTATCAAAAGCTCCTCTCTATTCCTTTGGCAAAAGAGGCCCACGATTGCGTTATCGACCGGGCTTGGGATCCCCTTTTTGAACAGGATCGGATCCTTTTTACAAAAATCTTCGCCTACCAAAGGGGAGGCTATAGCGATATCCAACACTTCAACTATCCCCCGATTGAAGACATTCTTTCCTGAAAACTCTTCACGAAATAAATAGCATCTATTATCATAGCACATCTTAGTAGACTCGTCTTTGTTGATGAGATGTTTCCAGCTGGAAAGTTTCTAGATCCAATTTTTCTAGTTCGTAGTTGTCTATTACAAAACTCTGGAATGAATCAGCTACTCTATTCAATAGAGACTCTGTGTAAGCTTACCACTGACAAAAGGAGATCCGATGATGATCGATTGCGCATATGAACAACTAAAAGAAGCAAGCCCTTACGTTAACATTCCTAAAGCCTCTAAGGAGACCACCATTCTAAAGAAAAGGTATGAAAATCATCAAAATAGCACGTTGATCGCACCTTTGAGCATGGATCAATTTATCGGGTTGGTCTACCCCCTCTACCCGTCAGGGGACAAAGAGCTCATTTTGCAAAAAGTCTTCGGGACCCAAGACGAAAAAGCTGTTCTGAACTACTTAACAAGGGTGTTCGATACTCATCCCCATCTTAAGATCGGCAATTGCTTGGCAAGCGCTCTCGATTTAGATTTTTTAAAAAACCATTTTTGCTTATTGCGCTCTACCGACTTTAAGCTCAACGACCCCCTCATCAAACAAAAAATAAACGCTTTCGTGAATCAAAAAACGGATGGGATGATCCCAAAAATTATTGATGAGAATGATAGACTTGCAAGTACTGGCTTAGTTGCCGTAAACGCCGGATCTTTTGAGGGGAGGTTCGATAAGCCTTTTGATCCTAAACATACGAGAGAAGCACCGTTTACAAAGAGCGATAAAAAGATAAAAAATCTACCGACCATGTGGGGGATAAAAAATTTGCGCTACTACGAAAACGGATCCCTCCAATACGTTGAACTACCTTTAGAAAACAGCAGCTACTGCCTTCAGTTGACCCTCCCTAAAGAGGGTACCTCTATCGAACAACTCCTCGAAATAGATCCTTTTTACGAGGGGCAAGCACGAGCCTTCAATAGCCTTGTGGAAATTTCAATTCCCAAATTCACAATTTCCGATCAGTCCGAGCTTCTCGATTGCCTTTTAGAAATGGGAATCCCTCTAAATTCAAAGACGATCGCAGGCCGACTCAGTTCGGTACTGCAAAAAACCTATTTTGATATTCAGGAGGGGGGGGTGAAAGCGGCGTTTGTCACTGCAGGTTTTTTCAAAACTTCGTATGAAAAACCCTGTCCGGTCTACTCTTTCAACTGCAAACGTCCGTTTGCTTTTCGTCTTCTTTCAGATGACCATCTCCGTATCATCGAGGGTGTTTTTAACGGCTAAATCTAAACAGATGCCATAGATGTTCTTCTATGGTATCTGTTTTCTTTTAAATTTTAGGTGAGAAGGACAGGTTTATGGAGGGGCTCCCTCTTCTTGATCAGATAATCTGCTATCATATACCCACCTTTTATCAGAAAGGTGAACGTGCGACTACTATCAAGAGTTTCAGCCGAAACAAGCCGCTGCAAAATCATATCGGGGATACCAACAAAAACCGCTAAAGAGTAGCCCATGATGGCACGGATAGTTCGTAAAATGGGAGTTCTGTAACTCAATATATCTATCCACTCATTTCCCCTCGCCCAGTCAAGAAAGATCTCTTCCATTTTGTGGTCTAATGCAAGCTCTTTCACCGCCTCTTCGAGCGTACAAGGCTGGATTTTGCTGAAGTAAAAAGCTCTGTAAATTTTTGGATAAGGGTTTTGCTTTAAAGCAGGATCGGTGAAAAAGACCCATCGTCCTAACTTGGTAACTTTCTCAATAGTACGTATAATGGAACATGGGTCTCGGTGGATGAAAAAGGTATCGCTTGGGTTAAAATGAAATTGAATAGTCCTAGCGCTAACAGCGGCTGCCATAATCCCTCCAAAATAGAAGCTTTAGGGGAGGATCTTAATAATTCTCTTTTTTAAAATAAAGATCTTTTTTTAAAATTTAAAAATTTCCCAATTATTCCTAAATTAAAAAGCCCGCCATATAGGGGGCTATGCAAGACTGATTGAAATACTAGGTTTAAGATTTATAAGAGCTTTGTTATATCTCCAAACCTATTTTAAAAGCATTAATGAGAAAGCAAATGCAAATAAAGAAAAGGACTCGATAACAACGATACCTACGAAGGATTTACCAAATAGGCTGGGCTGCTTTGCAATCGATTGAATGGCAGCGGCTACAACTTTACCTTGGAAAACGGAGGAGCCGAAAAGAGCAAGTCCCGTGGAAAGCCCAATAAAAATTGCAGAAAGTGGTGTCAAAGTTCCAGCAACAATCGCTGCACGCATCAATACCATAAGAATCGATCCAAAAAGCCCTTGTGAAGAGGGAAGTACCGCAAGTGAAATGTATTTTGCATGCCCTTCGTCCGTACGTGCCATCACACCTTGAGCTGCTGAAAAACCAATTGCACAGCCCAAAGAGCTGCCGAAAAGGGAGATCCCCAGAACTAGGGCCGGGCCGGCCATTGCATATAAAGTTGGTGTCATAAAGTAATTCTCCTTTTTAATAATGGGGTAAAGAGCTTTCCTCCCCCCTCAAAACAGTGGCGATACCACTCTAAAAAATTCAAGCGCAGTCCATGGATTGTTCCGCTCATCATAGCTACCATGATATTCAGTCCATGGCCAAACAATAGGATAAAGAGCCCTGTCGCATAACCTAAATCCTCGGCAAACTTGTTGGCTGTACCGGCCAAAATGATCCCTGTCAACCCGAGCGCATACAACCGAACATAAGAGATCACATCGGCGAAAATTTGCACTGCATGAGTCAACTCAAAAATCCCTAGAATTTTTTTGCGTATCACTGCAGCCAAAATAGCGATACCTATGCCGATCCAGATAAATTGCAGTCCGTAAACGGCGGCATTTTCTACTGAAATGATGTGATACGCATTCAACAAGGTTGAGGTACCCATATAGGTTGGAAAATAGAGGAAGGCCCCTATAGAGAACAGCACCCAGCCAAGGCTTCCAATATTTTTTCTGGCACCCCGCATTAGGGAAATAATGATATGCAAAGTGCCGATAAGTAAAGAAAACTCCAACAGATTCGATAAGAAAAGATCTTCTTGAAGCTCATAATGTACTTTTCCGTCCTTGACTTTTACCCCTTCGGTTAAAAATGCCTCAGGAGCCGTCTCGTTTTGCAATTGCGGATAGTATTTTACCCAATCTTTGTAGCTTGGTCCTTTGGTCTCAATCTGATAAGCGATCTTCTTTTTCGAAATTTGATAAATCAACGAGTTTTTTGTTAACGGGTGGGTCGGGCTCATCTGTATCCCAAAATAAGAAGCGGTCAGAACCCCCCAGATAATACAGGCGCTAGACAAGATCACTCCAAGGCGCAACAGACGCTTCACGGACTCGGTTGCTTTCTTGAAAAAGGTATTGAGCCCAAGAGAAACCGCTAAAAAGAGCAGCCCATACCCTGCATCAGAGACAATCATTGCAAAAAAAAGCGTGAAAAAGATCAGCACCCACAATGAGGGATCTTTGTCCTCGATCGAGGGGACATCATACACTCTTACTAGATCCTCCCCTACCTTGCGGTATCCGGCGTTTTCCATGTATGTTGGGACGATTTCATTGTCATGGATCCGCACATGCTCCATGTGTATGTTCAACCCTTCAAGGGCTGCCCTCCAATCCTCCTTGCCAGCAGGTGTCCATGCTTCGATAGCGAAAAGGGTTGGCCCGAGAATATTTGCAGCTAATGTACGTGCATGCCTGAGATCGTCATGGTCGAGAAGTTCCTCTAAATATTCCTCGATAATCTCTTTATAATGAGCCATCTCCTTTAGTTCGGTCTCAATCCTCAACTCCTCTTTCTGCAAGTTTTGAAAGCGCTCTTTCAACGAGCTTAAGGAGTATTCGATCTGCATTTCGGTCAAGCCATCAACTTTTAATGGATCTATTCCTATGTAAATAAAAAAATCGACCGTTGAGTCGGTACAGACAAAAATAAGCTTTTGAAGGATCTCCGGGGAGACCTGTTTTTTCTCTTTCTTACAAAAAAACTGTAATTTGTGTTTCGTCTTTTCTGCGATTTGCTGCACCGTGTCGAGATCAATATCGCCAAAAGGCTTGATCCTATGAATTTCTACATCGAGTACTTTTTCAGCCTCCACTACCCGATCGAGCCGATCCTGCAAATAGATAATCTTTTCCACCAACTCATATTTTGGGACCACATCATTTTTGAGTTGATCCACAGGGGACTGACGTCGAAGGATTCTTAAAGCGTGCATCGCATCCTCGGCCGCATTCGAGAGGACACGCATTTTCTTCCCGTCGATCGACTGAAATTGCAATTGACCTATTTTTTGGGAATTCTCTAAAAATTTGATTAGGTCTACTGAAGTGCCAACAAAGAGGACTTTTTCACAGGGAATGATCATCTGGCACCCTTCTTTAAAATAAGTTCTTTAGCTTTCTTTGCATTAGCAATCTGCGCCAACTGCTGGTCATCCAAGGCGATCTTTATTTTTTTAATATTCGCCTCTGCCCTGGGGATCAGTATTTTATCAAAAAGATTTACTTTTACCGTTACATCTCTTAGTTCTTTTTCCAGGATAATTCTCCTTTCAAAAAGGACATGATGTCTACAAATGATCTCCATTACTTCTTCGAAAATTGTCCTTAGACTAAATGCATTGACCGGCACAGAACCCAATAAGCTCTCTACAGGGGCAAAAGCGACACCGAGAAAAGTCGGTAATTCAATTCCGGCAATATTCTCCTCTCCCCGCTCAATCGATAAAACGCGCATAGAATCTGTGAACTCTTTCATCCCCGGCTTTGCAAAAAGAGCACTGATCGACATCAGGCTCCGCTCGGCACCCATTTTCTTCGATTCGGATTCCATAAGTTCCAGGTCCAGACTGGATAAAACCGACTGGAGCAAGATTTTTTTCAACTCCAAAACCGGAAGGTACCGACGGTACTGCTCCAGGCTACTTTGCTGATTTTTCAGTTCTATTTTTGATAGGCGGATCTCAGACAAATTTCTTACTCCAAAAAACTATACCCAATGGATGTCGATTACTTCTTTTTTGATCCCGACTTCTTCTTTTTCAAAACAGTCGGAAAGAACCTTCCACCCCAAATCAAGGGCCTCTTCAAGAGTTATGTTCACATTCAGACTCATAAACTTCGATCGGAATTGGTTCTGGTATTTCAATAGTTTGTTATCCCAAGCAGAAATCTTGAATCCCATCCGGTCTCTCTCTTTTGCTTTCAGTGCATCTGCGTACAGCCGCACCATCGCATTTGCAAGATGTCCGTGATCGGTTCTCGTGGTCTTGCCGATCACCAACTGCTTTAAACGTGAAAGCGAGCCAAAAGGCTCAATGCAGTCGATATTTAAATAAAACTGCCCTTCAGTGATATAACCGGTCAAGTCAGGTATCGGGTGTGTCACATCATTTGCAGGCAAAGTTGTGGAAGCCAAAATCGTCACAGCCCCATTTCCCTCGATCTCGACAGCTTTTTCATAACGCATCGCAAGCTGTGTGTATAGATCAGAGGAATACCCCCTGTTTGCCGGTACGAAATCCAAAGAGATGGCAATCTCCTTTAGAGCGTCGGCGAAGGCGACCATATCGGTCAAAAGAACAAGGACGTTTTTCCCTTTAAGGGCAAAATATTCGGCCGCAGCCAAAGCCAAATCGGGGACCATCACTGCTTCATTGACCGGATCGGTAGCAAGGTGGGCATAAAATATGGTACGGCTTAAAGAACCGCTTGTTCTGGCATTTTGAATAAATTTTTCATACTGGGTTTGGGTAAGCCCCATCCCGCCAATAATCACAACATCCGCGTCCGTTTGATTAGAGATACGACATAAGACATCGACAGGTTTGGATCCGGGTGAACAGAATAGAGGAATTTTCTGCCCCCGCACAAAGGTGTTGAACATATCGATCATCGGCAGATTTGTACGGATCATAAGGCTTGGCATACGGCGCTTCATCGGGTTAAAGCTTGGACGCCCCACCTCGATCAAATCGCTGCCAGCATCTACCCCCAATCTAAGCTTGCCACTCCCGCTAAACACAGACCCCAGACACTCTTCGCTAATTCCCAATCTAAAGTAATCTCTTAAAAAAACCACCTCATCGTTGACGCTTATCCCCCTTGTAGAGTCGAACACCTGCAAAGTAATCCTGTCGGAATCGATGCGGATGACCGAGGCCAAAGAGCGTGAGCCGTCTCTACGAAGAACCTCGGCGAGTTCCCCCATTGCGGGACCAACAGCCTCTAAAGTGATCAAATTGCCGCGGATGTTCTGTATGCGTGTCTTTTTTATTTGCATATGTCTAACATCTCCTCAATTCTTTTTTCGATTCGGGATTTGTTTTCTTGGTACGACTCGGTACGAAATGCGGTGTAATTGAGATTTTTAAGCTCATTTTGAAGACCGAGAAAGCTTTTTCTTGCAGTATCGTGATTCTTGAAGAGGAATGGGGAAGCAAAGATTTTATCATAGATCTTCATAATCTCCACCTGTCTATCCATAGGGCAGTAGACATCTTCTTGATCAAATGCGTTTTGCTGCAGGTAGGAGAAGTCAAACAACTCTTTTTTCAAGTACGTCACATAATCGGGCATCTGAATGGCGTCTTCCCCGACGACATCCATCCTCTTTTCTATTTCAAGCCCCTCTAAAAGAATTCTACGGGCAGTTTGCACCGAATATTCCCAGTCGGCGGCAAACTTTTTCAAAAATTCTGCGGCAGCAGGTATGTTGGACGAGTAGGAGAGATCTCTTGATATCGCAGGGTACCTGCGCTGATCGGAAAGGCTTCTTGATAAGCAAAGAAAGGTGTCGACAACCATCAAAGTAGCCTGGGTGACAGGTTCGTCGAAATTCCCTCCCGCAGGGGAAACAGCCCCTATGATCGATATGGAACCTAATTTTTGGTTAGGCGTCTCAATCACCCCTGCCCTCTCATAAAAAGAGTGGATGCGTGATGATAGATACGCAGGAAACGCCTCTTCCCCCGGGATTTCTTCGAGGCGGGCCGAAACTTCCCTCATAGCCTGGGCCCAACGGGAGGTAGAATCGGCTAGCAAAAGAACGTTCAATCCCATCTGCCTGTAGTACTCGGCTATGGTGATACCCATATAGATGGAAGATTCACGGGCAGCTACAGGCATGGAGGAGGTGTTGCAGATGATCGTCGTGCGGTTCATGAGAGGTTCATGGTATCTTGGGTCTAGAAGATGCGGGAACTCTGTGATCACCTCAACAACCTCACCCGCACGCTCCCCACAGGCAACTATGATCACGATATCAACGTTCGCATATTTAGAGATCAGGTGTTGAATGACCGTTTTTCCGGCGCCAAATGGGCCTGGAGAACAGGTTGTGCTCCCCATAAGAATCGGAAACATGGTATCGATAGCACGCATCCCCGTCTCTAGAAGACGGTTCTTAGGCCTCGGCTGCCCCGCAATCAACCGATTCTTGATTGGCCATTTTTGAAGCATGTTGACCAAAACTTCCTGTCCATTTTCATCAATAAGTTTGGCTACGGTGGCCTCTACTGTATAATGTCCCGATTTTGCGAGCATCCCTATCGTGTAGGTCCCTTGGAGTTTGAAGGGGACCATGATTTTATGACGAACCCGCCCCTCAATCACGTAGCCCAACTCCATCCCGCGCGTCACTGTATCCCCAACTTTAGCTGTAGGGGCGAACTCCCAATTTCTTTTACGGTCTAAAGTGGGAATCTCAATCCCCCTTTCCATAAAATAGCCGGCTTTTTCCGCCACATCCGCCAAAGGAGAGCCAATACCGTCTACGACCAGATTCAAAAGTCCGGGGCCGAGCTCAGCCTCGATCAGTTCACCTGAAAATTTGGCTTTTGAACCAAGGTGTATCCCTTTTGTATCCTCAAACATTTGCGCTTTGGCAATACGGTTTGCAATCTCGATGACCTCACCTTTGATCTCAATCCCGTCCACCTCTACATATATTTTTTCTCCGCATATCGCAGGGCCGTCGAAAAGGATACTGACGAGATTTCCATTCACGGCCTCGACTGTGCCGGTAGCAAGCTGCCAAACGGGCGATTGTGTCATCATTTGATCTCCTGAATCCGTTTGAGGAGGAGGTCCCCCCCTTTTTTAATTAAGTTTTGATCTTGGCTCTCGTAAAAATCACTAAGAATACACACCTGGAGATAATAGGCGAATAGGGCATCCAGGGTAAAAGAATTTGCTTCTATGTACTCTCGGCAAAAATTGTATTTAAGCCCTGCTAACATCTCAATTTCTTTTAAAGGATCTTTAAAAGCTACATCTAATTCCAGGTCGATCCCCTCAAGACCCTCAGGGAACTCAAAATGGTCCGACTCGTGTTGCGCTAGTAAAAGTGAGGTCAAAGAATCGTGGGGATCAAGAAAATCGAGGTCTACCCGAAGATCCCGGTTCCTTTTTTTAGAAAAGTAGGCCATAGAGGTGATCCATAATGTCCTGTCATAAGAAAAAAATTCTTTTGCAAAACCGGAAGTCTCCCCAATCAGCCAATCGTAGGCCAACAGCAAAAGTTCCCTAAAATGGTGGATTCTCTCATTGATATCCTTATACTTTGTCAAATACTCAAACACAAATGGAGGATAGACCAAATCATGCTCAAGGCAGTACCCGATCTCATCAGACTCAACAGCCCCCCCTATTGAAAGTCTTTCTGCGTTGAAGTAAGCCCTTAGATTCATGACGTCAATGAACAATCGGATCTTTAAAAGCTCTTTTTTGGCCGATTCCCCGATGTTCAAATCGAGAAGTTCATTCAGCTCCTCAAGGTCTACCTCAGGTTTTGTGTCAAAATTGGCAGGTGGTAAAAAGCACTCAAGGAAAGTATACATTTAACCTAATCGCTCAAGACAAAAGCTTTTAAAGAGTCCGATATAAAGCGGTCCAGGATCGCTTCGACCTGAGTTTCTGTTAATTCAACGACCATATTTTTATCTTCTACTTTTAGGATAACTCCACCGAAAGTCGACTGGAATTTGAATTCTCCCGACTTTTCGATTTTTTCTTTAACCGACTGGGTAAGGTGCTGCATCAGCTCCCGCTCGTACATCCCTTCAGGAATAAAGAGATCAAATTTTGAGTAAGAATCTTTTTCATCAAGAGCCTTAAAGACAATTTGGACCGCCCTAGCAACCGTGTCCGTTTTGCGCATCTCTTTGGAAAGCTGCTCTTTCAATTCTTTTTTAAATAGATTTTGAGTCAGATCATTCTTCAGTTGCAATCTGGCCTGTTTGAGAGCAAGAAGGATCTCAGCCTTTGCAGCCCTGATGTGATCGTTAGCTTTTTGTGTAGCTTCCTGGAGGATGGACATGGCTTTTTCATTTGCCTCAAAAAGAATTTCTTCACTTTCGGCATTCGCAGCGGCTATCGTCTCCTCGGCCTCTGTCTTTGAAGGCTCTAACGCCTCTTCTTTGATAGCAAGTAGAATCCTCTGGATCGTTTCACTTGTGTTATTCGCGTACTTCATAAGCTCTTCACCCAAGATTTTAGGGTATTGTAACCCTCTAATGATTAAACGACAACCTTTAAGTCCTTTGAAAAAACCTCTATATCTCTTGATATTTATAAGAAACATCACTTATTGCTAAGATATGCACAAGATTTTATTAATTTTTCTTTCCTTTGCTCTGGTTTTAACCTCTTCACTGGAGGCAACTACCCATTCAAATAGTGAAAAAACTAGCGCCAAAACTGAAAGTTTCTGGGATTTTAATAGTAAAGCTAACGAAGATCTCGATGTGAGCATGATCGCTTGGGGTGTTGCCCTGTTTGTCAGTATTGCGCTTGCAGCAGGCCTTATCAACGGACCTGCCCCAAAAAAAACTCCCGATCTTCAATAGCCCTGTAAAAAAATTTAAAATTGGCGCTGTTGTGCTAAATCCTTAAGTATGGCTAAGTAAAGTTATGAGCACTTTAGACGATCTAAAAAAATTTACCGTTGTTGTGGCAGATACGGGCCAATTCCACGAGCTTAAAAAATTCAGTCCGCAGGATGCTACTACCAACCCTTCATTAATCCTTGAAGCTATAAAAGATCCCACCTATCTCCCCTTATTAAGAGATTCGGTTAAAGGAAAAAAAGATGTTTATGACGCCTACATGGATCTTTTTATCGCTTTTGGAGTCGAAATCCTAAAGTTTTTGCCAGCAAACGGCAGGGTCTCTATTGAGGTAGACCCCAAGCTTTCCTGGGATACCGAAGCCAGCCTCATATTTGCTCACAAAATCATAGAACGGTTTGCAAAAAAAGGGATCGGACCCGAGAAAATTTTAATCAAATTGGCATCTACGTGGGAAGGGACTCAAGCGGCTGCCGTCCTTGAAAAAATGGGGATCCATTGTAATATGACCCTATTGTTTTCCATGGCGCAAGCGGCGATTTGTGCCGACGCGGGGGTGACATTGATCTCCCCTTTTGTCGGAAGAATCACCGATTTTTATAAAAAAGAAAAAGGGGTAACGGACTTTAGTGCCGACGAAGATCCGGGAGTCCAGTCTGTTCGTAATATCTACAGCTACTTGAAAAAGTTTGGTTACAAAACCCAGGTGATGGGGGCATCATTCCGCTCTCAAAAGCAAATTGTCGCCCTGGCAGGGAGCGACCTTTTGACAATTGCTCCTAAATTTTTAGAAGAAATGAGCAAAAGCCAGGATCCGGTAACGAGAAAACTTGATCCGGATTTTGCAAAAAAAAGTACGCTTGAAAAAATGGATCTCAAGCGGCCGAAATTTGAGTTCCTCCACAATGACGACCATGGAGCTGCATTTCTATTAGCGGACGGGATTCGACGCTTTGCAAAGGATTTAGATACCCTTTTAGGAATTGTGGCTAAGGAGATCTGATTTTGCATGTTGTTATTCGTCCTCTACTCGTTGCGTTAATACTGTTTTTTTTAGTTTATCTAATTCTGCGTTTTTTTAGATGTCTAAAGAAAGGACCTTACCTTGATCTCCCTGAAAGGGGCGACAAAAGAAGGTAAAAAAATGGATTATCTCTTATTTTTTCTCTTAGTTTTATCACTTTTTTTTTCCCGGTTTTTTTCCCGGCCCTTAACGAAGAAAATGCTCTACAATGTTTTCAAGGATATTTTTTTTCTTTCCCTGTTTTCCTTGATAACCCAGATTTTTTTTTCCAAAAACGCTATTGTTTCAGCAACAATCTTTTTTTTGGTTCTAATCCTAGTTTATATCGATCTGCAATTCGAAAAAATTTACGAACGGGGAATTGAGAGGCACGATTTTCTTTGGTGCAACAAGGCTTTATGGCACAATTTTTCATCAGTCATCTATGAAGTAGGCTTCACTGGTTGTTTCCAATTTCTTTTACTCTTCATTTCGCTCTTGGTTCTTTATTTTCATCCACTTCCCCCTCTGCTAAATTTAATCGGGATTTTTTTTGGTTTGATCGCTTTTTTAAAAAACCCCGATCACCCGATTGTGAGGCTCATTTTACCAAATAAAGGGACGATGCAGCATCCAAACAAAAAAATCCCTTTCAAAACTTTATTATGCTCTCTTGAGAGCTCTGTATTTCTTAATCCCGAATACCCTTTCTTAAGAAAAACGATTTCGTATAAGGGTTCGCCCCTTTTTGAATTGAAAAAGTCTGGAAAGCCGAATGTTGTGGTTGTTTTTCTAGAGTCGTTAGGGATGCGCGATTTAGAATACGCCCCCTTCTTTTTAAACTTAAAAAAAGGGGGAGTATTTTTTGAACAATTCTATGCAAATTATCCCGTCTCCACCCCTGCAACCATTTCGACTTTATTCGGAATTCTCCCCCTTTACAAAGGATTATGTTTAAAAAAAATGGGAAAAACCCCCTATAAAGGGATGCCTGAAATATTCAAAGAGCTTGGATATCGGACGCTCAATATCACCTCTAACTTTACAAATGCTAAGAAAGAGTACCTGGATGACCCCTATGCCTTCGACTATTACGCATCGCGAGCTGACTATATACGAGGGATAAAAGAGGAGTTCTACTCCTCCTATATGGTCGACGATCGGCTTGCATACCGGGATTTAATCGATCAAATGGACGCCGGCATTTCAAATCAAAAGCCCATTTTCGGCATCATCTCAAACGGTTTTGGCCATCACCCATGGATTGTCCCCGCTAGTGAAGATTCTAAACCTAATGAACCAATCAAAAGGTTGCGGCAATCTCTTAAAATAGCAGACCAAAGACTTGCAGAATTTTTTAAAGAAGCCGAGACTAAGCCCTGGTTTGAAAACACGCTGTTTATCCTGATGGGGGATCATGGACAGCCTATGGGGGAACATGAAAACCGGCAAATTCGAAGAGGAGTCTACCAGGAAAATGTCCACATACCCCTCCTTATTTATAAAAAAGGGGATCTAGGACCGCAGAGCATCCCATTTGTTGGGTCGCAAGTGGATATTTTACCGACGTTGATTGATCTTTTAAAAATCCCCTGCCTCCACCATAGCATCGGATTCCCCCTATCTCGACAAAAACCGGGGCGTCACGTTCTGTTGGGTAATATCGATATCTCTAAAAATTTAGGTTGGATCGAGTGGCCCTACAAGTACACAACTGAAGGTTTATTCAACCTCGCCTTAGACCCAAACGAGGAGCTTAATCTCCAATCAGAATTGAAAGAGCTCTCCGATGCGTTTGAAAAAAAAACCTTGGAAGCATTTTCGGTAATTGATTTCTGTAATACCCATGAAACCTGGACCCCTAGAGTTCACGAGACAATCGTCGTGGACACAAAAAAAGGGGGTGAAACTCTCTTAAAGGAATTAGAGCGTAAAACTACACCCAAGCGCTTGGAAATTTCGGGGCAGCTCTCTTCGGACTCACCAATCATTTTGTTTTTTAAAAAGTTCTCTACGCTAGAGTCTATAAAGATCACCGACTGTCTTCTTCCAGTCGAGTACTTTACAAGTTTGTTTCAATCAAACGCATTTAAAGAGATCATTTTTCATAGTGTCTATGGGTGCACACCAGTGTTTGGGCCCTTTTTCAGGAAAAATCAGTTGAGAAAGCTTCATCTGTCATCTATTGATATAACTACAGAGGTGCTTACTAGTTTCCTTCTGGATCAGCCGATTGTGGATCTAAAAATTTCCAATATAGAGCTTGATCCCGATCCCCTTATCAAAGCTATTTCCAAAAAAAATTTAAAAAACTTAGAGCTAGATCTCCCAATTAGCGATGCACATTTGCAACTCATTTTACAGTCCAATACGCTGGAGACACTTCGAATTCAAAACGGAAGCAATCTCACTAAAAAAGGGTTTGAACTCTTAAATAATCAAAAACTGAACCATGTACAGTTTCGCCAACTCGACTTCTGGGAGGACTCTCTTCTACAGACCCTCAAAAGTATCCCCCTTATTTCGTTTTCGATCCAATCAGCTGCTATTGAAGACAAACATTTGATCCAATTTTTAGAGCTTTGTTTGGATGAGGTCCATATTTTTGATTGTCCCAAAATTTCTGAGGAGGTGCTTGTTGAATTTTCCAGGCGATCCACCGGATATTTCCAGATTAGCTATGCAATTAGAATTTTTTTTAATACAGAACACTACCAACTCGCCTCCTACAAAAAGTCAGGCGAATTCATCCTAGAGAAAAAACCTTTTTGTGTAAATATTACCCCGTATTCAAACAAGGTAGAGTACGGAAACTTGATATAGGGTTTCTTATCTTCGCATGTGATAGGAACTATAGGGTCTTGTAATAGTTTTGGATTTACTGGCTAGGGTCACCGATTTTGCAATCCCCCCTTTTTTGAGGGTCGCTTACCTTTTTATTCGATCTCGACCAAATCAAAGGAGGTGCCATACGTATCCCTAAATGTTGAATAACAGCTGGAGAAAGCCTCCAGGTCAAACATACGATCAGGTAAAGTGTGCACATGAAATCCGAAGCTTCGGTATATGGCTCTCTCGAGCCATTCATTTTCAGCCGCAGTTCCGCGGATATCACGGTGATTATGAGACAAAAGATACATCAAAGGAGCCATTCTCATTTTGAGATCTTCTAATCCATCAGTTTTTTTCCATTGCATCACGTATTGGAACAGCCCGTTGCACTCTTCAAGGGTAGCAGTTTGTAAAAAAATATCTTGGTGGATGATCACCCAATGAGAATGCTGGTAGGCTCTATCTAAGGTCCTATCGACCGGCTCACCGCGGATATGGTTAAGCCAGGTAACATATTGGGAGATAGCATACATCTTCTCACCAACTTTATGTCGCATGGTAAAAAAAAGATAATGTGTTTTGTCTGTCGAACTAGAGTCGCAACCCTCTTGTGGTTCACTGAAATTTCTTTTCAATTCAGTGATACCGATAGCAAGCTTAATTCCGCCATAACTCATCCCGGGGACTGTTGGTACCTGCTTTTTGAAATCTTTCCAGCCTTGAACGAGTACTTGTCGGTCTTTTTCTTTCTCCTCCCTCATTATTGCGGCCCATAGTGCATCGGGTGGACGGCTTTTAGATGCCTCTACTTCACCCGAAAGACACCTTTCCAGCTCCGCTTTTAGGTGGGGTCTTCTTTTTACAAACATCTCATAGGTCTCTTTGCCATCTCTACAAAAACCGCAATAAATCAAAGGATTTACTACCTTATCGGCGGGTGATGTTCCAAGCCCAAGCTCCCAATGGATTTTATCGTATCCCTTTTTTTTGACCGTTTCGACGTCCATAAACTCAAGATTGAAACTGGATACAGGAGAATCTTTCCTATTAATTGTCAGCGGTTTATCAAATGGGACCGTGCTAGGACGCATAGCATCCTTGAATATGGAAAAAACAGTTTCACTCAGTCTCTCACCGGCAGCTTTATATTGTCCCCCTAAAACTAGAAGCGGAAAACGGAAAGGGGTAACCTCTTCCTCCACTCGTCGGACACCAAAATTTTCTGCATGAGGCGTTTTTGTTCTGAATGCAACCTCAGAGCGGCGTCTACTCAAGAGTGCCAAAAGCTCGTGGAAATCGACCCTTATTCCGTCGGCCTGGATCTTTTCGGCTACAGCCTTGATCGCATCCTCAGCAGCCACCAAGTATTGTTGATGATCACCGTAGCAGCTTTTTTTGACTAAAGGGTCAAAATACTGGGGGTCATAGGCATAAGAGGGGCTAAACCGGCCGGTCCCGGGGGGGGGCGTTGAATAGGTCATCTTCTCTACTTAGGTTATTTTTTATAAATAATTATACAATATTTCGGGGTTTAAATATATAGGAAGAGACCCTTTACTACACAAACCATGAAAGTTTAAATAATTTTTTTTTGAAAAAAAAAGGCCTCTTTTCAAGAGGCCTTTTGGAATACGTACAGACGGTTTAACCGGCTGTAGCAGCTAGTTCGGGGACCCTATCGAAATCGAAATCAAGGATTTCATTTGTGTCCTCGCTCATATTCTTACGCAAACGATCCACATAGATCTGGTGACCGGTTCCGGATGGAACCTGTTGCCCGACAATAATGTTCGATTTGAAGTCGAGAAGGTAATCGCTTTTCCCTTCACAAGCAGCGTCCGTCAAGACTTTTGTTGTCTCTTGGAACGACGCAGCAGAGAAGAACGATTCTGTACCCAAGGAAGCTTTAGTGATACCGAGAAGAACAGGAGCTGCCTCTGCAGGCTTTCCACCTTCTGCAATCACTTGCTTGTTTTGGATATGGAATGTGCGCTTATCTACGTCTTCTCCATACAAGAATGTCGTATCACCGGGGTCGGTGATGCGGATCTTTTGGAGCATTTGACGAACGATAATTTCGATGTGCTTATCGTTGATGTCAACCCCCTGGAGTCGGTATACCTCTTGCACCTGATTAACAAGGAATTTTTGCAGTTCGCGAACACCGCAAACCTCCAGAATTTCCTGTAGACGTACGCTACCCTCAGTAATCTGTTGCCCTTTCTCCACCCGGTCCCCTTTTTGGACGATCAGATGTTTGGTCAACGGAATATGGTGTTCCTCTTCTGCACCTGTAACCTCGTCCATAACAACAACAATACGTTTGTTCTTCTGAACGCCCTTCAGGTGTACGATACCGTCGATCTTAGCGATCTCGGCAGCGTCTGCAGGCTTGCTTGCTTCGAAAAGCTTAGCAACACGGAAAAGACCTCCGGTGATGTCTTTTGTAGTGACCGCACCTTTGGGGAGACGAGCAAGCTTTTCGCCTGCTTTTACAAATATCCCCTCTTCAACAGAGAGATAGGCACCGGAAGGAATTGCGTAGCTACCTATCAATTCCTTTAAATTCGCATCGGCAAAGATAGAAATCTGCGGATGCAATTCCCCTCTATGCTGCTTGACGTAAATCTCAGTTTGACCTGTCTCTTTGTTGACAGTCTTTTGAGTAGAGATTCCCTCAACGAGGTCATCGAAACGGACAAATCCCTCCTTCTCACAGATGATCGGGATGTTGTGCTGTTCGCATATCGCAAACTTGGTACCTGCCTTTACAACAGTCCCGTCTCGGACAAGTAGCTGAGTTCCAAGCTCGATCGGGAAGGTAGAAAGCGGTTCAATCGATTTTGTCGAAAGGAGCTTTTTGACCTCATCAAGAGGTCTACCTTCGTCGCGAACGATAAAAGCTCGGCCGTGCTTATTAAGAACAAGTTCGGCGTCTTCTTCATCATGAACGGAGCGGATATCGTGGTAAACCAGAACACCCTCTTTATCGGTGATCAATTCCGGGTTTTGGCTCGCAGACGCAATACCTCCCAAGTGGAACGTACGCATCGTCAACTGCGTTCCGGGTTCACCGATCGATTGAGCGGCGATAATACCGACAGCTTCTCCATGGTTCACTTTGCGTCCATTAGCTAAGTTAATGCCATAGCACTTGGCGCAAATTCCCCGCTTCGACTCGCAGGTCAAAGTGGAGCGGACTTTGAGGCTTTCAATACCGGCATTCTCGATCGCTTCCGCCTGACGGATAGTGAGGATGTCCCCTGCTTTAGCAAGGATTATCTTGCTATCACCGGGCATGAAAACATCATCCGTCACACATCGGCCATAAAGGCGGTCTTTGAGGGGTAGAAGATCCTCCGTTCCTTGCTTTATGGCAGCAACTTCGATACCATTGAGCGTACCGCAGTCCTCTTCATTCACAAGAACATCTTGCGCTACGTCTACAAGACGACGGGTAAGGTAACCGGAGTCGGCTGTTTTAAGAGCTGTATCGGCAAGACCTTTACGAGCACCGTGTGCTGAGATAAAGTACTCAAGAACACTCAATCCCTCACGGAAGTTGGAGGTGATGGGTGATTCGATGATCTCCCCTGACGGTTTGGCCATCAATCCTCTCAACGAGCCGAGCTGACGCACCTGGGATTTGTTACCACGTGCACCCGAATCCATCATCATGTAAAGCGGGTTCAGGTTGGAGCCTTTTGGCGTTGTAATACGCTTGAACAATTCCTCGGAAATCTCCTCGGTGACGTCTGTCCAGATACTGATAATCTTGGACTTTCTTTCCCCTTCGGTGATAACCCCATCCTCATACTGCTTAATAACAACGGCGACCTTTTTCTCCGCCTCTTTAAGAAGCCTCTCTTTGATCTGCGGAATATGGACATCCACAACACCCATGGAGATTGAAGACTTCGTCGCTTGGCTGAATCCAAGATTTTTCAAGTCATCGAGAAAACGGACTGTTCGCTCTAAACCGACTGTTTTGTACACTTGGTTTACAAGCTCACCTAATTTCTTTTTACGCAATGAGTAGTTTTGAAAACCGAGCTCTTTTGGCACGATTGTGTTGAACAAAACGCGGCCGGGAGTTGTCTCGACGAAACCGTCATCAAGACGCACTTTGATCAACTCGTGGATATGCATTCCGCGACCCAAATCATCAATACGCTTCCCTTCTGTGTTTTCTTCAAACATAGAATAGCTACCTGCACTGTTGAGGGCTAAAAGCACCTCATCGGTGCTAGCAAAAACCTTAGTTTTTCCACCCGATTCCTCACGCTTGATCACAGGATCATGCATCATGTAATAGAGACCAAGAATCATATCTTGAGATGGAATGGCCACCGGTTTTCCGCTTGAAGGGAGGAAAATATTGTCGGGAGCCATCATCAAGACTTTAGCCTCGATTTGGGCCTCGATCGACAACGGGACGTGTACCGCCATCTGGTCTCCGTCGAAGTCAGCGTTGAAAGCTGTACAAACGAGCGGATGGATACGGAGCGCTTTTCCTTCGATCAAAACAGGTTCGAATGCCTGCACACCAAGACGGTGGAGCGTCGGAGCACGGTTTAGAAGTACAGGATGCCCCTTAATGACCTCTTCCAGAGCGTCCCATACTACCGGTTCTTCTCTGTAAATCATTTTTTTGGCTGAGCGAATCGTGTACACATGACCGTCATCTTTCAGTTTTTTAACAATGAAAGGCTCGAAAAGCTCCAATGCCATCTGCTTGGGCAAACCGCACTGGTTGAGCTTCAGCTCGGGTCCAACAACGATAACAGAACGACCAGAATAGTCGACACGTTTACCAAGTAGGTTTTGACGGAAGCGCCCTTGTTTGCCCTTGAGCATTTCACTCAAAGATTTCAAAGGACGATTCCCTGCACCCATTACCGGGTGACCATGGCGACCATTATCAAAAAGGGCGTCCACAGCCTCTTGAAGCATCCGCTTCTCGTTTCGTATAATGACGTCAGGTGTCTTCAATTTAAGAATAGACTTAAGACGGTTGTTTCTGTTGATCACACGACGATACAGATCGTTCAGGTCAGATGTAGCGAATCTTCCGCCGTCTAGTGGAACAAGCGGTCGTAAATCGGGCGGGATCACAGGGACTGCCGACATAACCATCCACTCGGACTTGTTATCGGAGTTTGTAAATCCTTCCACGATTTTAAGACGCTTTGCAATCTTCATTCTCGCTTGCGTCGACTTCGTCTTTTTTAGCTTTTCTTTTAGTTCTACAACAGTAGCTTGGAGATCTTCGGTATTGAGCAACTGGCGTATGGCGTCTCCACCCATCATCGCCTTGAATGAGTCGGTTCCCCACTTCTCTTGTGCCTCCCGATGTTCAATATCGGTTAAAAGTTGCTTCTTCTCTAGGGAAGTTCGACCTGGATCTACAACAACATACTCTTCATAATAAACAATACGCTCAAGATCCCCGGAAGACATTCCAAGGAGATTTCCGATGCGCGAAGGCTGGCTTTTGAAAAACCAGATGTGCACAACGGGCACAGCCAACTCAATGTGGGCCATCCTTTCGCGTCGAACTTTCGCCAAAGTGACTTCAACACCGCAACGATCGCACACAATTCCTTTATGCTTGATCTTCTTGTACTTACCGCAGGCGCACTCCCAGTCCTTTGTGGGACCGAAGATCTTTTCACAGAAAAGACCACCCTTTTCAGGCTTGCTTGTCCGGTAGTTGATCGTTTCCGATTTTTTTATCTCACCACGTGACCAGCTGCCGCGTATTACCTCGTCAGAGGCAATACGAATGGAGAGGTGATCAAAGTGCTGTTCGTGAAGTTGTTCTTCTTTTTGATGCATTTTCTACCTTTAAGCTAGAGCCTCTACTGGTGTTTCTACAAATCCGCGTACATCTAAACCGAGTCCTTGCATCTCTTTTACAAGAACGTTGAAGGATTCGGGTGTGCCCGCTTGTAAAATATTATCTCCTTTTACAATCGAAGCGTAGATGCGCGTTCGTCCATCGACATCATCAGACTTTACGGTAAGCATTTCTTGTAGAAGATTTGCCGCCCCATAAGCCTCGAGCGCCCAAACCTCCATCTCACCGAATCGTTGTCCGCCGCCCTGCGCTTTTCCGCCGAGCGGTTGCTGCGTAACGAGGGAGTAAGGTCCGATAGCACGGGCGTGGATCTTATCGGCAACAAGGTGGGAAAGTTTCAACATGTAGATGTAACCCACTACAGCCTTGTTGTCAAAACGCTCACCGGTGCGTCCATCATAGAGATAAGACTTCCCGTCAGGCTCCATACCGAGATCCTCGAACATTTGCCAAATCTCCTTTTCCGGGAACCCTTCAAACACAGGACTCTTGACGTATATGCCCTTCTTCTTAGCCGCAAAGCCAAGATGGGTTTCTAACATCTGCCCCAAGTTCATACGTGATGGTACCCCTAGCGGATTCAAAATAATCTGAATAGGCGTCCCATCCTCTAGGTAAGGCATATCAGATTCGGGTACGATTTTGGAAACAACACCCTTATTACCGTGACGGCCCGCCATCTTGTCACCGACCTGAAGCTTGCGCTTAGTCGCAATATAGACTTTAACCTGGCGTATGACCCCGGCTTCAAGCTCGGTGTCTCCCTTCTTCAAATGCTCAATTTCCGATTTGTACTTAGACTCAAGCTCATCCATTTTGGAATGAAAGTCTCGAAGAATGATCTTCATCGTCTCATATAAGTCCGAATATGGGATAATAAGATCCTGAAGCGGAACTGTCTCGATCGATTCCAATAGATCTTGCGTGAAGACTTGTCCGGAGCGGATGATCACTTCACCCGTTTTCTTTTGCATGATAGGTTCGGGCGCTTTTTCGTCGATTAAAAGAGCTCCAAGTTTTTCGTGCATTTCAACGGTGATTTCTACCTCTTTATCCCTGTATTGCTTATGAATATCCTGTATTTGGCTCCTCTCTTCAACACGCTCATCATCCGTTTTTGACAAACGATCGACGCGAGAAAAAACGCGCACATCCATAACAACACCCTCGGTTCCGACTGGAACCGTCAATGAAGCGTCCCTAACGTCAGCAGCCTTTTCACCGAAGATTGCTCTTAAAAGGCGCTCTTCAGGGGAGAGTTCTGTCTCAGATTTTGGGGTAATTTTTCCAACAAGAATATCGCCGGGTTTCACCTCCGCACCGATGCGAATGATACCGTCGTCACCTAAGTTGGCCAAAGCTTCCTCGGAAACATTCGGAATATCCCTAGTGATCTCTTCCTTACCGAGTTTTGTATCTCTTGCTGTAAGCTCAAACTCTTCAAGATAAATAGAGGTGTAGTAATCCTTGCGGATCAACTCTTCAGAGATGATGATCGCATCCTCGTAGTTGTATCCACACCATGGCATGAAAGCTACAAGGACGTTTTTACCAAGTGCTACTTCACCCTTATCGGTCGCAGGTCCATCGGCCAATACATCACCGGCAACAACCTTGTCTCCAACTGAAACTAGCGGAGTTTGATTAATGCAGGTTCCGGAATTGGAACGCATAAACTTCACAAGCGGATACTCTTTTTTGCTTAGAGGACTCCTCTCGGGAGCTATGATAATTTTATAACCATCCACATACTCGACCTCTCCGGCCTCTTGCGCAATGATCACGGCGCAGGAGTCGGTAGCAGCTCTTTTTTCAATCCCCGTACCTACTACAGGTGACTCGGTGATCATTAAAGGTACTGCCTGGCGTTGCATGTTAGATCCCATCAATGCACGGTTAGCGTCGTCGTGCTCAAGGAAAGGAATCATACCTGTAACTACAGAAACAAGCTGGCGTGGAGAAACATCCATGTGGGTGACTTTGGAGGCCTCGATCTTCATCGACTCCCCTTTGAAGCGGGCCCAGCAGTAGTCCTCTGTAAACATGTTATGCTCATCAAGGTGCGCCGATGCCTGGGCTATGACACATTTCTCCTCAATATCAGCGGTCATGTATTCAATCTCGTCAGTTACAATCCCATCCCGAACTATCCGGTAGGGTGTCTCAACGAAACCGAACTCATTGATCTTGGCGAAGGAGGAAAGGGATGTGATCAAACCGATGTTTGGACCCTCAGGCGTCTCAATAGGACATACACGGCCGTAGTGGCTTGGATGCACGTCACGCACTTCAAAACCTGCGCGATCCCTGTTCAAACCTCCGGGGCCTAAGCTTGATAGACGACGTTTGTGGGTAAGTTCTGCTATCGGATTTGTTTGGTCCATAAACTGAGAAAGCTGGGAGCGACCGAAGAAATCCTTGATCGCACCTTGAAGGCCGCGAGCAGAAATTGCTTTTCCGGGTGTCAGGGTATCTGATGAGAAATCAAACAGGTTCATTCTTTCACGAATGATTTTTTCCATCCGGACGAAACCGATTCGGCACTGGTTTTGAACCAGCTCACCAACTGAGCGAACGCGACGGTTTGCCAAGTGGTCAATGTCATCGATTTGAGCCTGTGGATCGCCGTTTTTCAAACGGATAAGATACTTGAGAGCTAAAATGATGTCCTCTTTTTTCAAGGTAACCACTTGAAGGGCTTCATCGTTTGTCTCTACTGCGAGCTTCTTATTCATTTTGTAACGGCCGACGCGACCAAGATTGTATCTTTTCGGATCAAAGAAGAGACGCATCATGACCGAGCGCGCATTTGAAAGGGTTGCCGGTTCGCCCGGTCTCAATTTACGGTAAAAGTCTTTCAAGGCGGATTCATAGGAGTCGGTCGGATCTTTAGCCAACATTTTAATAATTGGAGAGGTCTCATCAGCATCCTCTGCAATCTTTAATGTGGTGATATTTGCGTCAAAAATACGTTTCAACATTGCTGTTGTGAGCTTTTCTGATGCTTTCCCGAAAACTGTATTGGTAGATTCATCTACAACATCTTCAGCCAAGATTTTTCCGACGATTTTCGCAAAATCCTTATCAGATCTGATTTTGACTTTGCGCGTCTCGAAAAACTCCTCGATGATGTCTGCGTTGGTCGAAAAGCCTAGCGTACGGATGAAAGAGGTCGCAAGGATTTTACGTCTTCTCTTTTTTTTGTCGGCGTAGATGTAGACGTGATCGTTGATATCAAAAGATGCTTCTAACCAGCTCCCTCTGTAGGGGATGATCCGGAAAGAATAAAGTATGTTCCCTTTTGGATGCTTGTCCTGCTCAAAGCAAATGCCTGGCGAACGATGCAATTGGGAGACGATGACACGTTCAGCACCATTGACAACAAAGGTTCCCCTTAGTGTCATGAGCGGAAGGGTTCCTAAATAAACCTCTTCCTCTTTGATGCCGGTCTCATCGGTAAGTCTGAATTTAGCCTTTAATGCGGAATTGTATGTGATACCTCTCTTAATACACTCTTCCGGTGTGTACTTAGGTACTCCTAAACTGTACGATAGGTATTCGAGGATGATCTTTTCGTCATAAGATTTGATCGGAAATACCTCTCTGAAAACCTCTTCCAGCCCGACGTTATCCCGCTCGTCTGCAAGACGATCGTTTTGTAGAAATTGCTGGTAGGATTTGATTTGTACTTCAATCAAATTCGGCAAATCGATAATCTCTTGCCGTTTCTGTAAACTGACCCTCTGAGGTGGTCTAATAGCCATTTAAAACCCCGAATCTGCGTGATTCCCAAAGAAAATTGAATAAGGCAAAGCAAAAAAACACTGTTTTTTTGCTTTGCCTATAACTACTAACTAAAACAATAATTACATTGGTTTAAGAGTAACTTTAATTTGCACATCCTCGAACTTCTTAGCGAGAGCTTGTGCATCAGCTTTGTTAAGCTGCTCTTTCACCACTTTAGGTGCCGCTTCTACGAGCTCTTTAGCCTCTTTAAGGCCAAGACCTGTAATTTCGCGAACAACTTTAATAGCTGCAACTTTTTTGTCAGCGTCAACTGGCTCAAGTGTCACTACGAACTCTTGCGCTTCAGCTTCTGCTGCAGGAGCTGCTGCTCCGCCTGCTGCCGGTCCTGCAACCATTGCAACACCTGCAGATGCTTTCACTCCCCACTTATCTTCAAGTTTGGTTTTGAGTTCAGCCATTTCAAGAACGGTAAGAGCGCTTAGCTCGTCTACGAGTTGATCTAAAGTATGTTTGCTCACTTTATTTCTCCAAAATCATGATTGTTGATCTTTAGCTTTGTTGTCCAAGCAGTAGATGACAGAGGTCAATATTGCCTCAACGACACCTAATGTATGCGAAAGCGGCGCCTCGAGGGTTCCGAGGAACTGTGCACGCATTTCTGGTAGGCTTGGTAGTTTGGAAATCATTTCCACCTGTGAAGGAGAGCAGAAGCTCCCTTCAAAATGGCCACCAAGAACTTCTAGCGCATCTTTATTTTCGCTTCTGAATGTGTAAAGTTCTTTAGTAGCCTCAAGGAAGTTTTCCTTTGCAACAACAAAACCGACATTCCCTTTTAGGTGGGAAATGTCTATTTTCATCCCTTTTGTTTCCGCAGCTTTGCGGAAAATACGTTTTTTTACGACTAAATAGTTTCCACCAGCCTTAGAAATTCGTCTACGAAAATCGTGGGTCTGATTTGGTTCCATTTTACCGTAACAGACAAGAACAAGATTAGATCCTTGAGGAATCGAATCTGCGATCTCTTCTAGAAGATACTCTTTCTCTTTCCTCATGGTTCCTACTCCGCCGAAACTGCTAATTGATGACTTCCACCCATGGTAGAGGCCATGTATACACTTTTAATAAATGCACCTTTAAGAGCTCTAGGCTTTGCTTTGATCAGCTCGGCGATAATCGCCTCTGCATTCTCAACAAGCTTTTTACTCTCAAACGATAAGCGTCCGATTCTTAAATGCACCTGTCCCATTTTGTCGGGCTTCAACTCGACTTTACCTTTGCAAGCCTCAACCGTTGCCGCAACTACGTCTTGAGTCACAGTCCCCGATTTTGGGTTTGGCATAAGTCCTCGTGGACCGAGAACTTTTGCAACCTTTGCAAAATCGCGCATGACGTCGGGAGAAGCGATCACTAAGTCGTAATCAACCCATCCGCCTTGCATGCGATCAAGCAATTCCAAAGAACCGGCTTCCACCGCTCCATTAGCTTTTGCCTGAGCAGCTTTTTCCAAGTCCTTTGTTACAACCACAACACGCACCGCTTTACCGGAACCGTGGGGAAGAACAACACTTGTACGAACTTGCTGATCAGCTTTTTTCGTATCAACATTCAAAGAGATATTGATATCGACGCTTGCGTCAAATTTCACTTTAGGTTCTTTTTTGATATGGTCAACCGCTTCTTGAACAGTCAAGGAGCGATTTTCGAGAGTTTTTTTAATCTCTCGCATTCTTTTGCTTAATTTTGCCACAGTCACTCCTCCACTAGCCCCCAATTACATCAATGCCCATGGAGCGCGCTGTCCCTGCAACGACCAATTCGGCCGCCTCAAGAGAAGCTGCGTTCATTTCGGAAAGCTTAAGCTCAGCAATTTTACGGACTTCACTCCGCGTGATTTTTCCCACTTTCGCACTGTTGGGAGTCTTCGATCCTTTCTCAGCACCGATAGCCTTTAACAACAAGTTTGATACGGGGGGATTTTTTGTGATAAACGTAAACGATTTATCAGCATAAACTGTGATCACAACAGGGATGATCGACCCGGCCTTAGCCTGAGTCACCGCGTTGAACTCTTTACAGAATGCCATAATATTGACACCCTTCGAACCGAGCGCGGGACCAACAGGTGGGGCGGGATTTGCTTTCCCTGCTGGGAGCTGCAATTTAATTGTCCCAGTAACCTTTTTAGCCATTTTTTTCCTTTGTCGTCATTCTGACGTTTGTGCTTTCAAAAAAAGCTTATAGAATAAGCATTTTTAGATAGCGCTACTTTATTGGTCTAACTCGCCGAAGATTTTTTCAACCTGCCAGAATTCGAGTTCGACCTTGGTCTCGCGACCGAAAATAGAGACAAGGACATTGAGTTTACCCTTATTGGCGTCGGAATCGACGACAGTCCCAGTAAATGTCTCAAAGACCCCGTCCACAATTTTGACCTTGTCTCCGGCACGGATATCGTGACGATGAACAAGACCACCTTGTTTGCTCTCCAACTCGGAGAGGATCGTTTGAACCTCTGCGTCGGATAGAGGAACAGGCTTTTCTCCCCCTAAAAATCCTATGACTCCGTCAAAGCTTTTAATATATTGCCAAGACTCGTCGTTTATTTCCATCTGAATTATTACGTAGCCGGGCCAAACCTTGCGTTCGACAACCCTTTGCTGCCCTTTTTTTACCTCAGAAACGTTCTCTGTCGGCAAAACCACTTGAGAGACAGCAGTTTCCATACCGGCCTGCACACGCCCCTCTTCAATCGATTTTTTGACTTTTTTCTCAAGACCGGAAATAACCTGTACAACGTACCAATGATGCATGAACGTACCTAATTAGCGAAATAAGACATTCACAGCCGTTTGGATCAGGTTCAAAGCACCGCGGATGGAAAGATCCACGACGTAGATACCTAGACCAAAAACGAAAAGTGATGCTAAAACAGCCTTTGTCCCACGGGTTACATCAGCCTTTGTCGGCCAGGTAAGTTTACGCATTTCAGACTTGAAATCACCAAGCATAGAAGCACTCTTTTTAACGTTGCTTGTTGTAGGAAATTGGACAGTTTTAGATGTCATGTAAAACCTTCTTTTGAAGATAAACGAGTGCTGAGGGGATCGAACCCCCGACCTGCGGTTTTGGAGACCGACGCTCTACCAGCTGAGCTAAGCACCCAATAATATTTAGGGAGACCACTGTGGCCTCCCTAAAATAGCATTAAGCAAGAATATCCACAACTGTTCCTGCACCGATTGTTCTTCCGCCTTCACGGAGAGCAAATCTCATCCCTTTTTCAAGCGGCATGCTTGCAAGGAGTTCGATTGTGAGGTTGCAGTTGTCACCTGGCATTACCATCTCTTTGCCGTCCATAAGATGAACAGTAGCAGTGATGTCCGCTGTACGGATATACACCTGCGGTCTGTACCCATCGAAGAAAGGCTTATGTCTACCACCCTCTTCTTTTGTCAGGACGTAGAGTTGAGCAGTAAATTTGGTGTGTGGTTTGATTGTACCAGGTTTTGCTACAACTTGACCACGTTGCACGTCTTTTTTCTCGATACCACGCAAGAGAAGTCCAACGTTCTCGCCGGACTCAGCGTAGTCAAGAGTCTTTTGGAACATTTCAACACCGGTAACCGTAGTCTTCTTTGTGACTCCGTAACCGATAATTTCCATCTCTTCACCAACGCGGACTTGCCCACGCTCGCAACGGCCTGTAACAACAGTACCGCGACCGGAGATAGAGAACACGTCTTCTACAGGGAGAAGGAACGCTTTTTCAACTTCGCGCACAGGTGTTTGGATGTGTGAATCAACAGCTTCCATCAACTTGTCGATAGCAGCAACGTACCCGGGATCTCCCTCGAGAGCCTTTAAACCGGAACCTCGAATGATCGGGCAGTCTTTGTAACCGTATTTCTCGAGAAGCTCGGTGATCTCGTATTCGACGAGGTCGATCAACTCTTCATCACCTACCATCATGTCGACTTTGTTCAAGAAGACAACGATTGCAGGAACACCTACTTGGCGAGCCAAGAGGATGTGTTCACGTGTTTGTGGCATCGGACCGTCAGTCGCCGCAACAACGAGGATCGCTCCGTCCATTTGAGCCGCACCGGTGATCATGTTTTTTACATAGTCAGCGTGACCAGGACAGTCAACGTGTGCGTAGTGGCGAGCTGCTGTTTCATACTCAACGTGTGTAGCGTTGATTGTAATTCCGCGCGCCTTTTCCTCTGGAGCTTTGTCGATTTGATCGTAAGCCTTAAATTGCGCAAGCTTTTTGTCTGCTTGATTTTTTGTGATAGCAGCTGTCAAAGTTGTTTTACCATGGTCAACGTGTCCAATGGTACCGATGTTTACGTGAGGTTTCGTACGCTGAAAACTCTCTTTTGCCATTTGTCTCTCCTTCGAGTTTTTTAATCGAGGCGATTTAGTTTTTTGTTTTTTTTGCCCGGGAAAGGAATCGAACCTTCGACCTCACGCTTACCATGCGTGTGCTATACCACTAAGCTACCCGGGCGCCACTCAAAAAAATGAATGCTTAAGAGCATATTGGGTTTACGTTATAAACGCAAGCCAATAATTTGACCCTTATGAATTTCCCACTAGCGGATCCTGTAGGTAATACGGGCGCGGTTCATGTCGTAAGGACTCATCTCGAGCTTGACCTGGTCGCCCCTTGTTAAACGGATATTTCTTAAACGGATTTTTCCGGATGGCGTTGCCGTTACATACATGTCTTCGTAGCCATCAACTTTAACTTTGAACGTTGCGTTGGGAAGGACGTCAATAATCTTCCCCTCAATCTCGATAAATTCCTCTTTTCCGGACATATCTCCTCAATTTTCTGGGTCTAAATTTATACGGTTTGAAGAAAATAGACAATTGAATTCCTTCAGAGCTCTGGTTCTATAGTCGAACAGGGATACGTATAATTTTTTTAGAGCTGAATTCACTCAACAAAATTCCCCCCTTAATTTATAATTCTACCCTATGTCCCCTAAAGAACGTGAAGACGCGCTCCTGGCCATTTTTAAAACTCTCAGCCAAGAATCTTTTTATGAAAAGCTGATGGAGCTTGGTAGAGCACTCCCCCCTTTTCCAGCAAAAGAAAAGAGCGATGAGACCCGCGTCCGAGGCTGCCAGAGCATCATGCACTGCTGTGTAACTTTAGAGAACGGCGCCCTTGTTGTTGCAATCGATTCCGAGGCGCTCATCTCTAAGGGTCTAGGAGCCCTTGTTACCCACCTTTACGACGGGGCTTCGCTTAAAGAGGCACTCACATTCCAACCTTCCCTTTTTCGCGAACCAGGCCTTTTCACCTCTCTCTCAATGAGCCGCCTGAATGGCCTCGAAGCGCTGTTAAAATATGTTCTCAAGAAAATTTTACAACTAGCCTCTAATCCGACCCCTTCATAGATTATCTCTTTCTATGTTTTTCATAATTAGGTATAATATAGTTGAAATAAATTATATGGTTTTTAACATGATTATTTGTGATAATAATAAATTTAACTTGCCAACCAAATTTGAAGGTTCCGAAATCACATATTGCGACATTTCCAGCACCCTAAACCGCCTTGAAAGAGACCATTTAGTCCTCAAGTTTCAACAGATATCTTTACATATCTTGTCTTTTCTTGGAGCTATCTTGCCAATAGGGGCGATGCTAGCGGAGATGAATGTCATCCGCTTTATAAAAACAAGTATGCGCACCACCCTGGCAGCGACTTTAGGAGCACCCATTCTCTCATTTTTGGCCAATAAAGGGCTCAAAAAGGTAGAGGAATCACTAGCTTTGAACGGGCGAAAAATAAATGTTTTAAAACGACTCTACCCTCAAAGAACGCAAACATTGCTTGAAAAAAAGTGGAGTAACCCTTTTACCCACAACCCCCCGCTCTTTGTGAATAAGGAAGTTGTCGATTATCACCTCGATGCCTATCAGTATCAAGCGGCCACAAACCTCTTTGATAAAATCGGCGAGCTCATGGTGGGTTGTGAAGTCATTATGCGGCCTAAACCATCGGCCGAGTCTTACCTTATGAAACTCAACACCTACCAAGAGCAGAAAAAGCTTCAATTCGAAGCACTCAGGTCCTCTGTATGTTTTTTTGTCCCCTACCTCGCTAAAGCTCTTTCAACAGAATTTCCCGATGGCGAAGTTTGTGTAAAAAAAATACCTACAGACTATGATCCCGAGGAACTCACTGACGGTATCCACCTCTATACGCCCAGCGAAACCCCGGATTCCACATCCAAACAACCCCTTTTAGTTTACAAAAAAGGGGCATCAACCGTGCACCTTAATTTGAAAGACTATAGAAAGATATTTATTTCGGCTCAGGATCAAGCAAAAAATTTTGATGAATTTATCGCTGATCTAAAACTTTTTCTTACCCAACATGCTAACGCTTAAAAGATAATTGTCGCCCCTCCCAAACCATTTTAATAAATATATTTGTATTATTTTTTAATATATGCGGGTGGGGTAAAATGGAGCCGATAAAGAAAAGGATGTTCATGATACCTGACGCCTCTAAAAAAATTTATAGCTCTTCAGACGGACTAGAGATGACTCGCCCCACAAAAAGAATTGAGCTATCGCGCGACCTTGGGGCCCAACTCCACAGTTTAAAGATCAATCATGTGGGTTTGATGTGTCTATGGGGGCTTTCAAAAATATTTTCTTACCTATCGTACACAGCGCCACTCGTCGGCGCATTCAGAAAATCGGTCCCGGCTCTTGGACGTTATATCTCTACAGCGATTGTTCTGACTACAACCATTTGGTGTTTTGAAAAATTTATTACTAGAGTATGGCCGAGGATCAATGACAAAATTGAAAACTCCATCTCCATAAACAGAAAAAAGATAAAAGTTCTCCAAGGGGTATACGACAAGATCAAGGATGATCCCTCTATCCCCGAATTCAAGAGCCCCCTCGACTACCTGGATCCATGGTATACAAAACCCAAGATCGTCCAAAGTCAAGTTGCCCTAGTTATAGAACGTGATATGGATATAGCATCGGGAAGGGAATCCTTGGAAGAGATGAGAAAGCTCAGCCCGAAGATCCAAGCCTCCAATCCGGTCCTCCCGGGAATCTATGATTATTATAAATCAAAAAGCGCCTTCAAAAACGCCCTGTACAAATTTATGATGACTGACTTTGTACCGGATCTTCTTAAAGTATGCCAAAATAGCTGCTTAGACAGTCAGTTGATTGCCCCTGAAGCGCATTATCCGGTTGCAGTAGATCAAAATAAATGGGAAGAGGTCAGACTCAGCAAACAGACCGGCATTTTCTATGCAGATATCCCCTTTGATCAACATAACACCATCACGAAAGACCGTCCGTTTATCCTCTTGAGAACATGTGCCGAAGGTGCCCAGGGCGTTAAGGAAAAAATCCTCACGTTTAAAGAGTTCAAGGCGATGATGTCCGCTTCTCTTGATAGAAATTTTGAGACGATTGCAGAGACGCTATTTCAAAAACTGACCGATAGGAGTTAAAAGCTTTGGTCGGTTGAAATGGGAAAATCGGCCCTTGCATTACCCTAAGTTAGCACATGGGATTTTTCAAACCTGATAGAGGAGATAAATTTGGTATGGATATCTCTTTTTGTTAATTTTAATTCCTTATTGAATTAACCTGTATACATCTAATTATAAAAACAAAAATACTATATGCGCATTTTAGGACTAGACTTTTCCATCGACCCTAGAGGGGTTTCAAAAACGCCGGAACCCAAAGAACTTAAAGAGTTCGACGAGATAAAAAAAATTGCATGCTTTATACTATTCAACTTAGCTTTTGTAGGCTCCCAGCTTGCGCTAACCGCTTTTCAACTCAGGAAATTCCCCCTTATCTCCCCGGTTTTGCTTTGTGCAACGGCAGTTGGGTCCCTTTTATTTTATAATAAATGCGTCTCTCTGATCTTGGACGGTTTTGATACCGCATCGAAACCTTAAATTATGAATCCAGTCGGTCTCTTGCCTCTTGTTTAAGCCGACTGCGAAAGCTTCTTCAGGCGTTTTTTGTCTATCCCTGCAGTAATTTAACCGATTGCACGTACATTACGTAAAAAGAAAAAGAGGCCAAAAGGACCAAAAACCATTTTTTCATAAGACGGGTCGAACCTTCCCTAATTCCCTGGATGTGACGCCCTACCCAACACATGGCTATAGGGATGAGTCCGCTTAACCAGGTATCACCGTAGCCCCCTGTGAGGTCTAAAGCGGTGAGGAAGGCGTTGGGTATGGTGTAGGTGAAAAAAAGCGTGGGTAGAACGATCGCTAAAGTGATCCCGAAAAGGGTCCTGGTATCCTCCCTTAAGGAAAAAAGATCCCTTAAAAAACCGACAAGACCAAATCCGATACCTATAAACGAGGTGACTAGGGATAAAAAAGCAAAAGTATCGACAACGGGTGCCAAAATGCCCGATTTTGTATGGTAGTAAAGGACCTCTGTCGATGACATCCCGTTTTTCAAAGCGTAAAGCAGCCCCATATCCCCTTCAAAAGGGACAATCCCTAAAACCACGGTTTCGAAGGTTAAATAGACAAACAAAGGGATCAAAGACCCCAAGAAAACAGCTTTATAGAGCGCTTTTCGGTCCCTCTTCATAAGCTCCACAAGACTCGGTACCATGATCTGGTAACTGAACGTGGTCAGGATCAGCGGAAAAGTCAAAGGGATTTTTGAAAAATTGCAAACGTTCGGGATCGATTTGAAAGAGGCGCCCCCTATGAACAAAATAATGGCAAAGCTCCCGATCAGCCCCGAAACGAGGTAATGGTTGATACGGGAGACAACAGATTCTTTCACTAAAAAAATGGAGCCGAAAAGTGCTAAAAAAATGACAAACCCGGTTCCGGTACTCAGCTTAGAAGAGAGTATGCCATTAAAAAATTTAAGCAACAGAGGTGATCCGGCGGTTACGTAGGCTACCAAGGAACCCAACCCCATGAATAGAACCAGACCGATCGAGAGATAGCGTCCCGAGGAGCCTAAAAACCTTTGGGAAAGGCTCACTAGGTGGGGATGAGGGGTCTTTACCCATAAAGTGGCCTCTACAAGCAAAAGGCCGGTAGCAAGCATATAGCACCAAGCGACAAAAAGGGCCAAGGCTGCCGGAATAAATCCCGCCTCTGCCGTCTCCACAGGTAGGGCTAACATCCCCCCTCCAATACACGTACCCGCAACAAGGGCGACCCCTCCCCATAGAGGGCTCTGCTGTTCCATCTCTTTATTCATAACCGAAAACGGTAGATCGAGGGGGAAAAAAAGTCTATTCAATTATTTTTTATCTTAAAAAACCATAACAAATAAATTTAATATTTGGTGTTATATCGACATCATTTTATAATTTATCTTAAGAAATAGCATCTGTATAAAAAGAGGAGCCTTTCCAATGGGAGTGTCAGCACTGCAAACTATTTCCCCGCCTGAAACCGGATACTTAAAAAAAGTTTATGACTTTTGCGATAAAAGATGCCCCTCTGCCGAAATTGCAGATTGCGACTTTATACAGCGCCCGGACAGTGAGAATGCTCTGTTATTTGTAAACGGGATGCGGCATAAGGCCTACCAAATTCAGCACATCAAAGATCTCACCCTCTCAAACTCCCAAGCAAACATCTATTTTGTCGCTAACCATACAAATGGCTTTTTCAATGATTTATTGCGGTGTACCAAGCTTCGTCTGGGTGGAAAGAGCCCTGCCTCTGAAACGCTGAAAGAGACCCTCGAGGCCCTCCCTAAAGAGCTAAAAAAAGTAAAAATTATTTGTCATAGCGAGGGGTCGCTTATCGTCCGCTCCGCTTTACACCATCTGTCGGGTGAAAAATTTAAGGAGCTTTATCCTAAGCTTGAAATTATCAGCTTTGGCGCGGCCGTATTTTTTGACAAAAGATACGCCAAAAAGGTTGAAAACCATGTTTCTTTGATCGATCCGATCCCACTTATTTTGAACATCCATAAATTGTTTCATTATCTTTGGGCGTCACTACTGCTTTTAAAAAATAAAGTTGAAAAGATTTATCAGCCTGTCAAACTTGGTGACGAGTGCCCCCTCTGGTTTCACATGCCACGCTTGAATGACCCGCTTATAGAACACAGCCTGAAAAACTCCACCTACAGCCTCCCTTTTTGTAGAACTGTGTTGGATTTACAACCTGTCCGCACCCAAACGGGTGGTTCTAACTCTTAGGTTTCGGCAAGGCTCCTTTCCAAATGATTGAAAAAATGGTTTTTACCTATTTATACTACCAGAACTAAATCCTTTACAACGTGACCAATCCATGCACCCTTTTATCCAAACCATACACAAAAATTTTTCCCACCAAAACCACACGATCTATGTCAACGGAATCAGCAATACGCCCGAGTATACCAGCGACGTCACCCGTCCATTTCGTTCAGTTTCCCACCACCTGGAGCACCTGGTAAATCCCACCGAGGGGACTAAAAAGGATTTGTGTAGAATCGCCTCCATGAAAAGGGGTATGAGAACCAAATCGGCAGACTTGCTTGCCAAAAGGTTGAGTGTTTTAGCCGGGACACAAAATCAGATCCTGCTTGTTGGCCATTCGGAAGGGGGGCTTATCATCGAAAAGGCGCTCGACATCCTCCCCCCACAAGATTTGCAAAAGCTTGCAAAAAGAATCACAGTGCACACCCTCGGATCAAGTAGCTTCTACACAAATAGATTCGGGCTCCATAAAATCACACACCACGTCTCCCTTTTTGACACACTTTGCTTTATCCAGTCCCCAAAGATGATTTTTTACTCCTTCATAGGTTTTTTTAATGTTTTAGCTCAAAAGCTTCTGTATAAAAAAGACTCAGCCAAAATGTCTTATCTAGCTACAAAATTTTATTGGCCCAATTCTTTTGACATCATGAGTGAACATACGATCAGAGAAGGGCGTTACAATAAGATCCTGAAGAAAAAAATAGAAAAGCAATCTACGCAAGAGGAAGTAAAATCCAATCCGTTTGCCTAGGATTCGTCCACTTGGGATTAAAGGATTCCTCTACTACAAGATTGGACTCCAAGCGCACACCAAACTTTCCCTCCAGATAAACGGCGGGCTCCAGACTAAGTACCAAGTTTGGGACAGGGGCTCTGGAATCGGGCTCTTCAACACTATCAAAATGCATCGACATCCCATGTAAAGAACGGTCAATAGAGTGCCCGACTCGATGATAAATGTGATCCAAGTACCCCCTTTCGATCAAAACTGCCCTGGCAGCTCTATCCACATCTTGCCCCTCTATCCCCTTTTGGATTGCACCGAACGCCCGTTTTTGAGCCTCTAAAACCGCCTGTAAAACATCCACTTCCTCTCTGTTTGGTTCCCTGCCAACCATGAACATAAAGGTTCTATCTGCAAAGACTGCATGTGGTGTTTTAAGCCTTCCCCATAGATCGATAAGGAGAGGACCGCTCGTATCAATAGGCGCCCCTTTTCCGGTGTGGCAGTAATGGGGTAGCGCGCTATTTTCTTTAAATGCCACAATAGGGTGATGCACCGTTTCAAGACCCTCTTTTTCCATTTGCTGCATCAGCCAATCTACTATAGCAGACTCGGACTGTTCTTTTTGGGTCCCAAACCAATCGATAAAACGGCGTATGATCTTTTCCAAACGGAGGTTTGCCTCTATATGCGTTTCCACCATGGAAGGATCGGGGCAAAAGATTTTCTGCCTGTAGGACTCTGCGGATTGGGTTTTTACCCCCAAAGCCTCTAATTCCGACACAATTTTAAAAGGGACTATATCGTAGTCTACGAAAACTTCAGCATTCGCGACATAGTGCACAAGGGCCCCCATAAGGTCCTTTTTCGTTTTGAACGATTCTACATCAAGTTCATGAGACGCTAGGTAGTTTTCCTCCTCGATCTTATACACAAAAGCCTTCGGTTTTCTATTCGGCTCAACAAGAATGTAGCACCACCTTGAACCTGTTTTTAGCTTTTTGAACAGCTGCTCCAAACCGGGGTGTGTGTTCTTTCTGTCCACCAATAAATAGCAGGATCGCACTTCAAGTACTCTTATAAACTTTAACTAATGATAGAGCGATTGGATGAGTGAAGAAGCCGCAGCTATCTGTATCAGCCTAGAGGGTTCTTCCAATTTTTTCAAAAGAAAACGAACGGTTGCATCCCCCCCCAAGTAGCCTAGGGATTCGACTATCTGGATCTTTTCTTCAAAACTTGCATTCGGATAGAGGGCAATCAACTCTTCAGTGATTGCCGTTTCTTTTCCAAAAAAAGCCAGAACCAAAAGGGTCTGCAGTCGATTGCGCCGATCTCCCGAATCCATGAGCTCTTTAGCCACCTCAACAACATCCGTATCCGATTCTCTGAACAAGAATATAAGCGCCATCTTGCTAACCGGCACCAGTTTTTTTTCAAAAAGGCGCTGGAGGGACTCTTTAGCACCTTCTAAATCCACAAGTGCATAGGAGCCTATCAAGGATAGCCTTGTCAGTTGATCCACGATCAGAGGGTAATTAGGGAGCATGGGTTGATGGGGAACAGCCGACGGTACAACGGCCGGAAACATCGCGTCCTCCTGGGCGAACATGACGAGCCCTGTCTCATTATGCAAAAACTCTTTGAATGCATCTTTTACGAAATCGATACCGATTTTATGACGCAAATATCCTAGTGCTATATTGATCCTGGCAAAAGGATCCATGATCTTCTTATCGTCTTTGAGCAAAGCGGTCAGGGCAGGTTTTGATTTGGCGATGAAGGAACCCGCAAGGTTGCGCACCCCCGGGGATTCATGGTGCAAGTGGGCGATCAAAAACTCAATTGAAGAGGCAGTTTCAATAAGAGAGAGGGTCCAATGCCCCATCATCTTCAAAGGCAAGGAGACATTTTCGCAACTTTTTTCAATTAAAGGGGCGGCATTACGAATGCTATCTCGGTGGTCGGAAAGGAGCGCCAGAGCCTCGAAAGCCTTCGATCGTACATCCAGGGATGGATCGTTGAGGTGGTGCATCACAAGGTCTATTTGATCTTTTTTACTCTCGCGAATGATGGCTTCCAATGCAAGCTGCCTATATTGGGCTCTCTCACTTTTGATCAGGTACTGCATTTGGATCGAATCGATACCTTCCAAAATGGAAGCAAGGCTCCCAATCGCTACAAGCCGTTCCTCTGATGTTGTCAACGGGTGCTCCATCACCTTTTTTAAAGGATCGATCGCCTCTTTATTCGACTGGTGACCCGCCGCCCGCATCGCCTCGATGCGCACATGATAGTTTGTCTCGGAACCTATCACTTTGGCTATCATTTTTTTCAATGGGGGATCCGGATAAAAGGCCGCTAGTTTGAGTGCAAAACCCCGTACACGCGCATTCGGTGAGCGGATCTTCTCCATCAAAATTTTCATCCCCCTGACGTCCCGGGTCATCGCAGCCCCCAAAACTGACATCGCTTCGCTCGCCTCCCCCCCTTGGGCATGTTTCTTCAAAACAGACCAAGCCAAAGACTCGATGAGCTCAAAAGCGTTACCGGGGAGCAAATCCTCCGTTTTTACCAAATTGATCGCTTCCTGGGTCTTCAAAAGATGGGCAAGGGTCTGAGCGTAGAGAAATTTGCGATGGATCTGGTCCGGATCCTCTAAAAAATAGGTCTTGGAATGTCTTAGGGCCCCCTCATTGTCCTGAATAAGAATAGAGGAGTGAATCTCGTTCAAACCTCCCAAAATAGGGGCAACTAAAAGAAAGCTGCTAAAAATCGTGATTATGTGCACGTTGAGCCAATAAATGTATGTGTAAATGAAATACCGATTGCCCCGCATCGGGGCCGTTATTCACCACAAGCCTGTACCCTTTTTCCAAAGAGTGCTCTTTTGCAAGTTTTTGAATCACTTCGGTCATAGCTAACAAATACCCGAAATGCTCTTTTTGTAAATCCTGAAATGTTGGAATGGGGATTTTTGGTATGATCAGCCAGTGTATCGGAGCTTTTGGATGGATGTCTTTAATAACAATCACCGATTCGTCTTCGTAAATTATATTAGCATTTAGCTCACGATCGATAATTTTACTAAACAGTGTCTTCATGTGGGTTGTCTCAATTTTATTGTCTAAGATTATAAGAGGCTTTTCTTCGCAGCCTCAATCGCCCCCTCTTTTGTAGAAAAAATGGCAATAAAGAGCCCTTTATGGCAAAACTTACCCCCCTTAATGCCACATTTCAGTTCAAACTCCTGATCACTAAGTCCACCCCACTCTTTTGGAAGATCTCTCCTTGCCCCCATCCTCTCCTCGTAATTTTTGGGAATGACACGCAATTTCCAACCGTTCGGGACAGGCATAACCACATATTTTGCAGGATGTTTTTCACCCCCGAGCTCGAAAAAATTTTCCAACCAGGGGACCATCTCATCAAAAACAAGAACCTCGCCGGAGGTTTCCATAACTTTTTCGACCAAATCCTTGCAACGCTGTCTATATTTATAACGCTCGACCAACCGCTCAAAGTGTCCTAAAGCGAAGTCCAGTGCTTTAAAAAAAGCGCTGTTCATCTCCTCTTTCGAGCCCCCTTCGCGGATCGGGACAAAATTTTCTACCACGTGGGAGAATGTCGGGGTATTGAGGATCTCCCGGCTTACCCTCCCATTATCAAAATCATCGACATGATCAATCAATTCATCTTTCAGATGGTGGAAAAGGGCTCTGTCGTAAATCCCCGTATTATGAAGAAACTGAGCAACCATGCCGGCAGAGCTTAGGAGTCCCGAGTAGGAGCTTTGATGGTGGTCAAATAAAAACCGGCTCTCGTCATAGACAGCACCCACATCGATCACATATTGGTACTTTTCTATCACATCGGGATCACGGGAACGGTGGATCTCTTTTTTTTCTATCAAACCAGCATAAATGAGTTGAGCACATGCGATGATTTCATCAGCATGAAAAGGGCCGTCATGAACAACTGCACCTATTTGTTTGTCGGAGGACATGGAACAATCCTTAAAAAAGTCTTCTTGCTTTTAAAAGCTTAGAGTATACCTTTTAGACCGCCATAAGGCAAGGTTTCAGCTTAAGCTATGTAGGGTTTTAAAAATTCCAAAATCTGACGAGAATGGTTATTGACATCCACATGTTCAATTCTTCCCACCTCTACTCCATTCGGATCAATTAAAACTGTTGTTCTTTTGATCCATTTATAGGGAAAAAAATGGAATCCAAAGTGCCATTTAAACACACCCAAAGAGGTTGAAAGCCTCCGGTCGTGGTCAGAAATCATCCGAAAAGGGAGGTTGTACTTCTCCTCAAATTCTTTATGACTTTCGGGGGTATCCAAACTCACCCCGATCACATCGATCCCTACCCTCTGCAAATCTTCATAATTTTCTCTTAGATTACAGGCCTGCTTGGTACAACCCGGAGTTTGATCTTTAGGATAAAAAAATAAAGCCACCCATCGCCCTCTGTAATCCTCAAGGTTGATCGGTTTTCTGTTCTGATCTATGCCGCTGTAGTGGATGGGCTCATGAGCTTTTTGCATTGGGTTCCTTTTCCAAATCCTTTAAAAATGTATATACCCTCTATATAAGAATAGGTTCAATATTTTTATCTCTAAAAAAAGGGGGAAACTCTCCCTCCCTCTTACCTAAGACATCAAGAATATGGTTTGTAAAAGAGCGGTGCAATGCTTTGATGTCTATTTCCTTGAGACAAGGTGCCACACAAGTTCTTAATCTTTTACATTTGCGTTCAAATATGACTCCCAAGGGACAAGACCCTTGAAATGACTTATGTTTTTCTCCACTTGGGCGGTAGACCGTCTCAAGGGTAGGTCCAAAAAGGCTAAATGTGGGAATGTCGGTCACTCCAGCGAGGTGGAGAGAGGCGGAATCGACGGCTACAACCATTTTGACAGATCTCATGAGGTGCTGCCAGGCGGCCATGGAGGGTATCTTCCAGGAATGCACGTGGCGGAAAGCTTTACAGATCTCATCGGCTTCTTTCTCCTCTTTAGCAGAAAAATAGGGGAGAACAATATGAAAAGCCCAATCGTTGCGCACAAGCTCAAGCCATTTGATCCAATCCTGAATGCTCAAAGTTTTTTGATCCCATGCGCTAAAAGGGCAGAACATCAGCAGGTTTTTTGGAATCGTATCCAAGAAAACTTCAACAGATTCCCTCTCCTCTTTCGTCAAATAAAAGCGTACCGGAAGAAAAGCTGCCCTTTTTCCCTGGGTGACACGATCGACGATACATAAATTTTTCTCATAGGTAGGAAGGGTGTTAGGGACAGAAACTTTCTGATTTGTAAAAAAGAGATTGGGCCATTCAGCGACACCGTTTCTATCAAAGCCCACCTTAATTTTAGCCGAAACGGATGCTAGTACGATGGAGGATTTCAAGTTCCCCTGAAAATCAAAAACAATATCAAACGAGCGTTTGCGCAGTTTTTTCAATCCATCCCAAATCGGTCTATAAATCCCTTTTTTAACCTCTTTGAAAGGGAGTGCAATCACCTCATCAAGACCACGCAACGCCTCCACCGTCCCTTTAAAGCAATTTTCGACAGCCCATGCTATTTTGGCCTCAGGATAACAGAACCTTATTTGGTAAAATGCTCTGTAAGTTTGAATGATATCCCCGATCGAACTTAGGCGCACAATTAAAATTTGCATCCATCAACTATAATAGCAGATCACTGACAAATCAAGCCCTTTTGCAGGTGATTTAGGTTTGACAAAAAATTATTTTAACTACCTCTTTGAAAAAGATTTTGTTTGTAACAAGAATCACATTTTAAAGTACCAAAAGCAATCCAATCGGCTCTTTAATTTTCCTCTTCATATGTAGCTTTAGGGGGGTATTTTTAAATCGACCCCCAAAGAAAACTGCTAAAAAAATCAAAATATGCTAACGGTGGGGGGTATGGAACGCAACCGCTTCATCCCCCATTTTTTCTCTACTTACGGCGAGGTCGTATCGGCTGAAAAGGAGGTCTACCGGGTTGTATTCAAAAATCTTGAGCCCTCATTTTTAGGTTTTCACAATCCTGTAGAAAACTTCATTTTAGACCCCAATATCAACTGCAGACTTTTAGGTGCCCGATTTGAGCTTTTGTCAGTAGAGAAATATCCGCTAAAAGGGGAGGTTATTCTCGAAATCAGATCTGTATTTCCACTCGGAATCGGGCGTAAAATCGCACGCATTTTTATAAAAGATGACCGTTTTAGAGTCCATTCAAAAAACTACCTGGAAGAGCTTAAAAAAGAGGGCTTAGTCGATTTTAACAGCAACCAGCTAATGCAAGGATCAAAAGGGCTTGTGCTTTATTTGGACCATCCGCAAGAAAATCTGCGTATACCCCCCATCAACATCTCCCTTTCGGACCTCCCTGAGGCTCAACTTGAAAAAATTCTCATCCCCGACCCTTCGGGTTCCGTACTCAAATTCCACCCCATAAAACATGAAACCCTTTTTTTAGTTTCCGATTTCTGCCTTAGACCGCAGAGCGCACATGTCCCGTTGCTTTACCATACAAATTCAAGAGAATTTGAAATTTACAGAGAATCGGCATTTAGACAGAAAATCAGCCTATTTTCAAATCGAGGACTCTATCAAAATCTCAAGTCGGCGGAAACAATCAAAGAGATCTTCTCCTATACACCGACAGAGGAAAATCGTTCGGCTTTATTTCTCACTTCGTTGCAGCAAATCACCGAGCCGTTATCCTCTAAATGGATTAGCGTCCCCTCTTCCAAAGTGGAGCTTCCGCCAGTGATACGCAATCCACGCCATCACGAACTTTTAGAACGCTTTATCCAAGATCAGCCGGAAACCCCTATTCTGGAGGCATTGCTCGAAAACCAGATCACTTCAGAAGGGGTTCTATTTGTCACCTACCTCCCGTCCTTTTTCCTACGTGGCCAATTTTTCCAAAAATCGGTGCGAAAAAAACTCAAACGGATCTACTTTATGAACCCCTCAAAAAAAACACCGGGGTACTTTTCACATGCCGACCGCTCTTTTCTGCTCGACCTTAACGCACACGGTATTGAGGTGTTCTGGTTCGACCGCACCACTCAAAAGTTATTGCAATTTTGCGAGCGTGTCTTAGATTACACCGGTATTTTTTTACCCCCCAACAGAATTGACGAGTACCACAAAGCATTGACGATCGGCATCTACGGCTCGAGTTTTGTATCCAAAGATATTGAAGCCGATATTCGTAAGATTTTACTTGGACTTGAGGAACTTAAAACTAAAATCGACCACCCTCTCCTCAATCCGTCACGGCCACTCGCCGTTTCAACCGGAGGGGGACCGGGTGTTATGGGGATTGCAAACAAGGTCGCCTACGATCTGAAGATTCTCTCGTTGGCACACCTCTGCAATTTTGCGTTTGAGCCGATGAATCCGCATCTGGATGGGAAAATGACCTATAGGATTGAACGGATGATCGAGAGGCAAGCGGAGTTTCTGATAAAATTGCCAATCTTTTTTATCGGAGGGTACGGGACCGATTTAGAACTTTCTTTAGAGGTGGTAGGCCGGCAAGTAGGGAGCTATGAGTTGACCCCTATCCTTCTTTTTGGGGAGGTCGATTATTGGGTGGAAAAAATCACTTCAAGATTTACTCTTAACCACAAATCGGGCACTCTTCGTTCCGGTGAATACCTTTCGAATTGCCTGATCCAAGTTTCCTCGGGTGAACAGGCCCTAGAGGTTTACAAACAATTTTTCATCCATAAATTGCATCTGGGTTCTTCAGGTAGAGTCTACCCCCGAGGCTTTCGCATTTTTGAGGAGATATACGACGATGTTTGATCTGATCACTCCGGACGGATTCATAGAAAGCCGCGAATCGAATAAAGCGGTCGTCCTTTTTGAACACATATCAGGGCAATTTTTGGGTTTCAAACTCGATCCAAAATTTTTACAATTCAACCTTAAAAGTATCCTTGCGCAACTCGGGATCGATGCCGTTTTAGAACATATCGAAATCGATTTCAATCTAAAAAAAATGCGTGCCTATATCGAGTTTATCCCCCGCTGCCCTTTGGGTCTAGGGCTTTTGTCCCAACTCAAAAAAGGGGCCTACGTAGGGAAGCTTTTTGCTAAAGATCCCGATCGTCTTGTTTTAAAACCTGACTATCTTATCCGTATGTTTGAACGCAGCGACAGACACGGCCATCCGCTTCTCTCTTTCAAAGAGCGGTTTGAACTGCAGATTATTCAGGGGCAGCTTATAGGTTTTATCCCCCTTCTTGAGGGGAAAGTTGTTTACGACGAAAGTATACACGGCCTTCTGCCTACAGTCGGGCTGGCGCTGGAAAAAAAATTATCCTTAAGGCACCTTTTGCATCTACATCAAAAAAGGGATCCAACCCTTTCGAGAACAGTCGCTGAAAATGAAATTCTTCTTGTGAAAACAGAGCCCCTCTACATACGCACCGTTTTTGCCAGAGTCAAAAATGAGCTTTTGCCTCCGGGTTATCTGCACACCGAAGCTTCCATCTTAGAGCCAACAACCAGAAACTCAGGTGATATTTACGAATTTTTCGGGAAAAGCGAAAAACCTCTCACGCAAATCCCACTCGAATTTTACGTTCTCGAGCCCTATAAAGAGTACGTTTTCTTCTCCGATAGAGACAAATTGCAAGCTTTACTGGCAAATGACCGGAATATTTTCGATGCTTTTGAAAATGCACCGGGTAGTAAATCGAATAAAGCCGCCACCTTCGTTGTCAGCTCTAAACAAATGCAGAATTTGAGCGCTAAAGACTGGATTATAAAAGACTACTTTATCGAATCAATCCCCACAGTAGAGATGTCACCAAGCGATTCGATCATGATCCAGAATTATATCCTCAATCAACCCGAAACGTTCTTTTTAAACCGTATTGATTGGGAGGAATTCACATCGGAAGGGGTCCTTTTTTGCCGCCACTTCCCAACCTATTTTCTCAAGCGACTTTTTTTATCAGATAAAACAAAAAAACAGATAAAAAGGCTCTACTTCCAATACGCCTCCCGCTCTTCAGATCAGTTTTTCACACATGAGGACCGGACTTTCATGATCGATTTATACCGGCTTGGAATCGAAATACATTGGGTAGATCTTGTGACGAAAAAGTGTCTGCAATTTATCGAACGACCGGGTAGGTATACCGGGATGTTCGTCCCCAAAGAGAGGGCGTCGGAGTTTTTAAAAGCGACCTTTTTTGGTGTCTACGGTTCCAATCTCAAGGGGTCGAATTTTGAAGATGAGCTCACTTTGCTGCTCAAGGGGATTTTAGAGATGCGTTCCTCCTTATCCCATCCCCTTTTAAATCCGACAACGCAGATCGCTTTGGTCACCGGAGGGGGACCGGGTGTGATGGAGGGTGGCAACAGGGCTGCGAAATCGTTGGGGATCCTCTCCTGTGCCAATATCGTGGATTTCAGTCTGAAAACAGGCGGTTATGTCAATGAGCAGGCTATCAATACGTATATTGATGCAAAGATGACTTACCGCATTGACAAACTGGTCGAACGGCAAGCCGAATTCTACCTTGATTTCCCTATTTTTCTTGAAGGCGGGATCGGCACAGACTTTGAATATAGCCTTGAGGAGGTGCGTCGAAAAGTAAATTCGGTGCCCCCCTACCCTGTCATTCTATTTGGCTCCCCTAAATATTGGGAGATGAAGATTACGAACCGTTTCACTATAAATCTAAAAACAGGGACAATTAAAGGATCCGAATGGATATCTAACTGCTTTTATGTAGTCGAGAACCATATGGATGCACTAGAAGTTTACAGAAGATTTTTTTCCGATAGCCTTCCGATCGGCCCTAACTTCCCCCCTTACGAAAAAGGGTTTGTACAAACATGCGACCTAAGCCGCACCTGCGATCTAGGACCTGGGTGATTTGAGTTGATTAAACCATTCTAAAGAGGCTTGGTATACAGCAAGCTCTGTGGAGACTCTTCCCTTGTCTTTTTCCCAAACACCAATAATTTTCTTATAAAGGTGCAAAATCAACATTTAATGGAAATCGTCAGCAAGTTAAAAATCCATTTATCCCATTTTGTAGCGGGGCGGAACGATTTTAAGTAACTCTTGCTTAATTATTAACGCAGGATTAAGATCCCTGATGTAGAGGATATTGCTCTTTTGATGATAAGTCTTAACCTGAACTTAAAATAAATAATAAAATGGCTCCCTTCTGTAGTCTGCCCAAATCTGAACGATCGGGCGGGAATTTCCAAGATAGATTTTACCTTTTGACTTCTACCAAAAACAAAAAATCTCCCGTTCCCCCTCTCTTTTTCTCAGATAGCAGTATTACCGCTACCGGATGGAAAAAAACTTTATTGATTCAGGAAAGCCTGAAAGAGGAAATCGTCAAAGTACAAAATGTGGCATCGGTTTTGTATGATAGGGTTAAAGAGGAGCCCAGCCCTTCTGTAAAGATCGCCCATGAAAATCTCTTTTACAGTTTTTTAGGGAAAAGAAAAATTCCCTCCTTGCCAGGCAGACTGGATCCTCAAGCACAAAAAAAAGTGTGCATCTTTATGAGCTCCTTCTTTGCAAAAGCGTATGCTGAGGCCTTTAGTCAAAAGGATATTGAAACTTTTGGAACCCAAATTTCAGAATGGACCGCATTTATTTTTAGGGTGGAGCAGAATTTGCCGTATCTCTATTTTTCGGAAGATCCGGCAACAAGGGGGCGCCAGTACCAGGAGATTTTAAATTACTTTTTACTTGCCATCGAGGGGCTACAAAAACATTCTAAACAGCCCGATGAGGAATCGAGGGTTTTAAGTTTATTGATATTGGAGGATATCGGAAAATGCCGGCCCGGTGTTTTGAGCCGTATCCAACATAACATCCTCCCCCTATGTTTTAAAATCCAACCGAGCGCCGTATTACCCCTTTTTCCCCTCAGTGTCGTCCATAGGATAAAAGAGATGATCGCTCAAAGAGTCCTAGAAGAGATCACGGATGGAAATATCGATGTGCACGTGCGCACCGGATTTTACCAATTTCTTCATCAAAAAGAGGGGCTGGGCCTCACGGCCGAAGAGCACCTTGAACCCGAATCGCACTGTACATCTTTTTTAAGATGGGGGCGGGCAGGAGATAGCAAAGACTGTTTCCCCGTTATAGAAAGTACCAAAAAAAAATACCTGAGCATAGAGCATCTGATCAAGGAGATCAAGAGCGCCTTTAAAGCACTTATAGATGATGAGCGAGACCATTTGATCGATCAGGAGCTTCTCAATTGCACCGGATGGTACATTCAAAGTGTGCGTCAACTCTACGCTTCCATAGTAAAAGCGTACGAATTAACCCTAAAAAGTCCCGATCCTGTAGGACTTAAAGAACGTCTTCAATACTCTCTACAGGACCTATTTACCACCTTCAGAATCGAGACCCTTCCCAAAGAGGATGATTTTGTGAAAACGGTCACCAAAAACCTTTTAAGAGAGCTTTTATTTGATACACAAAACGGAGAACTTTCCGATTTCGGGGCGCTGCTTTTGTTAAAAGCGGGGGGAATCATAACTAGCGGTTCGGGAGTCGGAATCCAAACCGAGCTTCTAGACTGCATAAACCCCATCCCAAAATTGCGTTTTTTACTAAAAGAACAACATGAAAACGGACAGATCCAAGAGGAGCAAATCCCCTCGCAAATTGTCCCACCCACAATAGAACTGATTCGCAAATCTCCCTCCTCAATACTCCAAATGGGAAGGGTCGAGGCGCTGGAATTTTTATCGCATTTGGATGAGCTCTCAGCTTTATGCCCTAAAAAGACCCCCCCTTTTGACGGGGACAACTATGCTACCTGGCCGCAAATTTTAAAGCTGAATAAAAATCTGGTACTCGATCATCTTTTGAAAATGAAGGAAGAGGAACTTGACTACACTTTTATCGATCCTCTAATCGTGACAAAAGAATTTATTCTGGAGTTGGATGAAAAACGACTATCCTTAGCCCATCAGAAAGCTATCTGGTCTATTATCCCAGCCCCTTTTTTTGAGGATTTCTCTTTTGTGCTCAAGCTAGCGAAGAAACCCCATAAACTTGAGTATGCACCCGATTGGATAAAAAATAACAGCCTGATCCTTAATTTATGGGAAAGCAGGTCGCTTGTTGCTAAAGGGGTCGTTGCAAACATCAAAAAAAAGGGTCTAAGACATAAAACGGTGCAGATGACATCCGCTATTTTCAAAAGGATTCCTTCGAGAGCTCTAGGGCTTATTTTAGTCGGTACAGGGGTCATTTTCAGTGCAAGAATCCTCTTGAAGAAAGAGCCGGCCCTTATCGCGCAACCGGTCCAGGCCTGCTATAAGATATGGAACCTATTTTTTAAAAACGTATTTAACGGATATGTAAAGCACTTGGGATGGGAAAGCAAGAAATAGGTGCCTCAGTAAGGCCGATGAAAAAGTTAGAATCCCCAGGAGATTCCGATCGCAGCGTATTGTAGGTGTTGTTTAAAGAATTGCCCTTCGCTATTTCCATTATGGTATTGAGCATAGATACGGACCTTGCGGCCCACCCCATGGAGTTTGCTCCACTCATACCCTACAAGCGCGTTGACGCTAAATCTCCAGTCGGTACACTGCCAATTTTGCACGTCCACCGCTATGAAGGGACAGCCAAAAAGGCGATGATAATTGATCCTTTTTCCAAACCAGCGCCCTTCAAAACCGTACTCGACATAAAAGTTCCCCATAGGAAACGATTGGTCGGTATGCACAATCCAACCCGGACCTGCGTATACTCTTAAGCCTTCAGACAATTGGTAGGCGGACATAAACTCGAGTACTTCAAAGCTTGGGTTTTCCCGGTAGACGGTTTGCCCGGCGTAGAGCATGTTACAAATATATTCATCCCCTAAGTGGGTCGAAATATGATAGAAAGTCAAGCGAAACGACCAGCGACCAAATGCCAATGATATCGGTAGAGCGGCCAGGTAATCGCTATTATCCAATCGGGCCCACTCATTACCGCGTCCATTAGGGGCGTTCATGTTGAAAACCGTCCAGACACACGCTGCAAAGTCGATCTGCAGATCTGCACCCCAGGCACCGATATTATTGAAACGGTAGATGGGGAAAAAATCACCTAGCGAAACAGCAACAGTATCTTTGGCTAAAAAGTCGGAACCAAACCGGTACGCTAACGAATAGTTCGGTGTTCTTGGATTTGCGATGAGCGGTTGGAAAAGGACTGTGGACTCAGGAAACCAAATTCCAGAGACCCTCTCTCGCCCAGCCCTAGATTCTATCGTAGCTATACCCGGTTCGGGAAACGGCTCTTCTTTTATTTCGACCGATTCGATATCAGGCAAATCTCTAACAAACGATATTAACGCTTCCCTTGTAATGAAGCTGTTCGGCATGTTGTAAAGGTAAACTTTGCGATCCTTGACGAGCACCAGGATTTCTAATTCGTAATAATGGGTATCAATCAAAGCCTGGATGTATCCTTCAAGATAGGTGTCTTCCGCCTTCGTGAGCTGTCCAGGGGGGATATTATCAGAACGGGACAAGAAATTGGCGTTCTTGCCATCTTTATACCCAGCCACGTACATCCTATCGCGAAGTGATCCGGAAAAAAGAAAAAATGGGATCAACAAAAGAAACCAATGCATTCCCTCGCTATGCCAAATAAATCTTCTGTTGGCAAGGAAATTTCCTTTCGTATATACTCATTTAGAAATTGCGACTTTAAAGTGCTAATAGATAAATTTATTTAATTTTTTCTCGCAATACAATCGACTAAGGGACCATAGCTCAGTTGGTCAGAGCAGGCGACTCATAATCGCTTGGTCGCAGGTTCAAGTCCTGCTGGTCCCACTTTTAATGACATTTTTTATAATTTTTCTACCTTAACGGCTCATCGATTTTTTGATAATTTATAAAAAAACAAATTAATCAGAGAGGCTCAAGGGGCTTAATCTTTTTTTTACTAGTAGATCTTCCCCTCTTTATTGGTCTTTATCCATTTTTTGTTTTATGTATGAAAAAAAGATGGAGGTCATTTTGTTGTTTTGTTGTACGGATCGGTCCGTCTCGCAAATGGGTTCCTCGCGAAAGCAACCCAAGTAAGGATTAAAATTAACGTGTTCCCAGGGGATCATTTAATTACCTATTCTATTTTTTTATATTTGATTCTTATTTGTAATGCAAAAAAAAAAGGCGCAGAGACATTGGCGCTTATTATTTAAATTTTCATCACAGGAACTGAGCCTTTTGGTATAAACTTTTTGCCCATTGAGTTTTCTTTCCTCATGAAGAGGGTCTACCCGGATCAAAGGGGTTGTTTCCGTAAAACTTTCGGAGGGGGGTTCTTTGCCCCATGCATACACCGGATCGGCTAGCAACGCACTAGCGAACAGTTCTGCTCCTATATGACACGACATTCTATAAATTTTCCTGTTTTATATTTTTGAATTATGGTGAAATCGCTTTTCTTCGAAAGGGTGGTAGAGTAGAAATCAATTTTGAGGGACTTTAGAGGTCTAAATTATTCGCCTTATATAATAAAGAGGTATGAAATAGAGTGGTTTAGGGAAAAACCTCTAGAGAATTTTCAAAGTTCCTTGAAAGACAAATCATTCAAATCCCACATTGTTTTAAACTCGCTGCAGGTCGCATACAAATCCTCTTTTGTCCCCTCGCTGATCTTTTTTCCATCCTTCATGACGATGATTCTATCTGCCTTTTCAACCGTTTTGAGACGGTGGGCGACGATAATCTGCGTCAATTTACCATGCATTTCTTCAATCGCTTTTTTTACCTTTTCCTCACTTTGGGCGTCTAATTGAGATGTTGCTTCATCCAACAGCAAAATCGGCGACCTCTTGGCAAACGCGCGGGCTAGCGCCAGCCTCTGCTGCTGACCTCCGGATAGATTTTTGCCTGATTCACTCAGATGGGTTTCATATTTTTTTTCTAGCTTGAGAATAAACTCGTCAGCGTATGCCTGTTTCGCTGCCTCCTCTACCGCGCTATCCCCTAGATGCTGACCGTAGCTTATATTTTTTTTAATCGTATCAAAAAATAGGAAAGGTTTTTGAGATACATAGGAGATCAGTCCTCTTAAACAGGAGTGACGTATATTGCGTATGCTGGTTCCATCGATTAGAATATCCCCTTCCATCCCATCGTATAGGCGGGGAAGAAGATTTAAGATCGTAGATTTCCCCGACCCTGTTGCCCCGACAATAGCGACCGTCTCACCCCTTCTGATCGAAAAAGAGACATCCTTGAGCACGTGGGTGTCCTCATATTTAAAGCTCACATTTTTAAAAACGATAGAATCCTCAAAACTTTTCAGACTGATGCTCTTTTCTAAATCCCTTTGTGGATCGACATCGAGCACCGACTGCATCCGCTCTAAAGCCGCTATACCCCTCTGAATGCTTGCATTCTCATCGGCAAACTTTTTGATAGGGTCATAAGTAAGATGTAAAATACCGCAAAATGCAATAAGATCAGGGATGGACAATTGAAAAATATATAACCCCGTTAAGATGATCCCGGCCAAACAAAGGGATGTTACAGAGTGGAGGATCGGCCTTGTCATCAGATCATACTTTGCCGCTTTTTGTTCGTAAAAAGCCATCCTGGCGTTCTCTTCTTTGTATTTATCCAGAGAGAAGCTTTCCATCGAAAACATCTTCACAGTTTGGATTCCTGAAAGGAAATCCAAGAGAATGCTCGAGAAACTCTCCTGTTTTTTCATCAGCTGTTTTGTGGATGAGCGGACCTTTTTTGTCAAAATGACAAGAGGTATTACCAAAAGAGGGAATCCAATCAAAATCACAATAGAAAGTTTCCAAGAAAGGTAGAGGCAAAAACTTACAGAGGTGATCAGTTTAAACGGGACTATTAGTACGTTTCTAAAAAAGGAATTTATCGAGGTTGCAATTTGTTGAGAATCGCCCGTTACTTTCTGCGATAAGGAGCCTATGTGGTGATCTTGAAAAAACTTCATGGGTAAAAGCTGCAGATGAGAGAAATAGTTGTCCCTCAATTCGCGGCTAATCTGGATGGAGAACCTCTGAACAAGAAAACGACCCCAAAAAAGGGTAGTTGCTTTAAAGATAGCAACCGGTAAAGAAATCCAAAGAAGAGTTTTAAGAGCATTCGATCCCCCAAGGATATGAGTACCGATCCAATTTGCCAGACCTCCTACCATTCCACCTTTTAAAAGCCCAAAATCCTGCCCGGCAGCTGTAAGCATTGCTACCCATAGCACCTCAATTTGTTCTGCAACACTCATAAGAAGCATTGTCAAAACAACAGCAAAGCCTAGTTTTCTAAATTGTTGGATTTTGAGACATGTCTTAATTAGCTGGAACAATCTTCCACTTCTCCCATTTTTCGGAAGAAAGTATAGCGTTGTTCTATAAGTTCTTCAAGGGATAGTCGAGACAGCTCATTAAAATGAAGCTCCAGCGCTTGCCGCATATTTTCGAGCGTTGCCTCGGGATCGAGGTGGGCGCATCCATACGGTTCGTCAATCACATGATGAATCAGCCCATGTTTGAGTAGAAAAGGGGCATCAGGTTGTAAATTTTCTGCCGCGATTGCTTTTTTTGAGGAGCAACGCCACAAAATGGAGGCGCAAGATTCGGGAGAGATCACACTGTAAACACTGTTTTCCATCATCAAGACACGGTCGGCAATTCCGATTGCCAAAGCACCTCCTGAGGAACCTTCGCCTATAATTAGAGCAACCATCGGGGTGCGTATCGAGGAGAATTCGTAGATGTTTTTCGCAATCGCCATCCCTTGGCCTCTCTGTTCCGATTCAAGATCGCTGTGGGCTCCTGGGGTATCTATGACGAGTAAGATAGGGATTTGAAACCGTTCGGCAAGCTTTGCCAGGCGTAACGCTTTGCGATAGCCCTCAGGTCGTGCCATTCCAAAATTCCGCCTCGCCCGATCCCTTAGATCAACACCCTTGTGATGCCCGATCAACATGCAGGAGCGACCCTGAAAGGTCCCTATACCGGCATAAATTGCAGGATCATCACTAAACTGCCTATCACCATGAAGCGCAATAAAATCCTTGAAAAGGGTTTTTTGGATCTTTTCAATATTTGGACGGTCCGGGTGGCGGGCAAGTTCTACCCGTTCAATGGGAGCGAGAAGTTCTCTAAGCGCATTAGCAGATACACGTAAATCCTCAAAAAGCGCCATACGCTTTTTAGGATCTTCACATCGATCATACTCAAGCTTCAATGCACCGATCTGACCAATTAGATCTATTGTAGATTGCGTCTGTTTCATACCTGGATTATTTTAAACAATATTGAAGATTCTTACAAGAAGGCTTCTTATCTATTCTGTGGTACCTCGGGTGATTTCGACGATGGTCGGTTTTGTGATCACGACCGAGAAAAGCTCCTCAATGTGGTCTTTGGCCATCCGGATACATCCGTCGCTCGAGTAATCACCGATCAAAGACTTTTCCTCGTTGATCGCACCAGTTGCAGCATCGTAATGGCAAGGAACGCCATGGATTCCATACCCCTTGGCACCATCAGAGCACCCCTCTATCTCCTCATCAAAAGGGAGCCAACGAGTTCCGAAAACCTCCATCATCTCGATTTTACGATTTTGGAAAAACCCTGTAACTCCGGGAGTGTAAATTGCAACCTTCCCCCCAAGCTTGAATTTTCCCACTGGGGTCAGGCAACCTGAAGGGGAATTCGGATCGACACGTCCTAGCCCGACAGGGTATGTTTTTAAAAGGACCTCGTCGCCAGAGTCGACGTTTTTATAAAACAACTGCATTTTAGCCGTCGACAGATTGATCTTGAGATGAAATTCCAAAGAGAGGTTCTTTTTGAAAACGTTGAATCTGTCTCCAATAGAGACCTTTTGACTCACGTAGTCATTTTTACCGTTTAGACTGCGCGCGATAAAGTGCCTTGAGGTGTTAAAATAGGAGGCGTAGTCAGCGAGCCAAGCGGGACGCCCTTTCAACCAGGGCACTCTGCTTGAATAGGTCACAGTCTCCACGATGGGAAGTTTATCGGGCCCTTTTGAAAAAAGCTGCTTCACCCGATCAATTTCCTGGATGGGATCTTTTTTTCCATCTTCAGAAGAAACCTCTTGTGCTACCTGATAGACAGCCTCTTCCCCTCTATGCTCTGTGTTGAGAGCTAAATAGGGCTTGTTTTTTACAAACCACATCGCCCCGATACCGGCAAAAACCAAGAAAAACGAACGTGATAAAAACTTTGAGAATCTCAATTGACCCACCTATGACTACTGCACAATCATACAATAATGTATAGGAAATTCAAATATAAAAAAAAGCCTAATCGATCGTGAAAAGGCTTATGCAATCAACTTTCTATGAAAGTCTCTATAAAGTTGCAGATCTGAGATGCTGTTTATGAGTGTGGTGGTCTTTTGAAACAGGCTTTTCCAAATCTTCTTTCATTTTTTTACCGGGTGAAAACTTCACAACTTTTCTCTCCGGAATGACGATTGCAACACCGGCATTTTTAGGATTTCGGCCTATTTTTTGTTTGCGAACCACAACCTCGAATACCCCAAAATCTCTAAACTCGTAGCGATCCCCCTGGGCAAGCCCTTCTACCAGGCTATCCAAAAACGACTGAACTATGCGGCGCACATCGTTTGGAGGAAGGTTGCACTCCGCGGAAATTTTAAGAACGAGCTCTTTCTTCGTTTTGGTCGCCATCTCGTCAACTCCCTGCACTTTTATTTCTTAATCCTCCTTTAATAAAATCAGTAATTTATGACAAATTAAAAAAACGTAATTAACTGAAACTAATCAACATTTTCTTTTTTTTGCCTTGTTGAACAAAAAGGTAGACTCCACCTATCAAAAGTTCACCCGCAAAGGGGGCCTTTGGGTCCACCAAGGTCACTCCGTTCACCTTCAACCCTTGCCCCTGCACAAGACGAACCCCTTCCGATTTTGACGGGATGAGCTCCGCTTCCACCAAAATCTCTAATAAACTTTTCGCCCCCGATCCATTTTTTGACAGTACTTTATGGGGAAATGCGTCGAATATCTGATCGTAATCCTCTTTTGTCCCCAGTTTGTCGCTAAACGCCACCTCGGTAAGACGCATCGCTTCGCTCAACCCATGATCTCCGTGGATAAAACGGGTCAACTCCATAGCCAGTTTTTTCTGCCGCTCCAAGCCGTGCAAAGCAGAGATCTCTTCAAGAGAAAGCCATGTAAATCGTTTGAGACAAGTCTCGACATCTTCATCCGGAATGTTCAGCAGGTATTGGTAAAATACATAGGGAGATGTCCGCTCTTTACTCAGGTAAATCGCACCCGACTCGCTTTTTCCGAATTTTTTTCCATCCGAGCGCAACATAAGGGGTATCGTCATTACATGCAGCTCTTTTCCCCCTTTTCGCCTGGAAAAATCGGTTCCCGCCGTCATGTTACCCCATTGATCGCTTCCCCCGATCTGGACGGTAACATTGTGGTTTTCTGCCAGGTAATGGAAGTCATACCCTTGCAATAGCTGGTAGGAAAATTCGCAAAAGCTGATCCCCTCCTCCGCCTCCATCCGAGTACGGACCGAATCTTTGGCCAACATTTGGGACACTCTGAAGAAGCGTCCGATATCCCTCAAAAAGTGGGGGACCGTCATCTGATCGAACCAATCCGAATTGTTTACAAAAATGAGGTCGTTCCCCAGAATCTGCTCCAAATTCGATGAAATTTTTCTTAAGTTGTGTTCGATCTGCTCCAGGGATAAAAGGGGGCGATCGCTCTGTTTTCCGGAAGGATCCCCTATCTTTGTAGTGGCGCCGCCGTACAGTATGACCGGCTTATGCCCCATCATTTTGAAGCGGTATAAAGTGAGGATGACCAAAAGGTTTCCAAGATGCAAAGCATCCGCTGTGACGTCAAACCCTGCGTAAACATACCTCGATTCTTTAAGGTGTTCCTCCAAACCGGGTGTGGAGTCATGGTAAAGCCCCCTCTCCTTCAGGTGGTCAAGGGCATGTATAGTGTCGGAGCTTTGCGGTCTCATTTATTTGTCCTTTTCTAGTCGCTCCTTCATACCTTGAGTTTTCTTACTCAAAGGAGCGGGATTGCGGTTTTGGTCGAAAAGACCCAGATCATCTCTATTCACAGCGTCTCTGGACCATGAGTGTCGGGAGATCCAGTCGGCTATTTGATCTTTTTTTTCATCAATCGCCTGAGATGTTACCATAGTATCGATCTTTTTTAGACGAGATTTTAACTTTTCACGCGCTTTTTTTGTTTTTTCGCTCTCTTGAGCTGTGTTTTTATCATTGTCAACACGAGTTGCCATCGAAATTTCCCTCAAAAATAGGATGGATCCATCTTGCGATCTTCTTAAAATTTTGTAAACCAGGATCTTCATCCCAAAAAAAGTAAATAAAATGTTTTTTTTATATTTTTTAAGATGATTTATGAATTCTCACGATGTCTACAATATATTTTCAATTTTTTAATTATTTTAACCTCGTAAGCTTTTAGAAGTGTTCAATCTAAAAGAAAATAGCATAGAATGCTTTGAAAAAAAACGTTGAAAACGGCAAAAAAAGGTTAAGAATGCACAATGAAATGAAGCAAAGAGCCGCCGAAAAGGCGTTTGAGATTTTATTGCAAAAGGCCAAGGACCCGTTCAAGCTTGGTCTTGGAAGTGGCTCTACCTCCGAGATATTTCTTAAAATACTCATCAAAAGGCAAAAAGAGCTCCCCCCTTTCGAGTGTATCGCAAGTTCTATAAAAATTTACGAAATGAGCGCTGACGTACTCCCCTACATGAAGGAGGATGCTTTTGAAACGCTCGACTTTTATATTGACGGGGCTGACGAGGTCTCCTTGGATCACAACTTTCACATGATCAAAGGGGGCGGAGGTTGTCTGACCAGAGAGAAGATATTATTCAACTCTGCCAATTATAGGATCATCATGGTGGATTTGACAAAGCTCCACAGGGGTCCCATCGGTTCCGGTTTCAAAAAAATCCCGATAGAGGTTCTCCCTTTCGGACTACGCTCCACATTACGACAAGTCCATTACAAAGGGACCATTCGAAGAAATTTCACGACCGATCAGGGGGCCGTACTATTTGATATGGATGCACCCCTACCCGGTCAAAAATCTACGCCTGAGGTATGCTCCGACCTGTCGAAAATACCCGGTGTTATAGAAGTGGGGGTTTTTCCCCCGCCCCAACTTTTTGTTGTCGGCAAACAGGACTCGGCAGAGGTGATTCATGTTTGAAGACGCAATGATACCTATTGAATCCTACGAAATCGATCCGCACCCGAATTACACCCTTTTCAAGCTCCACACCAAAAAGGGGACGGTGCCACTCTACACCTCCTTGGAAGTCAACGAAAATTTAAGAAGGGAATTCAGGCGCCCGATCACCCACGACATTATTACAGGTGTTGTGACAGGATTTGACCTGAAGATTATGAAATGCATTATAGATCATGTCGAGGATTCGATCTATTTTGCGAAACTCTATTTGGACAGAAGCGGACAGGAAATAGTGTCGATCGACATACGGCCAAGCGATGTGTTGATCCTTCTAAAAACAACAAAATTCCCGCTCTTTGTATCGCAAAAAGTGCTCGATGCGACTGTCCAAGAGGGAATATGATCTCAGCAGATGATATAAAAACGGTTCCTGGAAAGATCCAATAGCGATCGGACCGCCTCCCCCCCCCATCAGCCCCAGATTGTGTTTTTATCGAGATTATCTCGAATTGATCTTCTTCATTTCTCTTGTAAAAATACCCTCCCAAGGTTATTTCAAAAAACATGTCAGACATCCCCCCTATAAACCCAGGGAGTCCCGATCAAGCTAGCCCTCCGGCAGAAAATTTAGGACAAAACCTGGCTAATCAAAAAGTGCAGAGTGTTGTAGGACCTATGTTCAGGGCTATTTCCGAAAATGGGACCATTGGTCCTAAAGATGCAATCGATATCGAACAGACTTTTCTCGCTGCAATCAGAAATGGAAACAAAGAAATTTTTGTAACTATACTCCCAGAAGCTGAAAATTTTCTGGGGAAGGCTGTAATAGCTGCAGCTAAAAAAGGGGATCTTGAAATCCTAAGAACTCTTCTAAGAAAAGGTGAAATATCTAGCGAACATTGCGGAGAAGCTGTATACGCTGCTGCAAAAAAAGGGAATCTGGATATCATAAAAGAGCTTTTGGATCATGGTGCTATTACCCCGGAATATCGCGGGATAGCTGTAGCCGCTGCTGCAAAAGTTGGGAATCTGGGTATCATAAAAAAGCTTTTGGAAAATGGTGCTATACCCGCTTTTTATCGTGGGTGCGCTGTAGAGGATGCTGCCAAGTCGCAAAAATTTAATGTCATCCCTGAGCTACTTAAGAATGGTGCTATTACCGATCATAATCGCGGAGTAGCTGTAGTCGCTACTGCAAGAGTTGGGAATCTGGATATCATAAAAAAGCTTTTGGATGACGGTAAAATATCTGATGAATTTACCGAAGAAGCGATAGTCGCTGCTGCAGAACTTGGAAATTTGGGTATCATAAAAGAGCTTTTAAATAAAAGTACTATTACCCCGGAACATCGCGGGCGGGCTTTATTATCAGCTCTAAGTCTTGGGAATCTGGATATCATAGAAGCGTTTTTGGATGATGGTGATATTACCCCGGAATATCGCGGGTGGGCTTTGCTTAATGCAGTGCGAATGGGGAATCTAGGTATCATAAATGCACTTTTGGAAGATGGTGATATTATCCCGGAATCTCTCGGGTTAGCTTTATTTAATGCAGCGCGAATTGGGAACCTGGATATCATAAATGCGCTTATGGTTAATGGTGCTATTAGCCCGGAATATCGCGGGTTAGCTTTGGCTGCTGCTGCAGAAGTTGGGAATCTGGATATCATAAATGCGCTTTTGGTTGATGGTGCTATTACCACGGAATATCGCGGGATAGCTTTGCTTCATGCAGTGTCAATTAGCAATCATGATATCGTTGTAGCTCTACTTGAAAATGGTGATATTTACCCGGACGTTCTCGAGGGGGCCTTTTTAGTAGCCTCAAGAAATGGGGATGTCCCTCTCTTACGAATATTTCTTAATTACAATCCTGATCGTGCATTTATCGTGGCTGCTGCCCATGAGGCTTTTAGAAATAGAAACTACGATACTTTAGATTTGTTACTCGATCAACTGCCTCACGATGATATTATAGTAGCTGATTATGCTCAAAGATTATTAGCTATAGCCCAGCAAAACGCTCAACAGAGGCCTAATACTGTAGACGTTCATGCAGATGCTCGAGATTTAAAGGCAAAAGATGCTCTTATTTTATTATGGGCTGTAGAAAAATCGTTCACTCCTCAACAAATTGAAACTAACTTCCAAGCTTTTGAAGATTATTTTAAGAGTTTGCCTGAAACGGATAAAAACCAAAAAGCTAAGATAGCCCTTTATGGCCCAAAACCTCAAAATTCCCCTTTCCCCCATTTACTGGATGGGGAATTTAGCTTAAGGAATTTTGCTTTGACTGGTAAGGAATTGATTGCCCGTATATGGAGCTACATAATGAACCAGCAGAAAAATCCAAGAGAACAAGAAATTTGTAAAAATAGTATGGTTAGTGCCCTTTCAGATTCCGTTGAGGATGGGTTTCTAGTTTGTAACCAGGGCAAGACTCATCGGCTTTTAATTTATGTTTTACAGGGACGACTTGAAGGTGTGAACATAGAAAATGTAGAACTTCCACCGACTGCACAAGAAGCATTAAGTTTTTTCTTTAAAGTAGAAAAAAGAATGTCGATAAATACATGGGACCAACTAAAAGAGGAGGGAGAGGCTTTTTTGAGAGAAAATCCCGCTGTTAACCGAGATACCTTTATGAAGGAACTTGAAACTTATTTCACAAATACTTTTCCCCCAGATGCGTAAAGAGCTCCATTCTAGAGTCTCTTTTTGAAACTCATTAGCTCCTTCTTTTTATTGATTCTAATCTTTTAGGCGTTTCTTGATTAAAAAATTTTTTTCTCCTCAAAACATCAACTTGTGTTAGCCGTGTCATAAAATACCTCAAAAAGTGCTGGATCTTACCAAAGATGATCTCTAGTAAGTGATATAAAAACGGTTCCTGGAAAGATCCAATAGCGATCGAACCGCCTCCTCGGCATCCTCCCCATCCGCCTCAACACACACCTTGGATCCTTTTGCGGCAGCTAACATCAAAATCCCCAGTATAGATTTTCCATTGATAGTCAAGTCCTCAAAACGTAAGGTGATATTCGATTTAAATTGCGCAGCACAGCGGACAAATTCCGCTGCAGGTCTCGTATGGAGCCCTTTTTCATTCAATACGATGAAATAGCCTTTGGCTTTTTGGTCTCTTTGATCGATCATGTGTCCAATTGATCAACTAATTGTTTAAACGCATCTAATGCTTTTTGGATCGTATTAGGATCCCTTACATCTACATTAGCATCTTTTAAAATGTCGACGGGCTTTTTGGAGCTCCCTGAACTTATAAATTCAAGGTACCTTTTTTTCCCCTCAACAGGGTCTTTCAGCAAGTTTGCGTGGAGTGCTAGGCTTGCACTCATCCCTATTGCATACTGATAGACATAAAACGAAGAGTAGAAATGGGGGATTCTTAAAGCCTCAACTCCGAGCAACGGGTCTATTACAAAGCTGTCTCCATAATATTTTCTATAAAGATCATTAAAAACACCACAAATATAATCTGCAGTCAAAACACCTTTGTTTTCGACGTATCCATGAGCCTGTTTTTCGAAATGGGCAAATAGAGTTTGACGGTGCACTGTCGCGCGAATAGCTTCAGCTTTGTAATGAAGATAGTATTGTTTCACTTTAGGATCTTGAATTTTCTTCATCAAAAGATTGTACAAGAGTTCCTCATGAAAGGTCGAGGCGACCTCAGCAACGAAAATAGTGTAGGACGCATAAGGGTAGGGCTGATTTTTATTGCTGTAGTAGCTA
>Ga0194116_10000130_pt1 | contig 150648 bp, 138 predicted proteins | sample TA2MahsurfametaG_4_FD_148617 | JGI IMG/M metagenome (GOLD analysis project Ga0194116, IMG submission 148617) | Freshwater microbial communities from Lake Tanganyika, Tanzania - TA2015008 Mahale S9 surface | ecosystem: Environmental > Aquatic > Freshwater > Lake | place: Tanzania: Lake...
CTCACCATAGACTGGTATTTGCCAGGCACCAACTCGGGCGGGCCCGTGCGTTCGGTGGCTAACCTGGTGGCTGCCATGCCCAATACCCATTTTTATATCATTACCCGCAATACCGATTATTGCAGTACCGCGCCTTATGCCGGTATTCAGCCTAATACTTGGATTCAAGTAGCTACGAATGTGAGGGTTTGTTATTTGGCGAAAAGTCAGATTACCAAAAAGAATATCCAATCCTTGATTCTAGCATCGGGTGCGCATACGCTCTATATCAGTGGTGTTTATTCCAAAGCTTTTTCGCAATGGCCGGTGTCTATCGGTAAGGCGCTAAAGCTCAAAACAGTGGTGGCAGCTCGCGGCATGCTCAGCCCACATGCGTTGGTCGTGAAGCTCCTCAAAAAATATTTGTTTTTGAGCCTCATGCGCTGGCTCAATGCCTATGGCCATGTGCATTTTCATGCCACCTCTGAACAAGAAGCCACCGATATCAAAAAAGTATTGGGCACCAACACCAATGTGAAGGTTGTATCCAATTTAGGTCGAAACGAAGAAACCAAACCCCGTCCAATTGCCAAAGCACCACAATCTTTAAAATTGGTTTCTATAGGGCGCATTGCCCCCGAGAAAGGAACACTTCAAGGCCTCAAAGCACTTCAAGATGTAGCCGGCGAAGTAACATTCGATTTATTTGGTATGGCCTACAACGCTACTTATTGGCAAGAATGCCAACAGGTCATTGCCGGTTTGCCGCCAAATATTGAAGTTCGTTACCACGGGCCCTGCCCCTCAGAAGAAGTTGCCGAAAAAATAGCTGCTGCCCACGCTTTGCTTCTACCCAGCGAAGGCGAAAACTACGGCCACGCCATCGTAGAGAGCCTGGCCCAAGGCCGCCCCGTACTCATTTCCAAACACACGCCTTGGCAAAACTTAGCAGCTCAAAAAGCAGGTTGGGATGTCAAGGCAACTGAATTACCAAGTGCCATTCAAAGTCTAATTGATATGGATCAACAATCGTATGAAAGTTGGTCAGAGGGCGCTAAAAAATACCATCAAATGGTGATAGAAGAACAAGAAAATACGATTCAAGCATACCAAACTTTATTTACCCCATGATCATCCTAGGAATCAACGCCTACCACGCCGATGCTTCGGCAGCCATTTTAGTTAACGGTAAGCTCATTGCCGCCACAGAAGAAGAGCGGTTTACGCGTACCAAGCACTGGGCGGGTTTTCCGCAGCAGGCCATTGATTTTTGCTTGAAAGAGGCTGGTGTTACCATAGACCAAGTGGATTACATCTGCGTTGGCCGCGACCCAAAGGCAAAGTTCAAGAAGAAGCTGAAATTTATGCTGCAGTCGCCGTTGGGGGTGCTCAAGTATGCCATTAAGCGCTTGGGCAATGCGCAGCAAATTACGGGTATTTCCAAAGACATGCAGCTCGTAGAGCACCACCGCAGTCATTTGGCGTCGGCGTTTTATCCGTCGCCTTTTGAAGAGGCCGCTATTTTGTCTATCGATGGTGCTGGTGATTTTACCACAACTATGCTCGCAAGAGGCAAGGGCACGCATATTGAGGTGTTGGAGGATATCGATTTCCCGCATTCAGTGGGGGTGTTTTATTCGGCCATGACGCAGTTGTTGGGCTTTCCGTACTACGGCGACGAATACAAAGTCATGGGCCTAGCACCTTACGGCGAGCCTAAATATGTAGATGCGCTGCGCGATGTCGTGAGGCTCATACCTGGCGGTTTGTTTGAGCTCAATTTGAGTTATTTTCAGTCGCCTCACAAAGGCTATGTGCATTATTCCGCTGATTTTCTTCCATTGGTAAAGCCCTTGTTTAATGCCAAAATGGAAGCCAAGTTCGGCAAAGTGCGCAGCAAAGAACAAGAACTTACCCAATACCACAAAGATTTGGCTGCCTCTGTGCAGCGCTACACTGAAGAAATTATTTTTCATGTGCTTACTTACTTGCACCAAAAAACGGGCCTTACCAAAGTGTGTATTGCCGGTGGGGTGGCGCAAAATAGTGTGGCCAATGGCAAAATTACGCGCAACACACCCTTTACCGAAGTGTATATTCCGAGTGCTGGCCACGACGCCGGCATTTCTATGGGCAGCGCCTATTGGGTGCACCACATGGTGGCTAAACAGCAGCGCAGTGAAGCGGTATTCAATGCCAACACAGGCGCGCTTTTTTCCAATAAATTCATCAAGGCAGAATGCGAACGCCTAGACCTAAGCTACCGCGAGTTACCCGATGCCGAACTGTACCCCGAAATTGTGCAGTGTCTTACCAATGGTGGGGTAGTGGGGTGGTTTAACGGCCGTGCCGAATTTGGGCCCCGCGCACTTGGTGGCCGCTCTATCATTGCCGACCCGCGCCGCACCGACGCCAAGGAAATCCTGAACCTCAAAATCAAGCGCCGCGAAAGCTTCAGGCCCTTTGCCCCGAGTATCCTCAAAGAAAAAGTAAATGAATGGTTTGAGCTAGACGAACCTGTGCCGTTCATGGAAAAGGTATTTCCGATCAGAAAAGAAAAACAGTCAGAAATACCTGCCGTTACCCACGCCGACGGTTCTGGCCGCCTACAAAGCGTCGCCGCAGCGCTATCGCCGCGTTACCACGCGCTGATCTCTGAGTTTGAGCGCCAAACGGGTGTCCCGATTTTGCTCAATACGTCTTTCAATGAAAACGAACCTATTGTCAATGCACCCATCGAGGCCATCAATTGCTACTTGCGCACCAATATGGATATGTTGGTGATGGAAAATGTGGTGTTATCTAGAAAATAATGCTCTCCATCCTCACCGTTACCTATAATTCCCTGCACACGCTCAAAGACTCCTATACCAGTCTTTGTGCGCAAACCTATGCCCAATGGGAGTGGGTGGTGCAAGACGGTGGTTCTAGCGACGGTACAGTGGCTTGGTTGGAGAACCTTTCAGATGAGCGCATCAGTATGGTTTCTGAAAAAGACAGCGGTATTTACGACGCGCTCAATAAGGCCGTGCGCAGGGCCAAGGGCGAGTGGATTGGTTTGTTGCATTCCGATGACCTGTACCCGAACAACGACGCGTTGCAAGAGGTGGTAGCAGCCATGGAAGGCCATGATGCTATTTATGGTGATCTCAAGTACGTGCAGGCTGCCGATGTATCTAAAGTCTTGCGCCATTGGCGAAGTGGGACTTTTTCCCCCACCGCATTGCAAAAAGGCTGGATGCCGCCGCACCCGACCGTATTTTTGAGAAAAGAAATTTACACGCAGGTAGGGGAGTTTGATACCCAGTTTAAAATTGCAGCCGATTACGATTTCATGCTCAGGGTGCTGCAGTTACCCCAACTAAAAATAGACTATTTGCCTCAAGTACTGATGCTCATGCGCCAAGGTGGGGCGAGTTCGAAAGTCGGCAATTTGCTGGCCAAAAGCAAGGAGGACCTGCGTGTTTTAAAGAAGAACCGAATTCCGAAGCGCCATTTGGTCTTAATTCGTAAAATTGCAGTAAAATTCAAGCAATTCATTTTTCAAAGTTAATTATGTCGAACGTCAATCATTTGTTAGAAAAATTCAATGTCGTCGCCTCCGACCTCACCCGCCCTTGGGGAGGTTTTTATGTCATCGATGAAACTCAGGCACAGCTGTTCTCGGACACCTTTTTTGATGGCCTCGATGTGGCTACCCTTACCATTGGCGGCAAACTGAGCCCCAAAATTTTGTTGGTTTCGGCACAGCAACGTCTCTCTTGGCAGTACCACAACCGCCGCGCAGAAATTTGGCGTGTGCTAGAAGGCCCAGTGGGCGTGGTGCGCAGCCATACCGACGAAGAAGGCGAGCTGGTGGTGCACCAAGCTGGCGAATTCATTAAGCTGGCCCAAGGCGAGCGCCACCGCCTTATAGGCATAGACACCCCAGCCATTATTGCCGAAATTTGGCAGCATACGGATGCAGCGCAGCCTTCCGATGAGTCGGATATTGTGCGCGTTCAAGATGATTTTGGTCGTTAAATAATTTTATATGCCCCTTCCTACCATTAACCCCACACAAACGGCCGCTTGGCAAAAGTTACAGGCGCATTTCGAGCAAATGAAGTCCGCCCAAATGCAGGATTTATTTGCCGCCGATGCCCAAAGAACAGCGAAATTTCATATCGAGTGGGAAGATTTCTTATTCGATTACTCTAAAAATATCGTTTCGGAAGAAACATTGGCGTTGTTGCAAGACTTGGCAACCGAGGTTGAATTAAAAAGCGCTATTGAACAATACTTTGGCGGGGGCCTCATTAACCAAACCGAAAACCGCGCGGTGCTGCATACGGCTTTGCGCAGCAAGCAAACGGCGCCAATTTTGGTCGATGGCCAGGATATCTTACCCGAAATTGCAGCGGTCAAGGCCAAAATGCGTGCATTTGCCAACAGCATTATTTCGGGTGCGCACACAGGCTATACCGGCAAGGCCATAGAGACCGTGGTAAACATTGGTATTGGCGGCTCTGACCTCGGGCCAGCAATGCTTGCCGAAGCGCTCAAGTACTACACAAACCACCTGCGTGTTCATTTTATCTCGAATATCGATGGCGACCACGTCCAGGAGTTGCTCAAAACCCTAGACCCCGAAACCACGCTTTTTGTAATTGTTTCAAAAACCTTCACCACCCAAGAAACGCTCACCAACGCGCAAACGATCCGCGCTTGGTTTTTGCAACATGCGAGCCAGCCAGATGTTGCCAAGCATTTTGTGGCGGTGTCTACCAACTTGCAAAAAGTACAGGACTTTGGCATTGCCCCAGAAAATATCTTCCCAATGTGGGACTGGGTTGGCGGCCGCTTCTCTTTGTGGAGTGCAGTTGGGCTGTCTATTTGCTTGGCTGTGGGCCCCGACCACTTTGAGGAGCTACTCAACGGCGCATATCAAATGGATACGTATTTCAAGACCGCACCTTTTGAGCAAAACATGCCAGTCGTAATGGCGCTTTTGAGCATTTGGTACAACAACTTTTTTGGTGCCGAAACCGAGGCAATGATTCCTTATAACCAGTACTTGCAAAAACTGGTGCCCTACTTGCAGCAAGGGATCATGGAGTCTAACGGCAAGCGCGTGGGCCGCGATGGCCAGCCCGTGAGCCATCAAACCGGAACCATTGTTTGGGGAGAGCCAGGCACCAACTCGCAGCATGCATTTTTTCAGCTAATCCATCAAGGAACCAAACTGATCCCCACAGATTTTATTGGCTTCAAGCAGTCTTTGTATGGCAATAAAGAACACCACGACAAACTGATGTCCAACTTCTTCGCCCAAACCGAAGCGCTGCTCATGGGCCGCCCAGAAGCACCGGGGCTGTCGCCATTTAAGGTATTTACGGGCAACAAACCCACCAATACCTTGCTCATTGACAAACTTACACCAACAAGTCTAGGTGCACTGATAGCACTCTACGAACACAAACTTTTTGTGCAAGGCATTATATGGAATATCTTTAGCTATGACCAATGGGGCGTAGAGCTCGGCAAAGAATTGGCCAATTCTATACTCAAAGATATCGAGGCGGCGCAAATGGCCCCACACGATGCGTCTACTACCTTTTTGTTAAAGAAGTTTCTCTCCTAAAAAGAAACCCAAACATGTATAAACTACTTTTATTTTTACTGCTTGTGCCTATTGCACTTGCAGCACAACCGGTTTTAAAGGTGAGCCGAGAAGCGCTTTTTACGTATTCAAAATACGACGACGCGTTTTTTGTCTTGGATGATTCTACGCATTACTTCACCTACAAGCCCAAACAGGTGCGTTGGCAAAAACATGCAATGCATGTGGTGCTCAACGATGGCTATACTTTTGCAGAGTTGAAAAGTCGTTTTCATCCACTGGCTATTGGCAAAGGACATTATTTGTTGGTCCAAGATGGCAGCGGCATGGTCTATGAGCTCAAGCACGATACCCTTAAACGCATTGATCATAGTTTTGACCAAAAAAACCAATTTGGCAGTGCGCTTTATTCCCATAACAAACGCGTTTATATGTTTGGCGGCTATGGTTTGTTTGAGGCGAAAAACACGCATACTTATTTTGATATCGCCACCAAAGAATGGTATCAAGTACACCGGAATTCTTACGATTGCCCAGCAAAGCGCTCAACGCCCTACTTTATTCAGCAAAATGCAGCGCTATATGTCATGGGTGGGGTAGAGAAATATTTCAACAAGAATAAAATCTACAAAGATATCTGGCACTACAATCCTGCCAATAAAAAATGGGAATTGCTCGGTGAGCTCAACCCTGAATTTATGCAGCGCACCCGCATTAGGGGTTTTGTACAAAACAAAGATTATAAAATCTTTACTTTCAGCAACAAATTGACCATAGTTGATGTGGTGAACAACAAATACTACAGCTATTTATCGGGTAGGTATTTTCCAATACGCCGTTTGGTTCCTGATGCGCATTTAAATTACATTTTGCTAGCCACGCATATCACCAATGACGGTAGGTTCTCTTATTTAAAAGTGAAGCAAAAAGAAGACATCCTTGATGGTAGGCCTACAGAATATTATCTTTACAAGCCCATTTCGCTCTTCAAGCAGGTACCTATCGAAACCTACTTATGGATTTCTGTTTTGCTCAATCTCTTCTTCTTTTTCTTGTTGTTTTATATCCGACGCATTACCAAAACCGCTTGGTATAAACCAAAAAATCCGGTACTCGAACGCAAAGAATTTACCGATGTAGAGTGGGTGGTCTTGCTACTCATCAAAGAAACCCAAGAACTCGAACTTTCTGCGCTCAATAGTTATTTTGACCAGCCTGGCTTGTCTTACGAAACGCTTAAGAAGCGCCGAGAAAGTTTTATTAAGGCCTTGCGCATCAAATTGGCGCTTATAACACGCCGCGATGTCGAAAGCTTATTGCCCGAAAGCAAGCATCCGCTAGACAAACGCATGAAAGTCATACGTTGGAACAACGAGCTGGAAATCAGGTAAGAAGAATAAGAGAACTTGTTGTTCACTATAAAAAATAGAGTAAAACACTGCCCCTTTAGGCAACTATTCCAAACTTTGTAAATCAATAAATTATGCGTGCGCTAGACCTCTACAAAATATTAATATTCTTCACTTTTTTCACTGCAGGCTTTGTCGTTACCTATTTCTTGACGCCGGTAATCATTCAAGTCGTGAAGGTCAAGCGCCTCTACGAAAAGCTCTCTGAGCGCAGTTCGCACTCGGTGCATGTGCCTAGTTTCGGGGGCGTTACATTTTATGTTGTTTTTATAATTGCCATTAGCATTGCCGAGCAGTTTTTTATGATCGGACGGGCCGTTTATTTAGTGCCAACAGCTACCATCATATTTATGATAGGGCTCAAAGACGACCTCACCGGCATTTCGCCCTCCAATAAAATCATGGCCCAGATCATTGCCACCACCCTCTTGTTTTTATCTACCGACTTTCAAATCATGGACCTGCATGGCTTTTTTGGCTTGCACCATACGTCGCCCATCATCGTGGTGCCGCTTTCTTATGCCGTGGTCATTTTCTTTACCAATGCTTTCAACCTTATTGACGGCATCGACGGCTTGGCCTCATCTTTAGCGGTCTTTTATTTTGCGGTCTTCGCTTGTATTTTCGGTATTTTAAAAGATTGGGCGTTTGTCAGTGTTTGTGTATGTTTGGTGGGTGTTTTTATTGCATTTTTGCGCTATAACTTGTCCTCAGACAAAAAGATTTTCATGGGCGATACCGGCAGTTTGTTTATTGGTTTCATATTGGTGGCTTTTGTGGTCCACCTGATGGCCTCCGATTTCAGCGGCAAACTCAAACTTAAAGATGCCAATTTTGGCGTGTTTTTAATTGCCTTGCTTTTTGTACCTATTTTAGATTCTATTCGTGTATTCATCGCCCGAAGCATAGACGGGCGCTCTCCCTTTTCGCCAGACCGCAACCATATCCACCACCTCCTGATGGACCGCTTCAACCTAAACCATCGCCAAACCACTGCGTGCATCTTAATACTCAATATTTGTGTCTGTTTGCTCTTTTGGGCGGCAAGCTATTATTTGCCCCATTCATGGGCTGGTATGGCTTTATTGGTATTCAGTATTCTTTTTTCGCTGTACTTACGCAACCTGCGCTTGCAAGTTCGAGTCAAGCAATAGGTTAGGCACTTGCAAATTTTTAGCTTAACTTTACCACGCTTTTCAAATTTATGATTTCACATCAAACGCCTTTGCGCTCCTTGCTTTTCATTTGCTCTTTAGGAGTACTGCTTTTTTCTTGTAAGACCCGAGAAAAACTCGTCTACTTACAAAAAGGCGAGAGCCAAACCAAAGTTCAAGCAGACTACCAAGTGGTACTGCGCACCGACGACCAACTCAACATCATGGTAGGCGGCTCCGATATGGAAAGCTTGGCGCCGTTTCAATTCTTTTATGCTGCCAATGCCCAAGGCGACGGCGGTGGTGGCCTAATGCAAAATCAGCAAATGATGACCGGCGGCGGTATTTCTTATGTCATCGACATCAACGGCAACATCAACTTTCCGGTGCTGGGTTTTGTGCAACTAGCTGGCCTTACGCGCTTGCAGGCGGTGGAATTTTTACAGAAAGAGCTACAAGCTTATGTCCAGGATGTGGTCGTCAACATCCAGCTCATGAACTTCAAGTATTCCGTGCTTGGGCAAGTAAGAACTCCGGGAGTTCAAAGTGTACCGGTGGGCACCGAGCGCCTCACCATTCTAGAGGCTATTGCCAAAGCCGGCGACCTTCAAATTACAGGACTACGCAACAACGTATTGTTGGTCAGAGAAACCAACGGCCAGCGCATAGAATACCGCCTAGACCTCACCAGCAAAGACCTCTATGAATCTCCTGCCTATTACATTCGTCAAAACGATGTCATTTACGTAGAGCCCAACTTTACCGCAAACTTCCAAGGAACAAATTTCCAGACCTTCACCCAATTGGGCACCACGGCCATTTCCATCTTTTTATCGCTCTATACCATCATTTCCCTCACCAAGTAATGACCGAAGACCTCCAACAACAACTCCAACAGCAAGAAGCGCCCGAACCCAAGATCAACGTTCGGGAACTCATCGACCGCTACCTCCACTACTGGTTGTGGTTTGTGATTGGCGTGGGCATCTCCGTGTTCATTGCTTACACCATGCTGCGCTACTCCACCAATATTTATCAAAGTAGTGCCACTATCCTTATTCAAAAAGCCAAAGAAAACGATGTGCTCAGTGGTCTCAACGCCAACACCGGCTTCAGTTTGTTTCCGGAGCGCTTGGCCATCGGCAACGAGATTGCCCTTTTTAAAACACCCACTATTTTGCGCGGTGTGGCGGCGCGTCTAGAGCTTAATAAGACCTACAAAATGGTCGGCCAAAACGCCGGCATCAAAAAATCCGAAATGTGGGGCAATAACCCTATTGCTTTGCGCGCGGTGGGTCCAGACTCTCTTTTGTATGGCGTTGGCGCAGAATTCGAACTCACGGTACTCTCTGGTGGCCGCTATGAGCTCTACATGAATGAAACCGAATACCTCGGTAAACACAATTTCAATACACCTATCTCAACAACTATCGGCACCATCAGCATTGACAAAACCAGTAGTTTTGGTGGTGTAGCCGTCGGCAATCAGTTTATTATCTCGCTGACGCCACTCGAACAAGTTGCGCAGGGCCTCAATGGGGCTATTACCATAGACCGCGCCGACAAAACCTCTGATCTCATTGCCATCAGCATCCAAGGGCCGGTCATTGAGAAAAACAACGCCATCATCAGGGCGCTTATCGAAGAGCACCGCCAGGAAAAAATCGACGACCAAAACGAGGTAGCACGCAATACCACCAACTTTATCAATGACCGCATGGCCTATTTGGCCAAAGAGTTGGGCGAAGTCGAGAAAGACGCTGAGTCTTTTAAGCAACAGCACGAGCTCGTAGACGTCATGACCGACGGAAGCAGCTTTGTCTCGAAACGCGATGCAGCCGAGGCCAAAATCATTGAGACCTCTGTTCAGCTCAAACTAACTGAATACCTCCAAGACTATCTTGCCAAACACAACACGAACACCACCCTTTTGCCCTCAAACCTTGGTTTTGAAGACGTTACAGTGGTGGCCATCACCACCCAATACAACAAACTTATCTTAGACCGCGAGCGCTTGCTCAAAAACTCCAAGCCCAACAACCCGCAGGTCTTGCGCATGGAAGAACAACTCCAAGGCTTGCGCACCACCATGGAAGACGGCCTCAAGGCCAATAAATCGCGCTTGCGCATTATCCTCAATTCCCTAGACGAACAGCAGCGCCTTTACGAAGGCAAAGTCGCTTCTGTTCCGGCTTTTGAGCGCCAATTCCGCGACATCGAGCGCCAACAAAAAATCAAAGAAACGCTTTACATCTTCTTGCTCCAAAAGCGCGAAGAAAACGAAATCTCTACCGCGGCTTCTATTGGCAACACCAAAATTATTGTTGAGCCCTCCTCTAATGTTGCGCCAGTATCACCCAACCGCAGTAAGTACTATATTTTTGCGGTAGCGCTGGGCTTGCTTATTCCGTTTGGCATCATCTACCTCAAGTATTTGCTCGATAGCAAAGTCCACGGCATCCACGATCTTATTAAGTTTAAGTTGCCAGCCATTGGCGAGATCCCAAAAGGCGACGACGACCAACGCGCGGTAGTGGCTACCAAAAATGCGCGCTCGCATATTGCCGAGGCTTTCCGAATGGTACGCTCCAATATGAATTTCTTGCTGGAAAACACAGCGGGTGCCAAAACCATCATGCTGACCTCCTCTATAGCCGGCGAGGGCAAGACTTTCATCTCTATCAATTTAGGGCACACCCTCTCGCATTCCGACAAAAAAGTGGTGGTCATTGGTTTGGATTTACGCGCACCCAAAATTGCGCGCTACCTCGATATCGCCAAAATGGTTGGGGTCTCAAATTATATTATCAACGAAGCGCTTACTTTTGACGACATCTTACTCCATGACCCGGCCAACACCAATATGCACTATATTTTGTCGGGTGATATCCCGCCAAACCCTTCAGAACTCTTGCTCAGGGAACGCCTTGTTGAGCTGATCAATATAGCCAAAGCACGCTTCGACTACGTGATCATCGATACGGCTCCAGTAGCGCTTGTTGCCGACTCCTTGCACCTCTCTGTTCATGCTGACCTGACTATCTATGTGGCGCGTGCCGAACACCTCGACCGCCGCATGCTCAGCATTCCTGCTGGCCTTTACCACGACAAAAAAATCCCGAATTTGGCTATGCTGATCAATGCCACCGATGTCATGGGCAAAGGTTATGGCTACGGCTACGGTTCGGGCTACGGCTACGGTTATGGCTATGGTTATGGCTACGGCTATGGCTACGGCCAGCAGTACGGTGCGGGCTATGGCTCAGAATACTTCGACAAACCGAAAAAGAAGAAATCAAAATTAGTGCGCTTCTTAGAAAAAGCGTTCCCGTTTGTGCCCACCGTGCGCAAGCGCTTGGGTAAGAAAAAGTAAACGCCCCTATTTTTTGCAATAAATTCAAAACCTCACTTCGGTGGGGTTTTTTTGTTTGGGATAAAATGTATTTTTACGTTATGAAAGTTCGGCTTCCGTTTCTCCTTTTTTACACATGCGCATCAAATCTTTTCGCCCAGGTCTCAGGCGCTGAACCCGTGGCCTTACCTGTGGTTGGTGTGCACTACGGCGGCGCGTTAAGTGGTGGCGATTTGGCGGCGCGCTATGGGTATTTCAATCGGGTGGGCCTGACCGCCGGCTACAAACTGAAAAACAACTGGAGTTTTGGTGTAGAGTCTGACTTTTGGTTCTCAGACAACGTGCGCCTCACGGGTTTGTTTGATCATTTGGTAGACGCCTCGGGCAACATCACCAATGACCTCGGTATGCCCGCCTCTGTGTTGGTGTATCCGCGCGGTGTGCATGCCAATGCCTATGTAGGGCGTTTGTTCCCCATCAACCAAACCAACCGCAACAGCGGCATTCTTGTGCAACTCAGTGGCGGCTATATGCTGCACCGTTTGCGCATCGAAACCAACGACAACGTGGTGCCACAGCTAGAACTCGACTACAAAAAAGGTTACGACCGCCTCACGTCGGGCCTCAACCTCCAACAATTTGTGGGCTACTCTTTTCTCAACAACCGTGGTTCGGCAAACTTTTATGCGGGGCTCTATTTTCAGCAAGGCTACACCTACAATCGCCGCACCATCAATTTTGACCAGCCCGATATCCCTGTTTCTACCGCCCGCCGCCTCGACCTCCAAACCGGCTTCAGGGTAGGTTGGTACATCCCATTTTATTCGGCAGAACCCCGAGAGTATTATTATAATTGATGGCTTTTCTTTATTCTTTTTCCATCGTTTGTTACCAATTACTTTTGAAATTGGTGGCTTTGTGGCACCCGAAAGCCAAGCTCATGGTTGCAGGTCAAAAAGAAACATTTGCGCTCATTGCGAAACTTTCAAAAACAACCCATAAAAGATTTTGGTTTCATTGTGCCTCCTTGGGTGAGTACGACATGGCGCTGCCGCTTATCGAGGCTTGTGTGGCCGCTGACCCCCAGCTAGAAGTCGTAGTTAGTTTTTATTCGCCTTCAGGTATGCAGTATTTTCACAAGCGGGGTTTTGTACCGCACGCGGTGTTTTATCTGCCTGCCGATTTGCCTGCCACTATGCAGCGCCTCGTCGAGGAAGTAGGAGCGTCTCGGCTTTACTTATTGAAATATGAATTTTGGCCCAATTTATTGCGTGCAGCGCAAGTAGCAAGACTTAATATTTATTCGGTTTCCACTTTGTTGCGACCATCGCAAGTCTATTTGAAGTGGTATGGTGGGTTTTTTAGAAAGGCCCTCGGTAGGGTGTCTTATTTTGGTGTTCAAAATGAAAAGACGCAACAATTGTTGCTAACAGCTGGGATAGCACAAGCAAAAATAGAGGTGCTCGGTGATTTGCGCTTCAATAGGGTGCTTGCTGCAAAAGCGAAAGCCCAAAGCAACCCTGTTATCGCACAATTTGCGCAAGGTAACGAGCTCTTGATTTTAGGCAGTAGTTGGCCCCAAGAAGAAGATTTGTTGCTGGGTTTGTTCAAAGAAATGGCGCCCAACGAGACCAAAAACCTCAAAATCTTGATCGCTCCGCACGATCTTTCCAAAAGCCATTTGGAACAAATGAAAGCCAAATTTCCGGAGGCACTTTTTTACACGGAGCTGCACGAAGGTGGAATTCCGGATGCACAAGTGCTCATTTTGGACACGATTGGGCACTTGAGTGCAGCCTATCAATACGGGAGTGTCGCTTTTGTTGGCGGGGGCTTTAGTGGTAGTTTACATAATATTTTAGAGCCGGCAAGCTTCGGATTGCCGCTTGTTTTTGGCCCAAAGCACCAAAAGTTCCCAGAGGCACAGGCCTTTCTTGATTTAGGTTTTGCAAAAGAGGTGGATAGTCCACAAAGATTAAATGCAGCGCTTCAATTCTTTTTGAAAGATAAAAAAGACTTAAAGGAAGAAATTGAAAAACATGTTTTCAAAATCCAGGTTAAATTGCCCTTAAAACTTGTCAATTGAAAAGCTATTAATACGCTCTTTCGTTGCGTTTTTCCATCCAGTTGATGAACGCGCGGTTGACTACTTTGTTGCCGCCAGGGGTAGGGTAGTTGCCGGTAAAGTACCAGTCTCCGGTATGGCCTGGGCAGGCAATATGTAGGTTCTCGACACTTTGATAGATGATTTCGACCTTAGCTTGCATGCCTTTTGGTGTCAGCATTTTGGCGATTTGTGCCGAGATTTGTTGGTCTGTGAAGGGTTCGTAGATGCGTTGCACTACGTTTTTGACTTGTTCTTTTGGTAAGTGCACTTGTTCGAGCGCCGCTTTGTAGACATCGTCTATGATTTGTGCTTGGCCGGTTTCACGCAAAAGTGCAATGGCTGCCTCGAAGGCAATGAAATCGCCCATTTTGGCCATGTCGATGCCGTAGCAATCTGGGTAGCGAATCTGAGGTGCAGAGGAGACCACTACAATTTTTTTAGGGCCAAGTCGGTCTAAAATGCGCAAAATGCTTTGTCGGAGTGTGGTGCCGCGCACAATGCTGTCGTCAATGACAATGAGGTTGTCGGTGCCGCGGCGTACAGAGCCGTAGGTGATGTCGTAGACATGCGCAACGAGGTCGTCGCGGGAGTCGTCTTGGGTGATGAAAGTCCGCAATTTGGCATCTTTAACGGCGATTTTTTCGGTGCGGGCCCTGCGTTTGACAATTTGGGCAATTGCCTCGGTGCTGGCACCGGCGCCAAGTGCTTGGATTTGTTTGATTTTATCTTGGTTGAGCGCTTCCTCAAGGCCTTTGATGAGGCCGTAAAAAGAAACCTCGGCGGTGTTCGGAATAAATGAAAAGACGCTGTTGTCGTAGTCGTGGCCAACACTTTCTAAGACGTCTTTTACGATGAGGCGCCCTAATGCTTTGCGTTCTTTGTAAATATCGGCATCTGAGCCGCGCGAGAAATAAATGCGTTCAAAAGAGCACTGCGTTAGTTGACGCGGTTTATTGATCAGGGTTTCTTTGACTTGGCCGTTTTTCTCGATGATGAGGGCATGGCCAGGCTGAAGCTCTTTGATGTCTTCCACTTTAAGGTTGAAAGCGGTTTGAATGACAGGGCGCTCTGAGGCCACTGCGCAAATCTCGTCGTCTTCGTACCAGAAAGCGGGCCGAATGCCGCTTGGGTCTCGGAGTACAAAAGCACTGCCGTGGCCCATGAGGCCTGCCATGGCGTAGCCGCCATCCCAGCGCTCAGAGGCTTTTTTGAGAATTTGGTCGATTTTGAGTTCGTCTTGGATACGGGAGTAGATATCGGTTTTGGCATAGCCCAGCGCTTTGTAGCGTTCGTAAAGTTCTTCGTTTTCGACATCCAAAAAATGACCTATTTTTTCCATGACCGTAACGGTGTCGGATTTTTCTTTGGGATGCTGCCCGATTTCGACCAATACGTCGAAGAGTTCATCGACGTTGGTGAGGTTGAAGTTACCAGCAACTACCAAATTGCGGGTCATCCAGTTGGACTGACGCAAAAACGGATGACAACTTTCTATGGAATTGCGTCCGTATGTCCCGTAGCGGAGGTGACCTAAAAATACCTCGCCGGTGAAGCCAACGTTTTTTTTAAGGTAAGCGACGTCCTTGAGATGTGCGGGGTTTTCGACGTAGATGGCCTTGAACTTGGTGTTGATTTGGTCAAAAATATCTTGCGTGGGATTCTTTTTAACCGAACGGGTGCGTGAGATATAGCGCTCACCGGGTTGCATATCGAGTTTGATGTTGGCAATGCCCGCACCGTCTTGGCCTCGGTTGTGCTGTTTTTCCATAAGGAGGTGCATCTTGTTGAGGCCCCAAAGTACAGATCCGTATTTGTCGAGGTAGTAGTCTAGTGGTTTTTTGAGCCTTAAAAGGGCGATGCCACACTCGTGTTTAATCGGATCACTCATGGAAATTTATTTGGTAGCAAAGGTAATTCTTTATTCGTAATTTTGTATGGTGAAAAGCCTGATTGTTACTTTTCTGATTCTCCTGCAACTCGCATTGCAAATAGGTGTCCCTATTCACAAGCACTTCTGTGAAATGGATGGTTCTTTTGCGTCTGTTTTCATCAAGGTAGACCACCAATGCGATGCGCCACACACCGATCTTCCACCATGTTGTCAGGAAGAACAAGCTAAAGACGACTGCTGCTCTGATGAAATACAGGTCGTCAAAACAAACTTAGATCAAATCAATTCATCATCGGAGGATTTCTTCTCAGAGATGAATCCTTTTATTGCCGACTTACCCAATGTTTTCGATTTCAAATATGTCGTTACCACCCCAACGCCTCAATGGCACGGTAAGCATTACAAGCGCCCACCTCCGCTGTGGCGATCCGGTCGGCAAATCCACACCTTACACCAGACTTGGCAAATATGATTGCGCATTCAATGCATCAATTGAATGTTTAATCCATATATTGTCTATGAAATACTTTTTGTTTTTGGGAAGTTTATTCATGCTTTCCACGCTTCAAGCCCAAATCAAGGGCGTGGTGCAAGGGGCAGACTCTCTGCAAACCAAACCACTTAAAAATGTTAAAATTACGCTGCTGCGTGCCGAGACCACTGTTTATTCCAACGAAGACGGCACCTTTGAAATCCTTTTGGGAAAGCAAAGCCCTGACACCTTATTGTTTGTAGCCAAGGGCTATCGCTCGGACCGCTTAGTGGTGACCCGCTCGGACCGTTTTGCTGCGCTCAATGTAGTGCTGGTTTCGGGGCAGTTGGTTCAGGATATTGTTGTAGCAGGTGCTAAAAATGCACACGGAATTTCCAAAATGAAGACGTTGCATGTCGAGGAGCTCACAAGTGCCGAATTCAGAAAAGCCGCTTGTTGTAATTTATCCGAATCTTTTGAAACCAATGCCACTGTAGATGTCAGTATGTCTGATGCTGTTTCTGGAGCAAAAAAAATACAATTGTTGGGGCTCGATGCCGCTTACACGCAATTGCAATTTGAAAATATCCCTATTTTGCGTGGCCTCGAGAGCACCCATGGCATCAGCGTTATTCCGGGCACTTGGCTAGAGTCCATACAAATTACCAAAGGCACTGGTTCGGTGGTGAATGGCTATGAATCCATGGCGGGTTTGTTGAATTTTGAATTTAAGAAACCCAAAGACCTCCCGCGCATGGGGCTCAATGTATATCAAAACCGCTTTGGCCGCTCCGAGCTCAATTTGCAGGGTGGCCAGCGGCTCTCTGAGCGCTGGCACATGGGCTTGTTTGCCTCGGGCGCAGCCATTTACGGCCAACAAGACCACAACCAGGACGGTTTTAGGGACCAGGCGCTGTCCAATACGATTAATTTACTGCAGCGTTTCAGTTACCAAGGCCCCAAAATGGAGGCGCAATTCGGTTTACAGGCCTACACCGATGACAAAACAGGTGGTCAGCTCACTTTTAGTAAACAAACACCTGAAGGATACGGGATGACCTTGAATAGCCAACACCTCTCGGTTTTTTCAAAAACCGGTTTTTTTGGCAAAAAACCCGCCCAAAGTTTGGGAATCATCACGCAACTGAAAGCCCAAGATGTGAACGGCTTTTATGGCCTCCGCAACTTTCAGGGCAAAGAACGACGCCTTTACATCAATGCCATTTATGACGACATCATTGGTAATTCAGACCATAAAATCAAGGCGGGAGCAAGTTTTTTGGCGCTGCGGATCTTGCAATATGCTGGTCAGCCTTCGGGCGCAGCACAGCTGGGGCTGACGCGTACTGAGATCGTACCGGGCGTATTTGCCGAGTATACCTACTCGGGCAACCGCCTCTCGGCGGTTGTAGGTGCGCGCTATGACCAACACAACCTGGCTGGCGGCCAATTTTCACCACGCGCGCACCTCAAATACGCCCTCAGCCCCCAACTCGACCTCAGACTTACAGCGGGTCGCGCTTGGCGCATGCCCAATTTTGTCGTTGACAACCTGTCTTTGCTAGCGAGTTCAAAAACATGGATAGCGAATCAGACCTTGCAGCCAGAAATCTCCTGGAATATAGGCGCCTCGTTGGTGCAGGGTTTCAGTTTCAAAAAACGCAAAGGAACCATCAGTATAGATGCCTACCATACGCGTTTTACGCAACAACTTGTCGCCGACCGCGATTCGATTTTCGATATGGTCATTTTTAAAAACCTAGCCGATCATTCAGTTGCCACCGTGATTCAGACCGAATTTGCCTATGAAGTTTTGCGCGGCTTTGATGTGCGCTTGGCCTATAAATTTCAAGACGTGCGCGCGCTGTACAACGGCCAGCTTCAAAATCAAGTTTTGTTGCCGCGCCAACGCTATTTTGCAAATTTGGCGTATCAGACCCGCAACAAACATTGGCAATACGACCTTACGTATTCGCGCTACAGCGCTGTTCGTTTGCCGCATCATGGCCACAGCATACCATGGGCGCTGCTCAATGCGCAACTTACACGGAACTTCAAGCAGCTCGAATGTTACCTCGGTGGTGAAAACCTTCTCAACTTTACGCAGCATGCGCCAATTATAGATGCAAGCAATCCATTTGGATCTTCTTTTGACGCCACTCAAATTTGGGCGCCAATTATGGGTTGGAATGCGTACTTTGGCTTGCGCTATACGTTCAAATAATTTGAATAATGAATCAAAATCTATTAAAAATGAAAAATATCATCTTACTCTTTTTACTCTCCCTAAGTGCCACCTTTTATGCGCAAAAAGCTTCGGTCATTTCTATTCAATCTAACGCCCAATGCGGCGATTGCCAAGAACGTATAGAAACAGCACTCAATCAAAGCAAAGGCGTAATCTACGCCGAACTCAATATGGAAACCAAGGTGGTGGAAATTAAATACAATCGCAAGAAAACGGATGTTGCTACGCTCAAAAAAGTGCTAAACGCAATCGGCTACGACGCCGATGACCAAAAGGCAGATGCAACAGCTCAAAAGGCATTGCCACTTTGCTGTCAGCCAGGGGGTCATTGATTAGATTCGCCTAAATGACGGTTGCCAAAGGCATAGCCCAAACTGACGCCGGCACTCGGGAAAACTCCGAAATTGCGCAGCAAGTTGAGTTGTGTTGAGGCGCTTGCCAATAAACCAAAACGGGTGTAGTAGCTCAGCTTTACACCAGCTGTAGCGTTGTAGCGCAGGCGCTGATCTTCTGCCGGATTGTTACTCATGACAAGTCCTAGACCCAAAGGATTGACAAAGCCAGATAAGTCGAATCGGTAAGCTACTGGGTAATGATATGCCACGCCCTCCGGAATTAGTGCCGTGAGCAAGCCAACAGCCAACGAACCAAAAAAGTCGCTGATGGTATATGAATTTTGCGTCAAAAAACTTGTCACAGGTCCAACGGCATAGAGGCTCATGGGCAAATGAAGATAGCCTTCGTAGTCACTGAGACCACAAATTTGATAGTTGTACAAAACACTCCAATGGGAATTGATATGCAATTCCCCATTTAGACCCAATACAGGGGTAAATTGTTTTTGATATAAATTGGTGCCAAGAACCACGTTAAGGTCTAATTTGGAATAATCTGATTGCCCAAAAACGCAACATGGCAAACTCATTATGAAATAGAAAAGAAATTTTTTAATCATTACCTTTCGATTTTATAAGACAAGCCGATGCCAATAACCGATTTGAATTGGGTGCGAGGCCCAATATTGCCATTGGCATCGGTGATTTTGATATCGTCGTCGTAAATAAGGTTCCATTGGGCCGATGCTGAAACCAACGAATTGACCCGAAAAAGCAAAAGCAATTCAGCGTTGACATCGATGTTTTGCGGGTTGTTCAGGTAGTTGCTAAACAACTCTAGTTTGGATTTCATTTCAATGTTTTTGGCCAAGGGCCGATTGAACTTCATTTTAAGGTAGGCGCCATATTCCTGGCGATATCGCATTCCGGGCTCTACTCCAAAAGAACCTTTGGCACTCAATGAGTCGTCGAGTACAAAAGTTGATTTGATCGCAATAGACGAAAAGAAAAAGTTAAAGTTATCCGATTTTCTAAAATCGGCGCCAAGCGCTAGATTGAGGTAGCCGGGCGCCATGAATCTAGAAACAGGGATAGAATCGTTAGGGTAGGCGTAGCCATTGATGCTTTGGGTGCGGAACGTAGACGCAAAAGTCAGGAAGAATCCTTTGGAAAGCTGCATACCAAAAGTGCTAGACAATTCCAGGCGGTCGTCGGTTTTTTGGGCACCAATTCCTTTGTTGTCAAAGTACTTGATGCCGCCCAGCGCAAAACTGACGTCGTTGGTCCATTTGATGTTTTCACGGGTGTAGTATGCGGAGGCATTTGCTGAGCCGATTATGGAGATGTTGTTGCGCCCACCGGCGTTCCAATTGACAAAAGAGGTTTGGGTCCCGCTCAAGGAATACAAAGATTTGAACTTCCAATAAGAGGTAGAATCTTGGGCCCAAGCAAAATGCTGTAGCAAGAGGCCAAACAATAGTGTCAAAAATGTGTTCCTTTGTAATCCAAACATTTCGTTAGCAAAAATAATGCGTTTTCTAAGCTTTCTCTTCGTGTATCTACCGATTCTTTCAACATTCATTTATGCACAAAATCCGATAGATTATCGTTTATCAACGAATTGGGCCGCCTTACCTAATCAATTGCCAGCAGGTATAGCTAAACGCTGTACCGACACAAGTCTGTGGGCAAAAGCAGATGTATTCTATGTATATCCAACACTTAATATTGAAAATACCGATAAACGTTGGAATGTGCCCCTCGACGACAGCAAGCAACTCAAAAAGATCATAGAATCCGCACTGCCTTATCAAGGCAGCGCCTTTGTAGAAGCAGGAAGGTTTTATTGCCCGTTGTACCGATCTGCACATGTACGCTCTTATTATGTTTCTGATCCAGTTGGTAAGGCCGCACTTGAATTGGCCTATGCCGACGTGCGAGCTGCTTTTTTGTATTACCTCGAACACCACAACAACGGCCGCCCCATTATTTTGGCAGGTCACAGCCAAGGCAGTACACATTGCGGCTTGCTGCTCCAAGAGTTTTTTGACGGCAAATCATTGCAAAAACAATTGGTCATTGCTTACCTTCCCGGTATTGGTATTCTTCCTTCCGACCTGAAGCAAATCCCATTACTCACTACGCCAACGCAAACCGGAGGCTATGTAACTTGGAATACGTTTAAAAAACGCATCGATAAAAAAGCTTATGAAATGTGGTATAAGGGCAAGGCGGTCGTCAATCCTGTAACTTGGACGCTCGCTAAAGAAGCGCCAAAGGATGCGCATAAGGGATTGCTCTATTTCGATGAAAAAATATACACTGGGCTTTTCCAAACGCATTTAATTGACGGTGCAATTTGGATAGACAGGTTCCGGGGCAAGTTTGTTTTGATGACCCTCATGATGCGAAATTACCATATCGGGGATATTAATTTGTTTTGGCAAGATATTAGAGAGAATGCGAAATTACGCGTTCAAAATTTCCCTGAAAATAAGTAACTTTGTAGACCCAAAATCGACAACAAATATGACACCTTTTGAAAGACGCCATATCGGCCCAGGAGTAACCGAAGAAAAAGCAATGTTGGCAGCAGTAGGCGTAGATTCACTCGCTACGCTCGTCGACCGCACTATTCCTGCTCAAATTCGCCTTAACAGAGAATTGCGCATCGACGGCGCCCTATCAGAACAGGCTTATTTAGAGCATATTAATGCTCTTGGCGCTCAAAACAAAGTGAATAAATCTTTCATCGGTTTGGGTTACCACGAAACCATCGTGCCGTCGGTTATTTTGCGCAATGTTCTAGAAAATCCCGGATGGTACACTGCTTACACGCCTTATCAGGCAGAAATTGCCCAGGGTCGCCTAGAAGCTTTGCTTAACTTCCAAACAATGGTCATTGAGCTCACCGGCATGACCATCGCTAATGCGTCGCTGCTCGACGAAGCTACTGCCGCAGCAGAGGCCCTTATTATGTTCTATAACTCGCGTAGTCGAGCCGATATCCAAGCGGGTCGTAACAAATTTTTTGTCGATCAAAATGCTTTGCCTCAAAGTATCGATGTCATGACCGGTCGCGCCTTAAATTTAGGTATTGAGCTCGTTGTTGGCGACGTCGCTACTTTTGCGCCAGACGCTGCTTATTTCGGTGTTTTTGTACAATACCCAAATGCCAAAGGTCACATCCAAGACTGGAGTGCCGCCATTGCCAGCTGGAAAGCTGCTGGCATTCAAGTTGCAGTCGGCGCCGATTTACTCTCACTTGTACTCTTGAAATCTCCAGGTAGTATGGGCGCTGACGTTGTGGTGGGCTCTGCCCAGCGTTTTGGGGTGCCAATGGGCTACGGCGGTCCACACGCCGCTTTCTTTGCTACCAAAGAAGACTACAAACGCAACTTGCCTGGCCGCATTATCGGGGTTTCCAAAGACGCCGATGATAACCAAGCCTTGCGCATGGCTTTGCAAACCCGCGAACAACACATCAAACGCGACAAAGCCACCTCCAATATTTGTACTGCTCAGGCGCTATTGGCGGTTATGGCCTCTATGTATGCAGTTTATCATGGCCCAGATGGCATTCGCAGTATTGCTACATACGTTCATCAGTTGGCAAGTTGTGCAGCCGCTGGCCTACAAAAAGCAGGTATTTCCATCGGTTCGGCTCACTTTTTTGACACCGTTCACGTCCAAGGTGTAGACTGCGCAACTATTCGCAGCAAGGCAGAAGCTGCCGGCCTGAATTTCCATTACATTTCTGACAATGAACTTAGCATTTCATTCGGTGAACCGCATACAACTGTAGATTTGCAGGCTGTTTTAGCCGTTTTTGGTGCGGAAGCTCAAAACGCCCAAACATCAATTCCTAGTGCACTACAACGCACCGAACCTGTACTTTCGCACCCTGTTTTCAATTCTTATCATTCTGAGTCGCGCATGATGCGCTACCTCAAGCGTTTGGAGAACAAAGACCTTTCTTTGGTACACTCCATGATTCCGCTTGGTTCTTGCACCATGAAACTCAATGCAGCCTCTGAAATGATGGCCGTAACGAACCCGCAGTTTGCCAACATGCACCCGTTTGCACCCCTAGACCAAGCTGCTGGTTACCACGCCATGTTTACGCAATTAGCCAAAGATCTTTGCGAGGCCACAGGTTTTGCAGCAGTCTCGTTGCAACCCAACTCTGGTGCACAAGGCGAATACGCTGGTCTAATGGTCATCAAAGCTTACCATGAGTCCAGAGGTGATTTCCAACGCAAAAAAATGATCATTCCGTCGTCTGCGCACGGCACTAATCCTGCTTCTGCCGTCATGGCAGGTTTCGAAGTTGTGGTAACGGGCTGTGACGAAAACGGTAACATCGACATCGAAGAATTGCGCACTGTGGCCATTGAACTCAATGATGTTCTAGCAGGCATCATGGTGACGTATCCATCTACGCACGGTGTTTATGAAGAGGGCATCATCGAAATCACCAGCATCATTCACGCCAACGGCGGTCAGGTCTACATGGATGGCGCCAACATGAACGCCCAAGTTGGTCTTACCAACCCTGGTAATATCGGTGCCGACGTCTGTCACCTCAACTTGCACAAAACCTTTGCTATTCCACACGGTGGCGGTGGCCCAGGAATGGGCCCAATTGGCGTGGTTGCACACTTAGCACCGTTCTTACCGAGTAATCCGCTCGTCAAAACTGGCGGAGAGCAACCGATTCACGCCATTTCTGCCGCGCCTTATGGTTCTGCCCTTATCTTGACAATTTCTTACGCCTATATCAAAATGCTCGGCGCCGAAGGCTTACGCCGCTCTACCGAATTGGCCATTTTGAACGCCAATTACATTGCCGCACGCCTCAAAGGCCACTACGATATTCTATATACCGGAGCGAACGGAACTGTAGCCCACGAAATGATTCTCGATTGTCGCGACTTCAAGAAAAATGCAGATGTAGAAGTAGCCGACATGGCCAAGCGCCTCATTGACTTCGGTTTCCATGCGCCAACGGTCTCTTTCCCAGTGGCTGGCACCCTTATGATTGAGCCAACCGAATCCGAAGACAAAGAAGAACTCGATCGTTTTTGCGATGCCATGATCAAAATCCGCGAAGAAATTCGCGAAATTGAAAATGGCCATGCCGATAAAGTCAATAATTTACTCAAAAATGCACCGCATACTGCGGATTGTATTATCAATAAAAATTGGACTTACCCATATGCGCCGCAAGAGGCAGCTTATCCGCTGCCTTATTTACTTGATGCGAAATATTGGGCTCCAGTTCGCCGCGTAGACAACGCCTACGGCGATCGCAATTTAGTATGTAGCTGTCCAAGTGTAGAAAGCTATGCAAACGTTCAATAACAAATGAAATTAGATATTCTTGCTTTTGGTGCCCACCCCGACGACGTTGAACTCTCTGTGGCGGGCACCTTATTGCACTACGCTCATCAAGGCAAGCATATCGGTATTATTGACCTTACCGAAGGCGAACTTGGCACCAGGGGCAGTGTTGAAAGCCGTTACGAAGAAGCGAGCGCTGCAGCTCAAATTCTTGGTATTCAGTACCGCACCAACCTGCGCTTACCCGATGGTTTCTTCGAAAACAACCAAGCAGCCAAACTTAAAATCATCGAGCAGGTCCGCTTGCACAAACCAGAAATAGTGCTAGCCAATGCCCTCCATGACCGCCATCCAGACCATGCCAGAGCCGGCCAGCTTGTTGCTGAAGCTTGTTTTCTAGCGGGTTTGCGCAAAATTCATACGACGCATCAAGGCCAAGAACAAACTGCTTACCGTCCTCGCTTAGTGTTGCATTACATCCAAGATTACCATCAGATTCCTTCTTTTGTACAGGACGTCAGCCCTTATGTGAATCAAAAAATTGAAGCCATCAAAGCCTACAAAACACAGTTTTTTGATCCAAACTCCGCCGAACCAAACACGCCTATCTCTGGTGAGTTCTTCTTCGACTTTTTAAAAGGCCGAATGCTCGAAATGGGCAGGCCAGCTGGCTATAATTATGCCGAGGGTTTCGTGGTCAACCGTTGGTTTGGTGTTCAAGACATTTTTAAACTAGACTAAAAACCGTCTGCGAACATAATAAAAACTTGTTCCGATAGCAACGCCTATTGCATTTGCTACAATATCCCAGCCCGACACCTCTCTTCCTGGCACAAACCCCTGAAGCCATTCCATCAGTACACCCCATCCAATCAAAAATAAAAGGATAAATGTCGTATGCCATTTGGACCTAAATCCAAACACCAAAAATGTATTGAGGCTAAGAATACCATATCCAATAAAATGACCAACCTTATCGTTGAGCTGCACATTGACACCGCCTTGTGGGCTTTTTAAAGAAAAATAAACAATAACCAATAACTCGAGTGCCAATAGGACGCGCAGTAATTTTTGGATATTACTCATAAAGTAAAGTTTTGTCTTTTAGGGTGGCGGGCCGCCCTTCGGTCATCCATTTTGGAGCGGGTGCATCCATTAGATAGTGATCGAAAAATTGACGCATGCGTATCGATAAATCGTATTTGTTGGCCAATTTAGTGAGGTTGTGGTCGTCTTCGTTGTAGTTGAGCATCCAACAAGGCTTTCCAAGTCTGCGCAGCCCATTGTAGAGTTCAATTCCCTGATACCACGGTACGGCGCCGTCTTTGTCGTTGGCCATAATCAGCAGCGGTGTTTGTACTTTGGGCAAATGGAACAAAGGTGAATTTTCGATGTATAACTCAGGTTTTCCCCAAATAGTCGCACCAATTCGGCTTTGTGTGCTCTCGTACTGAAATTGTCTGTTTAGGCCGCTGCCCCAGCGGATGCCGCCATAGGCCGAAAACATATTACTCACAGGGGCGCCTGCCATGGCTGCGGCAAAGCGCGGGGTCATCGTAATGAGCATGGCACTTTGGTAACCACCCCAGCTTTGTCCTTGAAGCCCCATTCGTTTTTCGTCAACCGGGAAGTTCTTGATGAGGTAGTCTGCAGCACTCATGATGCTGTTATAGGCACCTTGTGCTGGCTTGCCCGGTTTGTAGCGAATATCTGGAATAAAAACCAAGTAGCCGCCGCTCGCGTATTCCGTTGGATTGATGATACTCGCCGAGGGTTTTGGTGCTTGGTAGTTGTGTAGGTTATCCGAATTGAGTTCGTAGTAATAGAATAACAACGGATATTTTTTGTTGGGATCGTAGTTTTCAGGTTTGTATAGCAAGCCTTCTAATTGTTGCCCATCGTAGGCCTTCCATTTTACCGTTTCTACTGTTACCCAATTATAGTTGCTTTGTTGCGGATTGGCCACGGAAAGACGCTGCGCGTTGTCGTAATTGTGGTCAGCGGGGAGCAACCAAAGGTCAGGGTAGGTACCGACGTTCATTTGTCTGAGCGTAAATGTATTTGCATTTTTAGCTTTATGTACCCCAGCTATTCTTTTTGGAATTTCGAAAATTAGATTCATTCCATTTGAACCATAGAGATAGAAGATTTCATTTTTATTTGCTTTGCGCAAACCGATAAAATAACCGTCTTGCAAGTCTATAAATGCGGAGTCGAGGTGGTTGCGTTCAAAGCGCAGTTCGATTTGTTCTAGGGTAGCGCGTTCATTTGTTAGACTTTTCAATGATTTAGTAGCAATGTCATAGCGCCAAATATCAAATTGAGACTGAAAACAAACTTCTTTAGCATTTTTTGTAAAGCCTAAAAAACCTACAGGCCCGGCCTCCATGGGTTGCCCATTGAGGTCCTCTTGCCAAACGATGTCTTTTCGACTGCAATTCATACAGGTATGCTGTTGCTTTTCGATGTCGAGCAGCATCCATTTTTGGCCCTCAGCAAGGTAATATGCGAAGTAGCGACCATCGGCAGAAAGTTCGCTTGCAGTTGACCACCCTTTGCCCAACAGTACAGTTTTGCCGCTCTGCAAATCAATGCGGTAATAATCGCTTTTGGAAGGTGCTTTCCATTGGGCTTCAATTAAGTACGGTTCCGGATTGCGTGCGATGAGAAAAGGTGCCTTCATTTGCTTGTCGATATTGACGCGCAAAGTATCGTTTTCAAGCGCCATCAAGCGTTCGGTCTGTAAGTGATAAACGTGTAAGGTGCCCCTTTTGAGGTCTTGGTCTTTTTTGAGGAGTTGTTGCGGTTGAATTTCTAAATCTAGGTAGTGCCAGATGTCTAAATTCACTTTTTCGCGTTCTAGTAAAGTGTCTTTTAGTACTTTTTCGCGTGGTACGGTTGCAAAATAGAGCAGCTGGCTGTCATCGCTAAAAGTTGGTTTGCGGCCAGATGCAAGTGCTTGGTTCCTGCCGTCTGAACTCAGGTCAAAATCTGTGGAGTCTCCGAAATTGGAGGTTTTCAGAAGCGCTAAGTCAAAAAGCGTCAGTTGTAAATTTTTGATCTTTGCGGTATCGGAACTGTATAAAAAAACAAGTTGTTGGTTGTTTGGGCTCCAGGTAAGGTCAGATATCAAGGGTTGGGCTTCAAATTCCTTGAGTAATTTGAGATCAGCAGTTTGGTAGATGCGCACTTGCATTGAATCTAATTTCACCTTGCGCTGTTTGACAACTGCAATTTTAGAACCATCAGGGCTTAAGGCAAGTTGGGTAATGCTGTCCACGTATGGAAAATTATTTTGACCAGCGGTATACACCACCAAACGGTTGCCTTCCGTTTTGAATGGATTGGTTTTTGGCGCAGGCGCAGGTTTTCTCCAAAAGCAGTATTTCTCCCATTTTTTGGGCTCAACTTTTTCTATTTTGTTTGGTGTTGCTTCCTGCAAGAAAGCCAAAACAGGTGCTTCTTCTGCTTGTTGTACTTGTTTGAGTTTATCGAACTTGAAAAGGGTGTCTTGGTCCAAATGGTAAATGAATAAGGAATCTTTGGGCCATTTCTTTTTATCGACTTTGTCGAGTTCAAGCTTGCGCAAGCTGTCGTAGTCGGGGCTGAGTTTCCAAGCAACATAGCTCTCGTCATTGGCGAGCAATGCACCACTAGCACGTTCAATAGAGTCGTGTTTTTGAGTGGCTACATAGTAGAAATGCAAGACAGGGTTTGCTCTTAATACGGTGAGTTCGTAGCTTATAATTTCGCCATTTCTCGAAATTTGTTCTTTTTCAAGTCGTTTCCAGGTGTCATACGCTTTGAAGTCGAGTGCTGGTTTTTGTGCAAGTAATGTCGTGCAATTAGCAAGTAAAAAAAGGAGGGTAAAATATTTCATCTTTTTGTTTTGTGAAAAGAAACCAAATAAACACCGGTAAAAATAAAGAACATATATAAAAGCCGTTCGACTGTTATCGTATGGGTATAGTTATCGGCCCAGCCCAATGCTGCAAATAAGACGGTAAAAAGAATCACCATAATGGGTTGGGTGTAAATATAGGCCGCAGAAACGGTGGCGCTGACATATTTGAGCCCAAAGATGGTCAGTAAATAAGTCAGGAAAGTGACGCCTACAATGACGTAAATAATTTTATACCAAACACTTGACGGAAAGACCGAAAAATCTACTTGAGCTAGTTGGTTCCAAGTAGGAGGGAAGAGCAATAAAAGTAAAAAGCCAATACTAAAAACGTAGGTGATTACTTGTAGCGGACTGTATTTTAGCAAAAGTGGTTTAGAGAGTACCAAATAAAATGCATAACTGAGCGCATTGATCAATAAAAATAAATCGCCCAATGAGGATGTACCGGCCGTGTGGCCTGAACTTAGTGTGAGCAGTATAGCACCGATTGCCCCTATCAATACCCCAATGCCATTGGTGGCATTCAATTTATCCTTGGAAAACAATACTGCCAAAATAAAAACCATCAACGGATTGAGTGCCATAATGATGCCTGCGTTGAGTGCAGACGATAAATTGAGTCCATGAAAAAAGAAAAGCTGATTAATGGCTACCCCAAAAAGGCCGGCTGCCGCAAAGCGCCAATAATCGGAGCGGTCAACGGGCTTCCGTTTTTGAAAGAGCAAAAGCAACCAAAACAAAGCTACAGCACCGCTGACGCGCAATAAAATAAAGGTGGTGGGGTCTAAATACTGCGGCATTACGCCTTTGGCCAAGACGTGGTTGGCACCGTAAAGCAGATTGACGACGAGCAGGGCGATATGCGCCTGGATTATTTGCGTTTTTGACACAGCGTAAAGGTAGTTATTCTGTATCTTTGTTTGGTGCATTTGGTCCACCTACATTTAGTCAATTACAAGAATTACCCCGACCTCGAGCTCGACTTCGTGCCGGGCATCAACGGCATTGTAGGTGCAAATGGCGCTGGAAAAACAAATATCCTAGACGCGGTGTACCACCTCAGTATGTGCAAGAGCTACCTGAATGCCAATGACCGCCATAACTTACGCTTCGAGCAGTCCTTTTTTTCAATTGTTGGTCAATGGCAACTCGATCAAAAACAACACGATGTTCAAGTCGCTTACAAAGCAGGTGTCAAAAAGCAAGTCAAATGGAACAAAAAAGCCTATGATAAGCTCACTACACATATTGGCAAGCTTCCAGTTGTATTCATCTCACCCTACGACGGCGACCTTATCGCAGAAGGCTCTGAATTGCGCCGCAAATGGATGGACGGCATTTTATCGCAACTCGACAAAAGATACCTCGACGAAATACAGCGCTACGCCCGCTTGCTTGAGCAACGCCATGCGCTGTTGCGCAACATGCACGAACACCGCTTGTTTGATCCTGACGCCATTGAAGTTTGGGATGCCCAACTGATTCCCTGCGGCCAATACATTTATGCGCAGCGCAAGGCATTTTTGGCCGAATTCATCCCGGTATTCAAGCGTTTTTATACCGAAATTGGCCAAAATGCGGAAGAAGTTGACATCAGCTACCGCTCCCAACTTGCCGATGCAGATTTTGCTACACTTTTACAAGAATCATCTAAAAAAGATGCCTTCACGCAATACACCAACGTCGGCGTACACAAAGACGACCTCTTATTCAGCATCAAAGGGCATCCTGTCAAAAAATTTGGCTCGCAGGGTCAGCAAAAATCATTTATAATTGCGCTGCGCCTTTCTCAGTTCGATTGGCTCAAACAGCATACAGGTCAAAAACCCGTTTTGCTTTTGGACGATATTTTTGATAAACTAGACAACCAACGCGTGGAGCGCCTCATTGCACTAGTGAGCGCAGATTACTTTGGTCAGGTGCTTATTACAGATACCGACCCTAACCGGATGAAAGCCTTATTTGCGCAGCTACCCGGCCAGACTCAACTTTTGCAAATTACCAACCAACAAGCCCTGCCACTATGAGTACAGACAATAAAAGACAAAACGAAGAGCAGCCGCTAGGTGCGCTTGTCGGTAAAATTTTGAAAGCTTACGGCCTCCAAGACAAAATGAAGTCCTTTGATCTCATTGCCGCTTGGCCCGAACTAATGGGCCCTGCTGTTGCACAGCGAACCACAGACATCCGCATCGAAAACAACATCCTTTATCTCAAAATTGACTCGAGTGTCATGCGCGACGAACTCTTTCATGGCAAACAAATCATCATTGAGCGCTGCAATCAGTTTGCCGGTGAAGCGCTCATCCGAGACATCTGGTTCAATTAAGTTTTTAACTTTGTCATATTAATTCATCATTCCTATGTCAAACGCATTTTTTAAGGTCCCTGTTGCCATCAACGAACCCGTCAAATCTTACGCACCTGGTTCGCCAGAGCGCGCTTCGCTTTTAACCAAATACCACCAATTCAAGGACCGCAGCCCTATCGATGTACCTATGTATATCGGTGCTCAAAAAGTAACGACTTCCAACAAGAAGCCCCTCACCATGCCCCACGATCACCAGCACGTATTGGGTCATTACAATCAAGGCGATGCCTCGCATGTGGCGGCGGCAATTGACGCCGCTTTGGCCGCAAAATCCGCATGGTCTGCGCTCCCATGGCAAGACCGCGCAGCGGTTTTCTTGCGCGCTGCAGATTTGCTTGCCGGCCCCTTCCGTGACCGCATGAACGCTGCCACCATGTTAGCACAGTCCAAAAATGTGTTTCAGACCGAAATCGACGCTGCCTGCGAACTCATCGATTTTTTCCGTTTCAATGTCCAATACATGACCCAAATCTACAAGGAGCAGCCCGAGTCTTTACCTGGTATGTGGAATCGCTTGGAATACCGTCCGCTGGAGGGTTTTGTTTTTGCACTCACACCTTTTAATTTTACCTCTATTGCTGCCAATTTATCTGCTGCCCCCGCCATGATGGGCAATGTGGTGGTTTGGAAACCGGCCGAAACCCAAATTTACTCTGCACAAGTTATCATGGAGCTTTTTGAAGCTGCTGGCTTGCCGGCTGGAGTCATCAACATGGTAACCGTGAGCGGTCAGGTTGCAGGCGATGTCATTTTTTCACACAAAGAATTTGCTGGCATCCATTTTACAGGTTCCACAGATGTATTTCGTCAGCTTTGGAAAAACATCGCTCAAAACATCGAAAATTACCGTTCATATCCGCGTATTGTCGGCGAAACCGGCGGCAAAGATTTCGTTATGGTTCACAACAGCGCAAACCCTGCAGAGGTAGCTACTGCGCTTTCTCGTGGTGCTTTTGAATTCCAAGGCCAAAAGTGCTCGGCAGCCTCACGTGCCTATGTACCAGAAAGTCTTTGGCCTGCGGTTAAAGAGATTTTGATCGCACAAGTGAGTTCTTTCAAACAAGGCACCCCAGAAGACACCTCCAATTTTATCAATGCCGTGATCAGTGAGCGCGCTTTTGATAGAATTGCCGCTTACATCGATTACGTTAAAGCGCAGTCAGATGCCCAAATCATTACCGGCGGCACCTACGACAAATCCGTGGGGTATTACATTGCACCTACCACGGTGGTCACCACCAATCCAAAATTCCGCACCTTGGTTGAAGAAATTTTTGGCCCTGTGCTCACCATTTACGTTTATCCAGATGCACAATACGCAGAAACGCTAGGGCTCGTAGACCAAACTTCTGAGTACGCCCTAACAGGTTCAATTATTGCCACAGATCGCTACGCCATACAACTTGCCAATGAAAAGTTAATGAACGCAGCCGGTAATTTCTACATCAACGACAAACCTACGGGTGCAGTCGTTGGGCAGCAACCATTCGGAGGCGCACGCGGTTCGGGTACCAACGACAAAGCAGGTGCCGCCATGAACCTCATGCGTTGGGTTTCGGCTCGCACCATCAAAGAAACGTTTGTGCCACCAGCTGATTACCGTTATCCATTCTTAGGTTGATTAAAGTTCATATGCGTTCGGGACTACTCATTTGCTTTTTGACCCTCACTTCTTTCATGGTTAAAGCGCAATGGTGTTGGTCTTTACAGGCCGAGGTTGGCGCCAACAAACAAGAAATTCAAAGTGCCTACCAGCTGGCTCAACAGCCTTTTGATCCACAAGCTTTTTGGCGGGCTACTGCAGGCGGCGAACTCCAAGTCGGATACACCGTTGCCAAAGTGCTGACGGCTTATAGCGGTTTGGGATATGCCCACCAAAACTTAGCGTATCAAAGCACAGAGTGGGCCACTAACGACGCCGGCACTTCGTTTTTGTTGCTTTGCAACAAAACGGCAAACGGTGAATTACTCACCTTGCCGCTTGGGCTCGATCTCAAAATACTGAGCGTACACTTTGGAGGTGGCATGCAATACCGTTATCGGGTTCAGGGATCCATGCAAAAAGATTTTTATGCTTTTTATCCGGGCGCACCATCCACCAATTTACTCAGTACCGAAATTGGTCCCAATACCCAAGCTAAATTTGATATGGGCTATTTTGCTTATTTTCAATGGAACCCTATCAAAAGATTGGGTATCAGAGCGAGCGCCTATAGAGGTTTTCGTGACTTAAGTAACGGCGTTGAAGTAGGTGCCTACAACGAATGGCAGCAGCTTTTCAATCAAGAGTCTTTTAGCATCAAGAACTTACAATTCAATATTGGGCTAAACTTTCGTTTATCCGAATAATTTGTCTGTCATGAAGTACTTTTTAATTGTGTGTTTATTTGGTTTGCTATCGTCATTAGCCAAGCCAAAACCTACCGATTCGAAATTTGATCTGCAAGTTACTGTCAGGACCGCAATATCAATATCAAAATGGTGTATTAAAGACTGTTTTGAATTCGGTCTAAAATTTCCTCAATTTGATAGAGGAGCGGTCTTCCGTCGTTCTCGATGACATACGGTGTGAGCACTTTTTTTTGGTCATCTGTCCATTGCTGTGCTATTCTATCGCGTATTTCTTTTGGTGTGAGGAAATCTCTTTTAACGACTCTTTGAATGCGCAATTCCTCGGGTGCAACCACCAAGATAGTCGCCGCGAACTGTTGATAGGTGCCGGTTTCAAATAAGATGGCGGCCTCATTGAAAACCATACTTGTGGGCTGTTGGCTTGCCCATTGTTGAAATGCTTCCCGCACCAATGGATGCACAAACCCAGAAACTTGGTTTTTCAAATCGGGCTCTGCAAAGAGCCTTTGGGCCAAATAGGCTGTCTGAAATACACCGTTTTCATACACATTTTCACCAATGAGTGCCCTCATTTTTTCTTTGAGCCCTGCATGTGTTTGGTATAATTTTTTGGCCTCGCTATCCGAATAAAAAACAGGATAGCCCATGTGTTCGAGTACCTTGGCAATACTTGTTTTGCCCGCACCTATCCCCCCGGTGAGTCCAATATGAATCATGCCCCGAATTTAGGCAAAGAAAATTGTAAATTTGCAGCATGTCTCAAAAAGAATGGTTTGCAAGCTGGTTTGACTCACCTTATTATCATTTGTTGTATCAACACCGCGATGACAACGAAGCCAAACAGTTTATTGGCCACCTTATTGAGGTACTTCATTTGCCTCAAGGAGTAAAAGTGCTCGATTTAGCTTGTGGCAAAGGGCGCCATTCCATCACGCTTGCTCAAATGGGCTATAACGTAACAGGTGCTGACCTTGCGGCAAACAGCATTGCAAGTGCCGAGCAAACCAGTGCAGCCTTACCGCTTGATGAGCTCCGTTTTTTGGTACACGATATGCGTCAGCCCATACCGGGCGCAACATTCAAAGCCGTTTTTAATTTATTTACCAGTTTTGGTTATTTTGATACCCTTCAAGAAAATCAAGCGGTATGCGCAGCAATTGCACAAATGCTTGAGCCAAACGGCTTATTAATCATAGATTTTTTGAATGCCAATAAAGTCATTTCCAACCTAGTCAAGGAAGATACGGTCCAAAGAAACGACGTTTCCTTTTCTATTGAAAGATGGCACGACGACACGCATATTTACAAAAAAATAAAGATATCAGATCTAGACAACAACGCCGAGATTGGCACTTTTGTAGAACGCGTACAAGCGTTGCGTTTGGCTGATTTCCAAGCCCTTTTGGCAAATCATTTTGATGTAGTGTCTTCTTATGGTTCTTATGACTTAGCGCCATTTGATGCCGCCTCTAGCGACCGTCTCATTTTAATTGCAAAAAAGAAAGCATGAATTTTTATATCATAGAATTGGTTTTGTTACTATCGGTCGTGGTTGGTGGTGTTTTGGTGAGCACACTCAATGCGACCAATAAGAATCAGTATATCAAGCTTGCATTGGCTTTTAGCGGTGGGTTTTTATTAGCCGTTATTTTTCAGCATTTACTGCCTGAACTTTATGGCGCGCATAATGGGCCTGCGTATGACCACAACTTGGCTCTCCCGGTTTTGGAGGTTGGCGTTTACATCTTGCTTGGCTTTTTAGTGCAGCTTGTTTTGGAGTATTTTTCTGGTGGTATTGAACACGGACATGTGCATGTGCACCAAGGCCAAGCAATGCCCTGGACGCTATTCATTTCGCTTTCAGTGCATTCGGTAATCGAAGGTATTCCCTTAGGCAATATGTTACAATTGGGGCTTGACAACCAAACAATCCCTTACAATGCAAGTTTTTTTTGGGGAATTGTTTTTCATCAAATTCCAGTTGCAATTGCACTCATGACGCTCTTGTTAGCGACTCGTCTGAATCGTAGACAAGCCTGGCTGATCTTATTGACCTTTGGCCTCATGACACCTATTGGTGTATTTTTGGGCCTCGGCATTACGACCGAACAACTCGGATTGAATGTAAATGTGATATTAGCGATAGTGGTAGGTATGTTCTTACATATCTCTACCACTATAATTTTTGAAACAGCCGAGAATCATAAATTCAATTTACTCAAGCTCTTGAGTATTCTAGTGGGTGTTGGCCTGGCTACAGGAATTTTCTGAAATTAGAACGGTAAATCGTCGTCTTCCTCAGTTGCTGCTGCTGCACCAACTCCAGGCAAAGGCTCTGTGCCCATATTCATGGCTGAGGGGCCGCTAGCAGGCATCCCCATTGGTTGGCTTTGGCCTTGTTTTTCAATGCGCCATGCTTCGATGGTATTGAAATATTTGACTTCACCTTGTGGGCTGGTCCATTCGCGGCCACGTAAATTAAATGAAACTTCTACGTTATCATTTGCTTGAAATTGATCGAGCAAATTGCATTTGTCTTGGGTGGCTTGAAAGAGAATGTCTTGAGGATACATAGAGGTTGTATCAGTTACAACAAATTCTCTTTTTTGAAATTTGTCAGAGATGCGTTGGGTATCTTGAATGACTTTGATGGTTCCGGTAAATTTAAACATGGACGGTTATTTAGTGATTAGTTGTTTAGTTATTGAAGCAAAGTAGCGTAAGCCAGGCTTCTTCGAGTTGGTTGGCGGCGAGTAGTTCTTGCGCACGCTTGTGTAAGGCTTGCTCTAAGGCTACTGCGTCGTGTTCAAGATCTAAAAAAAGCGAGGAAAGTTCTAGAAGTTTGTATTCGTTGACATCGGTTTCGTTAGGCAGCGCTTCGATACCAGCGAGTTGGCCAAGGTTATTGGCACTGAGGATTTGACTGTTTTTGATGTCTTGAGGAAGCGCATCATAGCCAATACCGCAAGTGGTGATTGGTTTTTTGATTTCAAACATGGATTGGTTGTTGGCACGGCAATACCAATCACCGCCCATGCGGGCGACTAAATCGATTTTGTGTTGGTCGATTAGGCCGTTTTCGGTGAGTAGGTTTTCTTGGATGTGCAGTTGAACGACCTCGCAAATGATGAGGTTGCCTGCTCCGCCGTCTTGGCCCAACTCGATGATTTGCTGGATTTTGCATTCGAACTGAACCGGTGCTTCGGCTACTCTGAAGGGTTTGACTTTTTCAGAAGCTAGGGCGGTAAAGCCCGCTTTGACAAATTCATTGACGCCAGGGGCATAAGGAGAGCTTGCAAGACTCATTTGGTGTACCATAGGGTAGTTTACGACGTTGATCACGACTTCTGGGACGGCTTTGGCGTTGTTGAAGGTGTCTTTGCTTTGGCCAGTGCGCCCGGATCTTGCTGGCGAAAACACCAAAATCGGAGGGTTGGCACTAAAAACATTGAAAAAACTAAAGGGTGCTAAATTGGCGCGCCCGTCTGCATCTAGTGTAGATGCAAATGCAATTGGACGCGGGCCAACCGCACCGAGTAATAATTGGTGCAAGCGCTGGACAGTTAGTTCTTTGGGATCAAGGCTCAACATATGCTTTCAAAGTTAGCCAAAATTCGTAAATTGGACACGTGATTTTACGGACTTCTATTTGCGTTTTATTGATTTTTTTGACTGTCGTAGTAAATGCGCAAAACAAGCGCAATGCTGCAGGCCAACGTCATGGCAAATGGGTGTTTACTGGCAAAGATTTTCCGCAGCGTAATTTGCCAAAAACACAAAAAGTAGAGGAAGGCTACTACGTCAATGGCCGAAAAGAAGGCGTTTGGACCAAATTCTATTCAGACGGCCGTGTTCAACTTAAAGGCACCTACAGTAATAATAGACCCGAAGGCCCCTACACGCGCTATTTTTCGAACGGACAAATTGCAGAACAAGGTGATTTTCAACAAAATGGTTACAAAGGTTTGCTTCTGCGCTACCACGAAAACGGCAATTTAGCATACCGCGCCAATTTCAACAATCAAGGCCAAGAAAGTGGAAAAGTGACTTATTACCATACAAATGGAAAGGTAGCACTTACATACACTGTAAAAAATGGCAAGGTTCAAGGCGAGGTCTCTCGATACAACACCAACGGACAGTTGCTCAGTTCTTTTGACATTACCTCAAGTGGCGCTGTGGGTCCGGTTCATAAAGCAGATCCCCAAACCCCTCAGCTCAAAGCACCAACGCCGGTCAATGCGAATGTATATCCACCGCGTTTATCGAACCCCAAAACCAAAGGGCTTCGCTTTGTGCCTAACGGATACAACAAAGTATATAACGATAACGACGAAATCTGGATGGATGGCGAATTCAAGAATGGCCAACTTTATGACGGAAAAGTATATGATTATGACCAAGATGGCATTTTACAGAAGGTCCGCATCTTTAAATTAGGGAAGTATCATTCAGATGGCCAACTCTAATCGCCGATATTTACTTAATTTTGTTCCCAAATTAGCACTATGAAAGCATACGTTTTTCCGGGTCAAGGCGCCCAATTTTCTGGAATGGGTAAAGATCTCTACGAAAATTCTGAACTTGCCCGCAACTTATTTGCACAGGCAAACGACATTCTCGGTTTCAATATACAAAGCATTATGTTTGAGGGCACTGAAGACCAACTCAAACAAACCAATGTAACGCAGCCCGCCATCTTTTTACACAGCACCATTTTAGCTGCTTGTTTAGGTGAGTCCTTCGCTCCAGCCATGGTAGCCGGTCATTCTTTAGGTGAATTTTCTGCATTAGTGGCCAACAAAACGCTCTCTTTTGAAGACGGCTTGCGCTTGGTTGCTAAAAGAGCAGCAGCTATGCAGAAAGCTTGTGAACTAGCTCCTAGCACCATGGCAGCAATTTTGGGCCTCGAAGACGACGACGTTGAGCGCATTTGCGCTCAAATTGATGGCGTTGTTGTGCCTGCTAACTACAATTGCCCCGGGCAGCTTGTTATTTCAGGCGCTCTTGAGGCTATTGACTCGGCGTGTGCTCAATTAACAGCTGCTGGCGCAAAACGCGCTCTTGTTTTACAAGTAGGAGGTGCATTTCATTCACCATTAATGGAGCCAGCCCGCGAAGAATTGGCAGCAGCCATCGAGGCAACTCATTTTGCCACGCCTATTTGTCCTGTCTATCAAAATGTCAATGCCCAAGCCGTTACCGACCCTGCCCACATCAAAGCAAATTTGGTTACGCAACTTACCGGTGCAGTGCGTTGGACTCAAATCATGGAAAATATGTTAGCCGATGGCTGTTCAGAGGTCATTGAAGTAGGCCCAGGTAAAGTTTTACAGGGCTTATTTAAAAAGGTAGACCGAGAAATCTCAACAAGTAGCGCTGCCATTTAATTTTTTTTGTGGAATTCATCCACTACGGCCATCTGTAAAGAAAACATATGCTTATGAGAAACTTGATGATGGTGTGGATGCTCTTGATGGCAGTAAACACAGTAGCCCAATCTGGTACCGGCGATGTCGTGGGTACTTTTGTAAATTTTGCAACCCAGACTCCAGTTGTTGGTGCCAAAGCCATCATCAGAGAAAACGGCCGCGTATATCTGGCGCTTTCCAATGAGGAAGGGCGTTTTCGTATCGTCGGCTTGCCGGCAGGCACGTATCAAGTTGTGGGTTATTTTCAAAAAGACAGCACTGAAAAAGTGGTCGTTGAAGTGCCTGTAGAGGCTTATGGCAATGCAGGAATTATATACTTTCAAGGAAAAACCCAAGACACCAAAGCGGTCCGGGTAGGTGGTGGACGCTACGAACAAGCGCGCATCCGTATTGGAGAAACACCCGTAACGACACTCACAGCAAAGGAAATTAAAAACCGTCCCGATAAGTTTAGTGTGGTAGATATGGTTGCAAATTCCAACTCTGATATCAAAAAAGATGAAGATGGTGGCCTGATGTTTCGCGGCGCGCGCAAAGGAGATATGATTTATGTGCTAGATGGCATTAAGTCCAATGAAGTGTTCAATGTACCAAGTTGCGCTATAGGTCGGGTGACCGTTTACACCGGTGGTTTGCCTGCCAAATATGGCGACACACTCGGCGGAGCGGTTATATTAGAGACTAAAAGTTACTTTGACCTTTACCGCGAGTGGGAAATCAATCAGCCAGAGCCTGGTCAGCAATAAAAGGGTAGGTAATATCCCAAAGAAACAAGCCCTGAGCAGGTACCGATACAAACGCCTCTGAGCGGTCTTGGGCAGCAATTATCCCAGGCAGTTCAGCGGCGTTGATTTTTTTTAGACCCACCTCTACGAGCGTACCGACAATGGCCCGAACCATGTTGCGTAAAAATCGATTGGCAGTAATTTCAAAATAAATGCCATTTGTATCGGCATGCCATTGGGCTGCAAAAACTTCGCAGATATTCGTTTTGACGTCGGTATGCGCTTTCGCAAAAGATGAAAAATCCTGAACGCCAAGTAAATGCTGTGCGGCTTCATTCATCGCCGAAAGATCGAGCGCTTGTTGGACATTCCAACTTTGTACTTGAAGAAAAGGATTTTTGCGATGGTGAATAAAATATCTATATGTTCTGCGCTGTGCGTCAAAGCGGGCATGCGCTTCCGATGAGACCTCCAAAGCGCTGAAAAATGCGATAGCCGGAGGTGTCATTCGATTGAGTTTGAAAACGAGTTGATCGGGTTCCCAATTGATTGGAAGATCGGTATGTATAAAGTAGCGATGGGCATGAACCCCTGCATCTGTACGTCCGCAACCTACAACTTCTATTTTTTGATTACCATGCAAATTGCTAAGTGCGGTTTCAATTTCACCTTGAACCGAGCGCGCATTGGGCTGTACTTGCCAGCCGTGATAGTCGGAGCCGTTGTAGGCGAGTTCAATGAAGTAACGCGGCATTTACTTTAGACCTTCTGTTTGTAAAATACCAATAGGAGCAAAAAATAAATTGTAGCTAAAAAGCCCATCGATATCGCTAACGCTGGCCCATGTTGCATACTGTGTGCCGAGCTGTAAATGGGTGTCGTCGAGTGTGGTGTTGATTTTTGCGCCGAGATTAATAGGTGCTGACCATTCGGCGCCATTGCGTTTGCACATAAATAAATCATAGCCCCCCATTCCGGCGTGCCCATCTGAAGCAAAAAAGAGGAATTTGCCGTCGGGGGTTACATAAGGCGTGGTTTCTCTTCCTTCTGTATTGATACCTTGCGGCAGGGCCTTGACCTCAGCTTGCCAAATGCCATTGATTTTTTTGGCGCAGTAAATCTCTGTGGCGTATTTTTCAGAATTACGGTCTGAAACAAAATAAAGTTCTTCCACATAAGTGAATTCATCGATCCAAATGGTGTCGGTTTTCGTTGGGGAGCCGTCAAAGTAGCTGGTATTTAAGCCGGGAATTTCGGTAATGAGGCGTTTGTCGTCCCAACTTCCCGCTAGTTCGGTACTCAATTCAAATATATCAGAACTTTGGGTAAGCATCGTTTTGTTTTCACCTTCTTTGGAAGCGGTCGTGTTTAAAGTTCCGAGCGCCATTTTTTGATCTGCCGAAACATAAGAGAGCGCATCGAAGCCTTCGGTATTCAGGAGTTCATCGTTGGTGTAAATACGCATCCAGAGCGTGTCTGATAACGGGTCTCGTTGGGCCTGATATATATCTTCAAAGAAGCGTTGGTCGTCGGGGTTGAGGTTGGCGCCTTTTGCATCTGGATTTCGGCTCGTAAAGTATAATGTGAGGCCATCGGCACTGAGTATGGGGCCGTATTCATCGTATTTGGTATTGAGCGCACCTCCGAGTAAGATCCGCTGATTGCCAATGCCTTTTTGTTGCTCTTGAAGCGCATAAAGACATTGTTTTTCGAGAAGATCAAATCCGAGGGCTTGAAAATTTTTATTGGAGTTGAGCATTTTTTTTGCGCGTTCTATTAGTTGGTTGGCACTTTGAAGTTGGCCCAACGATAATTCTATTTGAACGGCCAAATATAGATCGTCGGCGTTAAGGCCAGAACCCAATTGAGTTATGGCTTTTTGCATGTGTTCTTGGGCATAAAAATAGGAGCGCAGATCAAATTCGGTGTTTGCCAACCAATAGAATGCATTTCCATTGTTGGGGTCAATGGCGACGGCTTGCTTGAGTAACATATACGCATTGCTACTTTGACCTTCATTGAAAAGCGTGATGGCATTGGCAGTGATGCGTTTGGCTTTGAGTTGGTCTTTTTTTGGGATATCTTGTGCAAAAGACAAAAAAGGAAGAAAGAGAAGAAGGGCTATGGCTTTCATAATTTAGTATATAGTACAAAGTAAACAAAACTATTAAAATCCATAACTTTGAATAAAGAATATATGTCTCAGGTCTTGCGTTTTTTTGTTTGTATTTTAATTTTGCTTTGTATACCATCTTGCTCTTTTGGCCAGCCAAAAGAACAACAAAGTACCCCAGACTACACCAACTGGACAACCCTCACAAAAGGGATGGAATACCGAGAAATAGATGCGCCGGTCAAATCATTTATTGGCGATTCCAAGTTGTCAATTTTGCGCATGGATCCAGCCATGTTTCGTTTTGATCTCTTTGCAGCCACCCAATATGATTCTGTTGCCAAAGATCTCTACACTTGGGCAGACACATTTGATTTATTAGTGGCATTTAATGCCGGCATGTATAACCTGGGCAGGCCCTTGCAAAGCCGGGCTTATCTGCAGTCGGGCAACCACATCAACAACGGAAAACTACTCGAAAATTTCAACCTGATGTTGGCTTTAGGTCCAAAACCAGGTTCCAATCGTTCCAATATTGAAGTACTCGATTTGACTTGTTCTAATTGGGAACAAGAAAAAAATAACTTTTCAGGCTTTGCGCAAGGCTTGCGCATGATCGACTGCAATGCCAGCCCCATGAATTGGCAAAAAAAGGTTCAGTCTTGTAGCATGCTCGTTGCTGCTGAGGATGAAAAAGGTTGGTTTTACCTCATTTTTACGCGCTCACCCTACACGCACAACCAAATGATTGGTTTCCTCAAGCAAATGCCGGGCGGTATCCACGATGCCATCTACTTAGAAGGAGGGCCAGAAACCAGTCTGCTCATCGATGTCAATGGGCATTGCATCGAAAAAGTGGGTTCCTGGGTCTCGACTACCTGGGAACGCGACGACAACAACCATTTTTGGCGTTTACCGAATGTTGTTGGTATTCGAAAACAGTAGTAAGAAAGGACCCTCTAATAGGCAGCCCTTTTTTTATTGGAAAAAATCAGCATATCTTAAAATTTGTTGTCTTTTCCCTTTTTGAAAAGAATGCAGCAACATGGCATTGGCAACGAACTTAAACTTGGCCAACTAACAGTAACAGAACTAACAGATTTGCCTCTTGAATCTCAATGGCGAATGGTCTGGCCAAAAGGGAAGAAGCACAACGGGGTTGCAGAAGCATTTAAGCAATATCGTTTTGCAGCTACCCGAAGGTGGCGATTTTTAGCACAGAACTTCATTTGAAACACCAAACTTCAATTAAAGTAAAAACTGTCATAAGAAGCACTGAACCGCCACTTTTGGGTAGGTGCTGTTAGTGGCTGGTTTCCTTCGGCTTTATTTTATTGAAAGCATATTTTACCACAAAATAAATGATTAATGCAGATAATACACCTGTTAAAAAGTCTGTAAGTGGCACCATAACTGCTGTATAAAACATCATTGAAAACTCAAATTTTCCGAGACGCTTTATTTCTTTAATCTCTGCGGGTTTTATCATATTGCTTGCTACCCATACTAATATACCGCCAATACATGCCATAGGAACTAATTCCAAATATTGAGCTAAGTAAAATGCCATTACCAGTTTTAAAATGGCTTTAAAATATCCTGCCAACGGGGTTCTTGCTCCCGATTTAATACTTGTTGCGGTACGTGCCAATGCACCTGTGCAGGGAAATCCTTGCACCAATGGAACAAGAATTTGCACCAATCCTTGCCCGAAAAATTCTTTGTCAGGATTAAACGGTGTTTTATCGTTTTTAGCTAACCTATCTGCCATTGAAGAACACAAAATACTTTCCACCCCTGAAACAAATACAATTGCAAAAACAAAATAGCAGATATCGTAAATTACGCCACCTGTTATTTCAGGCAAAATAGGTAATTGTATTTTGAAAAAATTATTGGGTATAGAACCGTATAAGTCTCTTACAAGAATAATATTCTTGTCGGCTAAAACGGTAGCAGATAGCAATGTAGCTGTGCCCATAGCAATTACAGGACCCGGAATAAATATAGAGATACGCAATAATATTTTTGCCAATGCAAAGGTCAATAAGCCAAGAAAGATAGACCAGGGACTGATAATGTTTAAATTACTGAAAGCCAAAGACAAATTATGTAAAAGCCCCCCTTTGATCTCTTCATCTTGACCCAAGAAATCTTTAAAATTTTCAATACCTAAAATATCTTCCAAATTGGTAAGTGCAATTGCACAAGCTATTCCAATGGTAAACCCAACAATGATAGAGTTAGGAACAAGTTTGGCGTATTTTCCAACACCATATATTCCCATTATCATTAAAATAATTCCGGAGATAATGGAAACCAAAACAAGGAAACCATGAGCCGTCTCAAAATTGCCTCCACTTGCAGGGCCATATTTTGCTATCAGTCCTGCTATAACAGGAATAAATGCAGCAGTTGGTCCATACACCTGATATTTTGAGCCACCAAAGGTTCTTCCAACCACACAGGCTAATGCTCCTGCAATAATTCCATGTTCCGGTCGCATGCCGTTTGCCATTGCAAAACCCATTGCCATAGGAATGGCAGTTAGTGCAACTATTAGTCCAGCACTTAAATCCTGATAAGTTGTTTTTAACCAGTTTTCTTTGGTTAAATCTTCCCATCTTGAGTCAAAAAATGTGAAGAATAATTTTAGCCTTCCAAGAGGCGTTGTTGGGAATTTTACTTTGTCCATAAGTTATAATATTTTTAATTAAATTCTTTAGTAATTAAATTGAAGAAGTTTCCTCATAAAAAGTAACCTCGCCAGTTGATAATTCGTGCATACCGCTAATAATACCAATTTCACCATTGCTTATCATTTGCGAAAGAATAGCGCTTCGCTCTTTAATAGCTTTCACGGTTCTTTTTACATTAATGGCTGCTACATTTTCTACGAAAATGCCATTTTTTGAAGAACGGTTTTCGGTGGTTTCTGTTTCATCGTCTACTGCCGGTCTTATTTTAGAAAGTAGGGCAGTTAAATTTCCCATTTCAGCATGGTCGCAGGCTCCTTTAACTGCACCGCATTTGCTCTGACCTAATACAACAATTATTCTAGCCCCTGCCAATTTGCAGGCAAACTCCATACTGCCGAGAATATCTTCATTCACGATGTTTCCAGCTATTCGTACACTAAAAACATCAGCAAGTCCCTGGTCAAAAATAAGCTCAGCAGAAGTTCTGCTATCAATGCAACTTAAAATCACTGCAAATGGATGTTGACCGTCTGAAGTTTCGTTTGCTTATTGCAACAGGTTGCGATTTGCTTTTAAGTTGTTTACAAAACGTTTGTTGCCCTCTTTGAGCAACTCTAAAGCCATATTTGGAGTGATGGCCGCCTGCATTTCTTTTGTTAAGGTCTTCATATATAATAGATAATAAGTATTAAAATGGAGTTTTAAATTAATGACAGTCTTTAACGCCTAACCGGTTTGGTTACAGAGGGCGATAAAACAAAAATAACCTACCCCAAGAGGCAAGTTAAGACAAGATTAAACTTTAGGAGGGGGAGATTCTACCGGAACGGTCGGATGCACCAGCTTGAGCAGGGCAGCAATAACGTTTAATTTAGACTGAAATAAAGTTTGAGTAAGTTTGTGTTGTGAAGAAGCAAATTCTTTGTATTCATCTTCCACATCTTCTTTTTCTCCTTTTTCTGCCGTATCGTTTTCAGCGTTTTCTGAATCGTTGTATTCAATGCTAATGTTTTCTGAAAACATTTTTTTGATGGAAACATCTATGTTGGTTGCATAAACAACAAATATGAACAGAAGGGTCGATACTAAGTAATGCGCTTTCATTTGTTTCTGGCACAAAGGTAGGCAAGAAATTCGAATTGAGTCTATTTGTTGCAAAGAATTTTGGCTTTATTGATGGTCTTTCTGCTGTTCCAGAATCCATGATGTAATCCAAATGCCGATTTGTGGATCGATAGTTTGCTCGAGCGTGGCGTACTCATTCATATTACAATCTTTGCATTGCTGAAATAAATGATTTGCGCCGTCGAGGACTTTAAATGTACTTTTTTCTAAAGAGGCCTTGCTCATGGCGTTTTTGAATCCGTCTTGATTGGTTTCTGCAGGCACTTGAACATCTTTGTTTCCATTGATGATCAAAAATGGCAGACTTAATTGTTGGAGATAAAACTTACTTTCAAATGCTAAAAATTGGCGGGCCCAATCGTTATTGAAAAAGGCGGTCATTTGCGCTTGAACATCTTCTTTTGAAGCGCCATCAATTAATTTTTTGGGAATGCTGTCCCAAACTTGATCAAGCCAGTTCGCATAAATTTTGGTGAATTCAGCTGGCTTACTCGCTAAGGCAATTTGGGTGCCTTTTTGATACAATTTTTGATTCCAAGTACTTTCCTCCTTTGAATAGCCATTGGCCGCAGGAATCAAGTATTGTTGATCAATGAGTACCTGCGCACCATTTGTACCTACTGACGCAGCTTCTATAATTCCAGCAATTGCATTGGTATGAACTGCCGCCCTTAGCGCCGTCATGCCACCTTCAGAGTGTCCGTAGATATAAATCCGAGCCTCGGGATACGTTTTTTTGAAATACTGAATAATGGCAAGCAAATCATTGGCGAAATCAATTTGTGTGGCACTCTCGAATTTACCACCTGAGGCCCCAACACCTCTGTCGTCATAGCGAAACGACGCAATGTCATTTCTTGCGAGCTGATCTGCCAATACCCAAAAAGGGCGGTGACCTAAGATTTCACAATCGCGGTCCTGAGCACCTGAACCAGAAACCATAATAACTATTGGAAAAGCGCTTTTTTTCTCTTTTTCAGGCTTAAAGAAAGTACCTGCCAATGTTATTTTTTTACTGGTTTTGATTTGCAATTCACTGCTTGAATAAGGAAACGGTGCTTTGGGGTCTTGGGGTTTTCCTTTTACTTCTTTAGCGACCTGTACGTCTTTGTAAAAAACCGCTGGCCAACTCAAGCCAGATTGTGCCATAGTTCCTACTAAAGAGTCGCCTTGAAGTTTAGCACTGTAGCTTAGGCCAATCATTTTCCAGTAAAAACGCAGGCTATCTGAGAATAACGCGTAGTCTTCCATGGTTTGCGGCTTAAGCTTGGGCTGATCTGGAATAGAGACCACAATAGAACCGTCACGGCCAATACCTTCAATTTGAAGATCCATCAAAAGCGATTTACCCGCCACCTGAAAATTACTGTGCCAAGTACCTTGAATTTGAGCATACGTGATCTGTTGAATGATAAAAAGAATTAATGTAAGTAGAAGGTTGTTGCGTTTCATATCTATTTATTTTATCAACTATGAATTTTATCAATTCAAACATTCAATCATATAATCCTTAAATCTAATCTTTATATTCTGGAAATAAAGAAAGAATCCCTGCTTCTGAGGCCGCACAAACCCCTCTTTCTGTTATCAGGCCTGTAACCAAGCGCGCAGGTGTGACATCAAAACCATAGTTGGCAGCAGGCGTTGTTTCTGGGCAAATCAAGACAGGCTCAATTTTCCCTGTGGCCGATTTGCCTATGACGTATTTGACCTCGTTTTGCTCGCGTTGCTCGATTGGAATCTCGGTCAGGCCGTCTTTAATGGTCATGTCGAGGGTAGTGGAGGGCAGTGCCACATAAAAGGGAATGTTATTGTCTTTGGCTGCTAAAGCTTTGAGGTAAGTACCAATTTTGTTGGCGACATCGCCATTGCGTGTGGTGCGGTCGGTGCCAACAATAACAATATCCACCATGTTGTGTTGCATGAGGTGACCGCCGGTGTTGTCCACGATGAGTGTGTGCTCAACACCATGACGCGTAAGTTCATAGGCGGTGAGGTTGGCTCCTTGGTTGCGGGGGCGGGTTTCATCAACCCATACGTGCACTTTGATGCCTTTTTGAACGGCTTGGTAAATTGGTGAAGTAATGGTTCCCCACTGAATACAACCTAACATGCCGGCGTTGCAATGTGTTAAAATATGAACGGGTTCTCCCTTTTTTTGGGCAGCAATGGCTTCGATCAATGGCAAGCCATGTACGCCAATGAGGCGACAGGTTTCGATATCGGCCTCGACAATTTGCTCGGCTTCTTGCCATGCAGCCTCTAAAAAGTCAGTGGCGTTGTCTAGGGCGGCACGCATGCGATCGAGGGCCCAAAAAAGATTGACCGCAGTGGGTCTGGAAGCGCGCAATGTACTGAAAGCCTCATCTAAGAAAGAGTCGTCGTGCCCGTGGTTGATCATTTCTTTGACCGCTAAAAAAATACCGTAAGCAGCTGTTGCCCCAATGAGAGGCGCTCCGCGTACAGTCATATTTCGGATGGCTAAATCGGCATCTTTGTATGTTTTTAAAGTGACCACAACGAATTCATGCGGAAGCAACCGTTGGTCAATAATTTCTACATCTTTTTGAGGCGTTGTCCAGATGGTACGAAAGGATGGTGACATAATTTATGGCAATAAAAAAGCCCGCTTAAAACGGGCTTTCTGAGTTTATTTAAAGGCCGAAAGCCGTTTTGACTTGATCTACGTAATCTAGTTTTTCCCAAGTGAATAATTCAACTTCTCGACTGACTTTGGTGCCGTCAGGTGCCGTGAAGTGCTTGGTGACCGCTTCATTTTTACGGCCCATGTGGCCATAAGCGGCTGTTTCTTGGTAAATGGGGTTACGTAATTTAAGACGTTGCTCGATGAAATACGGACGCATATCGAAAATTTGACCAATTTTTTGGGCAATGGTGCCGTCGGTAAGGTCTACTTTGGCAGTACCATACGTATTCACGTACAGTCCACAAGGTTCTGCAACGCCAATGGCGTAAGAAACCTGAACCAGTACTTCATCACAAAGGCCTGCTGCCACCATATTTTTAGCAATGTGACGAGTAGCATAAGCTGCTGAACGGTCAACTTTTGAAGGATCTTTGCCCGAAAAAGCACCACCTCCGTGTGCGCCTTTGCCGCCGTAGGTATCTACGATGATTTTGCGACCAGTGAGGCCGGTGTCTCCGTGTGGGCCACCAATTACGAATTTACCTGTTGGGTTGATATGATAAGTAATGCTGTCGTTGAACAAGGACTGAATGGCTGGGCTCAGTTTGGCCCTTACACGTGGAATGACGATTTCGATAACGTCTTTCTTGATTTTGGCAAGCATTTCGGCTTCGGGTGCAAAATCGTCGTGCTGGGTTGAAACCACGATGGTGTCGATGCGCTGCGGAATGTTATCATCTGAGTACTCAATGGTTACCTGAGACTTTGCGTCTGGTCTTAGATAAGGAATGAGCGCTGCTTCGTTGTTGCGAATCGCCGACATTTCCTCTAGGATTTTGTGCGCGAGGTCGAGGGCTAAAGGCATGTAGTTGGCCGTTTCTTTGGTGGCATAACCGAACATCATTCCTTGGTCACCAGCGCCTTGGTCTTCTGGGTTAGAACGCTCGACTCCTTGATTGATATCGGAAGATTGCTCGTGAATAGCAGATAAAATACCACAAGAGTTGGCATCGAACATGTATTCAGATTTGGTGTAACCTATTTGACGGATGGTCTCGCGGGCAATTTTTTGAACGTCGAGGTAGACGGTAGACTTCACTTCGCCGGCCAATACGACCTGACCTGTGGTAACGAGTGTTTCACAAGCTACCTTAGAGGCAGGGTCAAAAGCCATGAAATTGTCAATCAGGGCGTCTGAGATTTGATCTGAAACTTTATCTGGGTGTCCTTCTGAAACGGACTCGGAGGTAAACAAATATGCCATTGAATAATTTGATTAGGGAGCAAAGTTACAAAATAAATTTGCTTTGTTCGTGCGCTTTTCTACGCAGCAAAGCATTTGGTCTGTAGCGGTCTTCGCCATATTCTGCAAATAGTTTTTCGAGGCGTTCGAGTACCCAACTTGCGCCAAGTTCATCGGCCCAAGCCAATAAACCTTTGGGGTAGTTGACACCTTTGGTCATGGCCAAATCAATAGCTGCTGGACTGCCTACTTGCATGAGTACTGCATCGGCTGCTTCGTTGATGAGCATCACAAGGATGCGTTCAAAAATTTCTTGTCCAAGTACGCTATCTGTGCTTGGTTTTAAAAGCGCGGAGCCTTCAGCATAGTCATAAAAACCACGGCCTGTTTTTCTACCCAAAAAACCCGCTTCCATATGTCTTTTCTGGGTAAAAGATGGTTTGAAGCGCGGGTCAAAGTAAAAGGCCGCAAAAACGGTTTCTGTGACGGTATAATTGATGTCGTTTCCAATGTAATCCATGAGTGTAAAGGGCCCCATTTTAAAGCCGCCCAGTTGGGTCATGGCCCAATCAATTGTTGCAAAATCGGCAATCCCTTCTTCGTAAATGCGCAACGCCTCGCCGTAAAATGGCCGCGCAACTCTATTGACAATAAATCCAGGGGTGTCTTTGCAGACGACCACAGTTTTGTGCCATCCGTTAATAAGTCCCTCAATTTGTGCAGTGCATGTTGCTGAGGTCGCTACGCCAGGAATGACCTCAACCAAGGGCATAAGCGTAGCCGGATTAAAGAAATGAATACCTAAAAAACGACTAGCATCTTTTAAACAAGCACCAATTGAGGCAATAGATAAAGACGAAGTATTACTTGCTAGTATGCATGTTTGCGAAACAGCTTGCTCGAGTTGTTCAAATACCTGGTGTTTCACCGCGAGATTTTCTACAATGGCCTCAATCACGAGGTGCGCTTCACTGTGGTCGCTAAGCTGTGTGGAATAGCTTAAGTTTTGTTGAATTGTTGCGGCGTTCTCTGCAGTGACTTTACCTTTTTGAACCAGCTTTTCTAAGCTAGAATTGATTTGTTGTTCAGCTCTTAGAAGCTGATCTGGATTGGTATCGGTCAAGACCACACGATGTCCTGCTTGGGCGGCTACTTGCGCTATGCCAGCTCCCATGGTACCGGCACCAACTACGCCAATGATGTGTTTCATATTAGTTTCCTTTGAATTCGGGTTTTCTTTTCTCTAAAAATGCGGCTACGCCTTCTTTGAAGTCATGTGTTTGACCCGCTTGTGTTTGCAATTGCTCTTCAAGTTCAAGTTGTTTGTCAAGCGTATTAAACAAGGCAGCGTTGACCGCTTTTTTGGTGAGGCCAAATCCTGTTGTCGGCATTTGGGCTAGTTGCCCTGCGAGTTGATCGACATAACTTTCAAATGTTTCGTCGGCAATTGCTTTGTAGATCATGTTCATTTTTTCTGCATCCGCAGCGCTGACTTTCTCAGCGGTGAGCATGAGCGCCAAAGCTTTTTGAACACCGACGAGTCGAGGTAGCATGAAGGTACCTCCTGAGTCTGGAATGAGTCCGATTTTAGAAAAGGCTTGAATGAAAGAAGCACTTTCTTTGGCGACAACGATATCGCAGGCCAAAGCAATGTTGGCTCCGGCCCCTGCCGCAACGCCGTTAACGGCAGCAATGACTGGTTTTTCTAAATGGCGCAATTTGAGTATAATCGGGTTGTAGTGTTCTGCAACGATTTGTTGCAGCGCAGGGCCTTCCGGATCGGTTGCCTCGGCCAAATCCTGGCCAGCACAAAAGGCTTTGCCTTCACCGGTGAGCACAACAACTCTAATTGCTGCATCTGTTGCGCAGCGGTCGAGTTCGTTCTGAAGTTGCAGTGCCATAGTGCGGTTGAACGAATTGAATACATCGGGTCTGTTGAGCGATAGGGTCAGGATCCCATTTTCAAATTGAGAACGAATTTCTTGCATAGCTTAAGATTGATAACGGTTGAGCAGCGCTTGGCCGCGTTCTTTTAAAGTGAGGCGTAAACTTTTGGGTTCCAGGACTTCTAGTTCACCAGCATAACCCAATAAGTTTCGGATAAATTCTTCGGTAACGAGAATCTGGAGTTCAAAAAGACTGTAGTTCGCGTTTTTTTCCAAGCAAAGTTGAGACGAATGAAAGGGTTGCGTTTCGATATAACGTGCGGCAACGGGTTCTGCTTTTAAAACAATACGCAATGGTTCGCCTTTAAAAGCAGTGATGCCCACCGCATTTTTGAAATAATGCTTTGCATCGAAATCGCTTGGTATTTGGGCTGCTTCGTCTAAAATCTGCAGCTCAGACATGCGGTCAAGCGCGAAAGTCACAATATCTTGCTTCTGCGTATCGTAGGAAATCAGGTACCAGCGGTTGCGGTATTCTTTGAGAAATAGTGGGCTAACTTTGCGAGGTTTGGCCTGTTGCTGCTGAAAACTCGTGTATAAAAACCAAACGCGTTTCTTGGCCTGAATACCTTCGAGAAGTGTCGGTAGGTACTCATTGCCCCCCGTTGAAACAGCTGCTTCGAATTGAATGTAATCCGATAGTTCTTGGGTTTGATCGCCAACGGCAACGCGGTCTACGATCTTATCGATGGCCAGTCCAAATTGTTGGAAAAAAGGAACTTCCCGAAATTGCTGCAATGTAGAGACCGCAAAGCGAATAGAGGATAGTTCGTCCTCGGAAAGTGGAACGTCATTGATACTGAAATCAGGAGCTTCGTAAAAATAGCCACCATATTTTTTACTGTAACAAATAGGGGCGTCGTGCTCAATTTTCATGGTAAAAAGGTCCTTTTCAATTGTGGATGCACAAATATGTGCGCCGTCCTCAGAGCCAAAAAGTGCCTCTTCGCAAGCGCTGCGGAGCGCTTCTTTAGATGGATAAGGCTTGTATTTGTTGCGCAACATCCGGTCGATGATGCGGTAGCGAATCAGGGCATTTTTGATATGCGGCATTAGTGCTGGTCAACTTTTTGCTTGTAGCCAAAGAGTTCGAAAAATTTAATGGCTTTGACTACTTCATACGGAACGTCATCTTCCCAACTTTGAACATTGGCTTTGATTTTGCTGAGCACATCGTCGGAGAGAATGTGTAATAGGCTAGTGTCGTATTCTTTGAGCGATGTGATTTTATCGTTGGCTTGCATGTAATTAAGTAAGCCAATCATTTTATCTGGTAATTTGATGTTCCCTAAATGATACAAGCTGCCATCTTCAACATTGAGCGCAGGATACACATATAGCTTGACATTATGACCAAATCCGCGCCCAAAGGCTTCTAGTAAGCCACCCGGCAGGTTGTCGTAGTATTTTTCCTCAAAAATAATGTGCAGGTTGTAGATCCCCATAATGACACCAAGGAGGTTTCCACGAGCAATGGACGACAAATACTCAAGCATTTTGTAATGCTTGAGATAGTTAGAAACCATGACGGTGTAGCCTAGGGAGCCCAAAAGCTCTGCGCGGTCAAGGAAGTCTTTGTCCGAAATTTTTCCGTCGGCGGTGAGGTCTTTGAGTGTGAGTTCAAATATAACTTCGAGTTGTTCTGGCTTGACCCGTTTCTCTTTGGCAAATGCAGCTCTAGCGCGTTCGATCATGTCGATATGCACTTTGGTTACTGGTCTAAAGCGACCGCGCATCAGTAAGATGTTCTTCTTGTAAAGCGCTGTAGATGGCTGCAATACGTTCTTGGCTAAGTCGAACATGGTGGCATTGGTGATGCCTCTGCGGACTAAATTGAGTGCGATGATGCGGTTGTCGATATCCTCGAAATCAGGTCCCGAAATGCGCAACATGTCGATTTCCATTCGGTCTGGCGGCAGGCGATGTACAATGCCATCAATGAAGTCATTTATGTTTCCGGATTGAAAATAACACGCATATATTAGATTTACACCCAAGATGCCAAGTGCTTCTTGTTGTGCTTTGTGGCTGTTGTCGTGCATTTTGATGTGCAAAATGACGTCGTTGGGTTTTGTATTGAGCCCCAGTTGAAAACGGATCCCAACCCAACCCTGACCTTGGTTTGTTTTGTGGTAGTTGAGCGATTCTACGGTATTACAAAAGGCAAAGAAGCGGGCCTCCCGGTTTTTTACCGGAAGGATATCCTGTAGGTGTTTGAATTCGGTCTGAAGCATGGTGAGCAGGCGCTCTTCGCAGACATAACGCACCGTTTCTCCGTACATGGAGTCCGAAACCTTCATGTCATAGGCTGATTGCGTGTAGGCAATAGTTCCAGTACTACCACCGGCTTTAAAGAAATTAGCGGCTACTTCTTGGCCTGCACCTATTTCAGCAAAACAACCATAGATATCTTGGGTAAGATTGATTTTTAATGCTTTGTCTTCTGTTGTTAAACGACTTGCGCTCATGGTTAATGTGGGTCTTTGAAAGCAGGGTTTGAAATAAAAGAGTAGTCAGTAAGCGTAAGTAAGAATTTTTTTAGATAAATTTTTTCTTGCGTATTGAGTTGTACGCCACCTTGATTGGCAAATTCTATTAGTGGGTCGATTGTAGGGGAGAGATGCACACCACTTGAGTAGTGTTCAATGACTTCGTCGAGGGTTTGAAAACGACCATCGTGCATGTAAGGGGCGCTTAAGGCAATGTTGCGTATGGTCGGCACTTTGAATTTGCCGTTGTCTTCAGGATTGCCAGTAACAGCTCCCCGACCTAAGTCGCTGAAGTTGGCGTCTAGCCCGTTATTGCTGTATTTTTTAACGCGCATCAGCGGACCGTTGTGACAGTGAAAGCAGTCAGCACCATTTAGGCTTTTAAAGAGATCATAACCAGCCCATTCCTCCACATCCACAGTTTGGAGGATCGTTTGTTCTTGGGAGGTGAGGGTGATGCCATTCTCGTATTTGTACATGACATCGAACTTAGATTCTGCAGAAATCATGGTTCGGATAAATTGTGCTATTGCTTTGGCGACTTTTGTAGAGTCAATACCAGGTTCGCCAAACGCTCTAAGGAACTGGTTGCGATAATTGATATCGAGATTCAGTTTGTAAACGGCGTCGGTCCAACTTTGGTGCATTTCAATTGGATTGGGAATTGGCTCAAGAATTTGTTGTTCTAGCGTCGCAGCCCGGCCATCCCAGAAAAAGAATTTATCCCAACCGAGGTTGATCAGTGCCATGGAATTGCGGTTGCCTGCAATGCCATCAATACCTGTCGAGTATTTGTTTGGGTCTGAGAAACTGCTTGTTGGTAAGTGGCAAGAGGCACAACTCATGGAGTCGTTGCCCGATAGTCTTTTTTCGTAAAAAAGCCAACGCCCCAGCGCAACGCCTTCTTTAGTCATAGGGTTGTCAGAAGGTATTTCCATGTCGGGAAAATGATTGGGAATGGCCAATACATAGGGTGTCGGCTGAAAGTTTGCCTTGTCTTTTTTGCAAGCACTCAGTGAAAGAAGTAAAATAAGAAAAACAAAAATACTTTTCATTTAAAAAGGACTTATCGCGTTCTTGAAGTTAGTGATTACTTTTTGGGTCAATGCTTCTTGTCCGGCAGCTGTATGGGTCAGGTTTTCTGAATTCAAATTGATGCTGTTTGCACCCTGACCAAGAAAGGCGAGGAGGTCTAATTTGAGTTTGAACTGGTGTGTGTTGTTGCCTATATTGGTCCAATTGATATTATTGAATTGCAGATTTTGAAGATAGGTATCTGTGCCAATATGAAAACTAAAAGAGAGATCTGGATTGAGGGTTGCATCCGGGATCGTATCTACTTTTCCTTCGATATTCATGAAAATATAACCAGGGTTCCAACCCCAATGCATTGGGCCAGCGTTGGAAATATTCAACGGACTATTATTTGGAAAAGCGCTAGGGTCTAAGTGATTTAGACTACTGTCTACGCCTAATACGGCACTTATGTTTGAAAATTTGGTGTAGTCGCCTTCTTTTTTAAAAAGCAGGTTACCGGTTTCACGGTAGTCGAGTAAAGCGGCTTCATGAAGTGCGTTCGAAACGTTCTTAAATAAAGTAAAATAGCACTTGAGCTCGGTAAATTTAATTTGATACCCCTCTTGAGTGGAATAAATGCTATCCATGTAAAAGGTTTGGTTGCCAAAAACGGGTTGCATAGCTACCTGAACATAATTTTTTGGCGTTTCTGGCTTGTCTTTATCGCAAGCAGCTATTGCGAGCATAACAAAGACGCATAAAAATAGTATTCTCATCTAACAAAAATACGTCAAAACGCTCAAAATGTTCTTAATTTTAGTAAAAGTTCAGTTCAAAAAATACACATGTCAATAAACACTGCAAAAGCATTACAAATTTACGCCGCATCTGCTGGCAGTGGAAAAACACATCGTCTTGTATTAGAGTACCTTAAAATACTTCTTTCCGATTCAAATTACCGCCAAAAATTCAGGCATATTGTGGCCATGACTTTCACCAATAAGGCTGCAAATGAAATGAAGGAGCGCATCCTCCAAACACTAAGTGGGCTAGCTCATCCGCAAACTGCAAATTCAAAAACTTTAGCTCTCAAGGCGGATCTCTTACAAGAAACCGAGCTTACTGAGCAGCAAATTCAACAACGCGCAGGTGCTGCACTACAAGGCATCCTTCACCACTATGAAGATTTCCATATCTCTACTATAGACAAATTCAACCTCAGGCTCATTCGTTCGTTTAGTCGAGACCTCGATTTACCTGCCGATTTTGAAGTGGTACTCAATGAAAATTTGGTATTCGACGAAGTACTCGATTTATTGATTTCACGCCTTGGTCAACCCGATGCAGAAGAGCTAACCAAATGGATGCTGGCTTATGCCAAAACAAAAGTAGCCGAAGGTGAGTCATGGGATTTTAAAAAATCTTTATTGCAATTTGCAGAAGTACTCAGCAAAGAGCGCAATACAACCGAGGTAGCTCAATTGCTTCAAACCACCTATTCTCGCGAGGCTTATGATTCCTTTAAAGAAAATGCTGCAAGGATCAAAAACGAATTTTTGACACTTTGCGCAAAGGTCCATGCACAGGCCGCTCCGTTCAAAGGAACGCATTTGAAGACTGCCACTGAACAAAAGCGCATCGATGCCTTCATCGAAGACAAAAACTGGGGCCTTGGCAAGCAAACAGGGCCGTTTTATGCACCGACTTTTTTAAAAGCGCTTCAGGATAACAAATACGACCTACCCAGAGCAGTCAACGAGGCCCTGCTTGGCTTGTCGACTGCCTATGAGCAGTCGTTTGCTGCCTATTTGCTTCTTGAAACCCAGCGCAAGAATTTTTACAATATGGCCTTATTGCAGAATGTAGCGCAGCAAACCAAGGCCCTCATGAGTGCCCAACAACAAATCCGTATTTCTGAATTCAATCAGCTCATCAGTCAATTGGTTCAGGGCGAACAAGCCCCTTACGTTTATGAGCGTTTGGGTATTCGTTACGAACATTTCTTACTCGATGAATTTCAGGATACATCGCGCCTACAGTGGATCAATATGATTCCTTTGCTCTTAGAAGCCATTTCTTATGAAAGGCACAATCTCATTGTAGGAGACGCCAAACAAAGTATTTATCGTTTCAATAACGGCTTGGCCGAGCAATTCGTGGCACTTCCGCGGTTATACAATCCAGAAAACGACCCTCAAATGGCGCTCACTAGCCGTCGTTTTGAACACAGTGGACACAAAAAAAGCCTTCAAGATAACTACCGTTCTGCCCCTCAAATCGTTCAGTTCAATAATGCGCTGTTCGAGTGTCTTTCCAAAGAACTTCCTCCACAACAACTTGACTTTTATGCTGATTTGAAGCAAAATCCACAATCTAAGCACCACGGGTATGTCAGAATCGAATCGCTTGTCAATGACCTTCCTGATGAGCTACTTCACGTCAAATTACTACAAACTGTAGCGGAAATCTTAAAAGATGATTACAGGCCTTGTGATATCTGTATACTTACAGAAACCAATAAAAAAGGCAACGCAATTGCGGTGGCACTCACACAGGCAGGCATGCAAGTTGTTTCTCAAGATTCATTGTTGCTCTATACACACCCTGTTGTCCAGTTGTTTTTAATTTATCTCAAAAAGAGGGCAAAACCTGCCAATCCAACACTCGGAAAAAGATTCGCAGAGGCCTATTTGCGTGTCAAGGGTAGGTTCGAGGTGGCGTCTTTTATGACGTTTTTTAAAACTTACGAGAAAGAAGGAAAATTGGTAAGGTATTTCGACGAAGCTGCTTTTTTTACGCAAGAATTTGGATCTCCAGAGGCACTTTTTATGCCTTATGAACACCTTTTTGACCTATTGCAAAAAGCGGCAACTTGTTTTCAGATCAATGAAACGCAAGAACCTTACGTGCATCATTTTTTTGATGTCGCTTTCCAATATCAGCTCAATCGAAATGCCGAATTGCTGCCCTTCTTGGAATATATCGAACAACACAAAGATAAACTCGCACTCCAGATGCCGGAATCTACTGAGGCCATTCGCATCATGACCATACACAAAGCCAAAGGGCTTGAATTTCCGGTTGTACTTATTCCCAGTCTAGATTTTCGAACAGAACTCTTCGGTTACAATAAATTTCTGATGAGGGCAGGTGAGGGTTTAGCCTATGCCTATCCATCGGATAGCATTCCGGAATTCAAAGTATTCAAAGAAAAAGAGTTGGCTGCGATTTTTCTGGATAAACTCAATTTGTTGTATGTCGCACTGACCCGGCCTGAACGCCGGTTATATATTTGGAACCACCACAAGAAAAAAGGTTTGGGTGAGCAAATTCATCGTCAAATAACAGCTTTAACCTTTCTTGAAACTGATCAAGAGCACGTTTATTTTTATGGTTCACCAACACCACTCTTGCTTTCAAAAGAAGAACAAGCCAAGCGCGCCACCACCAAGACCAAGTTTTACCACCCAATGGCGCTATCAAACCAGCTTTGGTATCCTTCTTTGGCTTTTAGAACACCACAACTAGAAATTGCGTCCGATCAATTTTTTGGTTTGGCATTTCATCGCGTCCTTTCTTTGTGTCCACAACCCACTGCGCTCCCCGCTGCACTTGCCCAAGCCCTTGAGGAAGGTGCAATGGCCCAAGATCAAATGCAACAAATTCAAGAAGCAGCAGTGCGCTTTTGGTCTCATGTAGAGGCTCAAAATTTGCATTTAGATATTATTGAGGAATTTAATGAGCAGCGGATAATAGCCCAGCTCAATCAAATTAAGCAACCCGATAAAGTCTGGCGCAAGGCCAATGAATTGATCGTAATTGACTTCAAAACAGGGCTCAGACAAGACCAGCACTTAAAGCAAATTTTACAATACGCTCAATTGCTGCATAAGATTTTTGAATTACCAGTTCGTCCAATCCTTTATTACACCCAACTTGATTTATTCTTGGAGCTTTAAATCGAGGCCGGCATTTTGGGCCGACATTTTCAAAAAGGTATAAACCAACGGATGCGGAAGATCTCGGGTCGAAGAAATTTGTGGGCAAAAACTTGTTGCTAAGAAAAAGGGATGGGCTTTCATGGAAATGATCTCAGGGTCTTCAAACTGATTGACCGCCTCTATGTCTATGAACTGACCAACCAATTGTTCTAATAGCTGCGGATACATACTAAAACGTGCGGCACTGAGCTCAACAGAACTGCAATTTTCATAGAGTCTCTCCATAAGGCTTGTTCTTGGATTAACTTCAATGCGCTCAAAATGAGTGCCTATTACTAGATTTTCAGAGATGAGTTTTTCTCCGAAAGGATTCATGTTATTGGCAGTGATGAGGTGGTCAATGAATAATTTAAAGCAATCCCCGGTTAGAAAAATGGGTGCTTTAAGATCTACCAAATGACGAAAAACGCCACTTAAAAAAAAAGGATTGAGGTAAGGGCCAGGTGCTACCCAGATTCCATCAAATTGGTCAAATGAAGGCCTTTTGTATTGCAAGGCCTCATTGATTTTAATCCAATAATAGTTGAGTTCCAATTCGAGAAACTCAGCGGCATGGTCCAAGGAAAGGTTTGTCGCATGATGCGAATTGTAGGTGAAGTTGTAGTCGCCTATAATTGCTATTTTGAGTGCTTCACTCATGAAAGGCGTTTGCTACCTACGCTTGTTTAGCGTTTGAACCAACCTCTTAGTTTGGCATTGGTGATTTGAATGGATTCTTCTGCGAGTGTTTGCGGATCTACATACCAAACCTTACAGCTAAAGGTTGCCTCGTAAAGCGAGTAATCACCACTACCGTCTGAGGCTTGCTTTAAAATAGTGAATGTGGCGGTTTGTCCGGGGTCGGTTTCACGGGAAATCCAAGGTTTACCTGTGTTGTCTACGTAAGAAACTTGTACACCGTTGATGCTATTGGTGGTAAGTGTGGCTAGGTCTTTGAAAGGAACTGGATTTCCGGAGTTGGTCATATGAAAATCATTGAACATTGGAAGAGTTGGTAAATTGCTACCAGTGGCATCCCATTCCAATGATCCAAAAGTGAGCAAAATGCTTTGGGGATTGGCCATTGAAGTCATACCGGAAGTGTAAATGACTTTTGACATAATTGGTGCCGTATTGATGATTTGGGTATCCACCGCAAAGCCAAGGTAGTTGTTCACATTTTGAGTGAGTTCTACTTGCGTACCATTGATATAACCTACAAAACTTGCATTGAGGTCCACCTTGTTACTTGGGGGTGGAATAACTTCGTGCTCGATACAGGCAGAGCTGATGAGTAAAAGAAGTGTTGCAAAAAAGGCGAAGCGTGTCAGTTTCATGCGTTTGTATTTAGGTGATAATGAATCAAATTTAGCTTTATAAACGCAATTGTGCAAAAAAAGATGCCTTTGGGTTCAAAAAAGCGCACTTAGTTTTTGTCAAAAACTTGCAGGAATTCCTGAAGGATTTCACGATGTAGTATCACAGCGCCTTTGCAAATGAGCTCATGAACGGTTGCAGCTTTTTGTGAAGAACTTTCTTTTGAGCCGATGTACAATTCAAAAGCCGTGGTGTGCTTAATCAGCATTTCGATGAAGTTATCAATGTATATCGCGTCAAGCAAAACTTGATTTTTGGTGGTAAACTGGTAGAGCTTCCAAGTTTCGTTCTCGAGGTGAAACACACACAAGAAGTCTTTACCGATTTGAAGTAGACCTGGTACTTTTTGATAGGCTTTTTCGAGTACAATGTTTGAGAACAAGTCTATAAATCCTTGGGCTTTTTCGGGATTTTGGCTCGCTAATTGACGCCATTCTGCGTCGTGGAGTTCATTGAGGATTAAGAATTGTTTGAATTCTGTTTCGAGGGACAGAAGCTCCTCTTTAGTAAGAACGCGGTATTTTAACATTATTTGGCTGCGCTAACTCGGACTTCTAAACTAATATCTAGGAGTTCGTCTACCTGTTTTTCAGTGATAGCTTGCTCGAGTTCAAATTTGTATTTTCCTTTGAATGGAACCTTACGTCGTTTGAAAATAAGTTGATGTTCAACAATGGTTCCAGATTTTTTACCTATCCAGTTGCCGTTGGGATCAGCCATTTTTATTTCGTAAGGCTCTCTTACACTTTTGCCAAATGGGGGTGTAGTGCGCAAGAAGATCCACAAGTTGTTGTAGGCGTAATCGGTGGTGCTGCGCAACGTAAAGATGAAGTCATATAGTTGGGTAGTATCTTGGATGTCTACAGTGAAAGTAGGACGCATGGTTTGAGTCCATTGTTCATCTTTGAAGCGATAGGCTTTAGTGAAAATGGTGTCATTGCTGCAACTCCAAAGCAGTCCAATCAAAATAAGGAAAAGACTAATTTGTTTGTTCATTTTTTGGACCTTCGTTGTTTGGCTTTCGAGGTTTGCGATTGGGCCTTCTTTTTTTATTGTTGATGGAGAAATTTTTCTCAAAACGGGTGAGGCTATCTTGACCCACAACATTTTGATAACCGATTTCTTCTACTTTTTCTTTGATTTGAGCGAATTCAGCAAGGTCTTTTGGTTTGATGCCTTCTTTGTTGAGTTTTTTAATTTCTGCCACGCGTTCAGGGCTCAGAGCTACCATTCCGGTTTCACCTTTGTAGGCATACCAAATAATCCGTTTGAAAACGTCGGTTTTCATGTGAATTGCATCGCCTTTTTCGGTGAGTAGTTTACCATCAACCTTGGGCATCGATTTGATGGCATCTAGGTACATGTCGAGCTCGTAATTTAGGCAGCATTTCAATTTGCCGCATTGGCCAGCCAGCTTTTGAGGATTCAGCGAGAGTTGTTGGTAACGTGCCGCTGAGGTTGATACAGATCTAAAATCAGTAAGCCAAGTGCTGCAGCAAAGTTCGCGGCCACACGAACCGATTCCACCAAGTCGAGAGGCCTCTTGCCTGGAGCCAATTTGACGCATTTCTATACGTACTTTAAAGCGATCGGCCATGTCTTTGATCAGTTGTCTGAAATCGATGCGGCCTTCAGCGGTGTAGTAGAAAGTTGCTTTGCTCAGGTCTGCCTGATACTCGACATCTGAGATTTTCATGTCGAGTTTCAGATTTTGGGCAAAAGTGCGCGACTTGGTGAGGAGTTCACGCTCCAACCCTCTGCCTTTGATCCATTTGTCAATCTCTTCTTGATTGGCAATGTGTAGGATTTTTTTACACTCTAGTGTTTTGAGGTTTGGTGCTTTTTTCTTGACTTGAATGCGCGCGAGTTCTCCGAGAGCAGAAACTACGCCGATGTCCCAACCAGGGCTTGTATCGACAGCAACGACGTCGCCGGTTTGCAAGGAGAGTTGGTCCGCATTTCTGAAAAACGCCTTTCGGGCATTTTTAAAACGTACTTCTACGAGTTCAAAAGTACTTTGGCCTTCAGGTAAGCTGATGTTGGCCAACCAATCAAAAACTTCTAGCTTGTTGCAACCACCGCTACTGCAAGTACCGTTATTTTTACACCCTTTTGGTGTTCCTCCGCCGCTACTACATGATGCACAACCCATTTGTTTTTTTTGTGGTAAAGTTAATAAATAAAGTCGTTTGAATTACGCCTGATGAATGTAGCGCATTGTTTGAAAACACAGTTGTGTAAATAGAATACGCGGATTGGCATTGCGATCAATTTGGTAGTAGGCTGCGTCGAGCGCCTGCATGAATTCTCGGATATTATTACCGGAAATAAAAGGCGCAAATTTTTCGAGGAAGGCCTCCTCTTCGGTTGAAACTTTGGTGAGTGCAGCGCTCATATAATTGGTTAAAATACTCTGGCGCAGCATATGTAAAGCGTACTGAATGAAGAGTTTTTGCCTTTCTTTTCCTATCGTCGCAATTTCATCTGCCCAGTCCATCATGGCAAGCACTTCTTTTTTGTAGCAGACGCGCATCAATTGAATAAAGTGTTGACGTTGTTGGTCCTGATTTTCGGAGGTTTCAAGGTATGCAAGCGCCGCTAACAATGATCCGTCGGCAAATGCCGCTATGGCATCGGCATTGACTTTTGTTTGATTTTTCTGAGACACTAAAAAGCTACTGAGCGCAGCGCCTTCAATTTTAGGTATGCGAATGAGTTGCGTTCTAGATTGAATGGTAATCATGAGCTTGCTGGCATCTTCGCTAACCAACAAAAAAAGCGTTTGTGCGGGTGGTTCTTCTAAAATTTTGAGCAGCTTATTGGCACAATTTGCATTCATTTCTTCGGGCTGCCAGATGATCATAACTTTGTAGCCACCTTCGTAACCTTTCAAGTTTAATTTGCGGATGATCTCTTGGCTTTCTTCGGTGCCAATGATAGGTTTACGGAGTTTGTTGTCAATGCGTTCGGTCCATTGGAATAAATCAAAATAGGCGCTCTCTTGGATTTGAGCCCGCCAATCTGAAAGAAATAGATCTGCGGTTTTGCCGATACTTTGCACCACAGGAAATACAAAATGAAGGTCAGGGTGTTGCAATTGCTGGACTTTTTGGCAAGAGGCGCATTGACCACAGCTGTCTTTGTTTTGTCTGTTGTTACAAAACAAATATTGCGCAAATGCCAATGCAATTGGCAATCCGCCATGTCCTGCTGGTCCTTGAAATAGTTGAGCGTGGGCTATTTTGCCCGAATCAATTGCTCGAACAAGTTCTTGTTTGAGTGATATTTGACCAATAATTTGCTGAAACTGCACGCTCAAAAGTAGCTAAAATGCAGCAATTATTCAGTGTTACCTTTTAACAGAAGTACGATTTCTCCTTTGGCTTCATGTTGGGTGAAATAGGCTTGTAACTCGGCTAATGTGCCTCTGTGATACGTTTCGAATTTTTTAGAAATTTCTCTAACTACGCATGCCTCCCGTGTGGGATCTAGCCATTCACACATTTGGGTCAAGGTTTTTGATATGCGGTGCGGAGATTCGTATAATATGATGGTTCTAGTTTCTGTGACAAGCGCTTGAATGCGTGTTTGCCTGCCTTTTTTGTGCGGTAAAAAGCCTTCAAATACAAATTTATCGCAAGGAAATCCTGAGGCCACCAATGCTGGAACAAAAGCAGTAGGACCCGGCAAACATTCGACTTCGATTCCTGCTTGAATGCAAGCGCGAACCAATAGGAATCCGGGATCTGAGATTCCGGGTGTGCCTGCGTCAGAAACGAGCACACAACTGTCGTGTTGTTGAATGAGCTCAATGGTTTTTTCTAAAAAACGGTGCTCGTTGTGCGCATGAAAAGCGAGGACTTTCTTTTTGAGCTCAAAGTGATTTAAAAGTTTGTGCGTAACGCGTGTGTCTTCTGCAAACAGTAGGGGTGTTTCTTCTAAGATTCGAAGCGCTCGGAGGGTGATGTCTTCGAGATTGCCAATCGGGGTCGGGACGAGTATAAGTCTAGGCATGATTTAAGCAAATACAGCGCGCACCACTTCTTCGATTTTGGTACACGGAACGATTTCAATTTGTTGTTTGTGACCTTTAAGGCCTTTTGAGTATTTAGACACAATGATTTTTTTGTATCCGAGCTTCTCGAGTTCTCCGAGCCTTTGTTCGAGTCTGTTGACTGGCCTGAGTTCACCGCTAAGGCCAATCTCGGCAGCAAATGAAATGGTTTTATCAATGGCTATATCGGCATTGGAAGATAATATCGCCATTGCGACAGCTAAATCAATGGCGGGGTCATCTACTTTGATGCCACCGGCTATGTTCAAGAAAACATCTTTTGCTGCAAGTCGAAAGCCACAGCGTTTTTCGAGCACTGCCAACAGCATATTGAGTCTTTTGACATCAAAACCTGTTGAAGATCGCTGCGGTGTGCCGTAGGCTGCTGAAGAAACGAGCGCCTGCACCTCAATGAGTAATGGGCGAATGCCATCGACCATGGAGGCAACTGCAACCCCACTCAAGGCATCGGCACCGATAGAAACAAGGACTTCTGACGGATTGGCAACTGGCAAGAGACCATTGCCCTGCATGCTGTAGATTCCGAGTTCGTTGGTCGAGCCAAAGCGGTTTTTGATACTGCGCAATAAGCGGTAAATGTGATGGCGATCGCCTTCGAATTGCAAAACCGCATCTACCATGTGCTCCAAAACTTTCGGACCGGCAATGGTGCCATCTTTGGTGATGTGTCCGATGAGAAATATGGGAATATCAGTTTGTTTGGCGAAACGCAATAAATTGGCCGTGCATTCTCGGACCTGAACCACAGAGCCGGGTGAGCTCTCTACACTTTCTGTGTAAAGGGTTTGAATAGAGTCGATAATGAGTAGTTGGGGTTGAATGGCTTCTGCTTGAACTAAAACTTGTTGAAGGTTGGTTTCGGTAAGCAAATAACAGTGAGGATTATCCAAACCAAGGCGCTCTGCGCGCATTCGTATTTGCTGCTCGCTTTCTTCACCTGAAACATAAAGTATCTTTAGTTGCTCCTTAATGGCTAATTGTAGGAGTAATGTGGATTTGCCTATGCCTGGGTCGCCGCCAAGCAGGTTGATGGAACCCGGAACAATGCCACCGCCCAAAACGCGGTTGAGTTCAAAATCTTGAAGCGGAATGCGACTTTCTTCGCTTTTTTGTACCTTTTGAATCAATACGGCTTGTTGCGCCTGTGTTGATTTAGAAAAACTGACTACATGCTTTGGCGTTTTTTCGGTGCGCTCCTCAATAAATGTATTCCATTCTTTACAAGACGGACATTTACCCAGCCATTTTGGGGCTTCGTAACCACAATTTTGACAAAAAAAAGCGCTTTTGGCCTTAGACATAGAAAGATTTTAGTAAAACAAAGGTATTCAAAAAAGCTTGTCTAAGGCTGGCTTTAAGATACTTAATCCGTAAGACTACTGAAAAGAAAAATATTTTTTTGAAGATTTTTTTCAGAGTTGATTGCCACAAATGCAAAAAATTTAATTTTGCCGTGTAAATAGTTGTACATCCTATGTCAAAAAGAAGAGCAATCATCAGTTACGACAAGCTGTCTCTTGAACAGAAAAAACAAATTCTCCGCGATTTTCCGGACGGATATATCAATCACCTGACCACCATCAAAACGCCAACTGGCGAGGTGCTCGATGCCTTAGTTTGGGAAACCGACGAAGTTATTTACTTAGTCAAAATCAATAAAGTGCAGCCAAAGGCCAAGCCAGTTGTCGAGGACGACGACGACTTCGACGACTTTGACAAACCAGATGACATCAAAGACGACGACCTCGATGACGAAGACGAAGACGACGAAGAGGAAGACGACGACTACGGCGATGAACCCGCCGATGACGACGATTCCGAAGAAGATTAACAAGGTCGTACCCAAGTTTTTTTAACTTTGGGTTATGATTGACTCCCTCAATTCCGCTCAAATAGCAGCACTTTTTGCGCTTACCCCGGCCATTGATCAGGTCGGCATCCATGAGCGTATTGGCCGTATACAAACCAGAAGCATTAAGGGTACTGCCAAACTTCAAGGGCTGCGCATGGCGCTTTCCATGATAGACCTCACCACTTTAGAAGGAAAAGATACCCTAGGCAAAGTGCGTCAACTTTGTTTCAAAGCCCAACATTTACATGACCAAGCAACTGGTTTACCAACGGTTGCTGCTGTTTGTGTGTATCCAACAATGGTTGCCGAGGCAAAAAAGGCATTGGTATCTTCAAACATCAAAGTAGCAAGTGTTTCTACCGCATTTCCAGCTGGTCAAGCGCCTTTTGAGGTCAAAAAATTGGACACATTATATGCTGTTGACAACGGCGCTGATGAAATCGACATGGTCATTTCTAGAGGTCGTTTTTTGGCCGGTGATTACCAGTTTGTTTACGACGAAATTGCAGCCATCAAGGCACTTTGTGGTCAGGCTCGGTTAAAGGTTATTTTTGAAACCGGTGAGCTCGATACCCTAGATCAAATTAGAAAAATGTCAGACTTAGCAATTGCTGCAGGAGCTGATTTTATAAAAACCTCTACCGGGAAAATACAGCCCGCAGCCACTTTTCCTGTGGTTTTAACCATGTTGGGTGCCATCAAAGATCATTTCGACAAAACTGGACAAATGATAGGTATGAAACCCGCGGGTGGAATCTCGTCAGCGAAATTGGCTTTACAGCATTTATTGCTGGTCAAAGAGGTACTCGGTGAAGCCTGGCTAACCAATGAATGGTATCGCTTTGGAGCAAGTAGTTTGGCAAACGATTTACTATTGCAATACCAAAAACAAGTCACTGGTAAGTATCAGTCGGCTACTTACTTTTCAATCGACTAATGATGAGCGAAAACACCTGGAATTTAGATCCTGCACTAGAATCAACTGCAATTGTTCAACTCAATACGCAGTATGAACTTTATATAGACGGTAAATGGCAAATACCGCAAAGCGCTACGTATTTTCCATCGGTAAATCCCGCCGATGAATCACACCTATCTCAAATTGCACAAGCCAATGAAGCTGATGTTGATAAAGCAGTAAAAGCAGCGCGCGCTGCCTATCAAAACGTTTGGTCTCAACTAAGTGGAGCTGAACGCGGCAAATATTTATTTCGTATAGCGCGGTTGATGCAAGAAAAATCCCGCGAACTCGCAGTTCTTGAAACATTAGATGGCGGAAAACCTATTCGTGAGTCCAGGGATATCGATATTCCTTTGGCCTGCAATCATTTCTTTTATTATGCGGGATGGGCTGACAAACTCGAAGAAGCATTTCCTGGCCAACAAATGGCGTCTTTGGGCGTTGCAGCCCAGATTACTCCATGGAATTTTCCGCTGCTCATGCTTGCCTGGAAGATTGCGCCAGCGTTGGCTTGTGGCAATACCGTTGTTCTGAAACCGGCTGAAACTACTTCCTTGACAGCACTTAAGTTTGCCGAAATTTGCCAAGAAGCTGGGCTTCCTGCTGGTGTTGTCAATATTGTAACAGGTTACGGCGATACTGGCGCAGCATTAGTGGCTCATCCCGATGTGGATAAAATCGCTTTTACTGGTAGCACGGCAGTTGGTAAGCAAATACAACGCGCTTGTATAGGTACCAAAAAGAAACTCACCTTAGAACTTGGAGGGAAATCTGCGAATATCATCCTTGAAGACGCGCCAATAGATCAGGCAGTTGAAGGTGTTATTAATGCCATTTTCTTTAATCAGGGCCACGTTTGTTGCGCTGGATCGCGTTTATTTATTCAAGAATCTATTGCGCATCAAGTAGTCGAAAAACTAAAATTTAGGTTGAAAAGCATCTATGTGGGCAATCCACTCGACAAAAACACCGATATCGGTGCCATCAACTCAAAAAAGCAACTCGAAACCATTCATAACTACATTTCGGTTGGGCTCTCAGAAGGAGCAGAAATGTATCAGCCTGATTGTAAACTCCCAGAAAAAGGATATTATTGTCAACCTACGCTCTTTTTGGATGTAGCGCAGAGTTCCCGAATTGCCCAGGAGGAGATTTTTGGCCCAGTCCTTACGGTACAAACTTTCAGAACAATAGAAGAAGTGATCCAAAAAGCAAATAATTCGCCATATGGTCTTGCGGCAGGTGTTTGGACCGCAAATGGCGCAAGAATTTTTGGCCTCAGTAGTCAATTACAAGCCGGTGTTGTTTGGGCAAATACCTACAACAAATTCGACCCGACTTCGCCTTTTGGTGGTTACAAAGAAAGCGGTTTTGGCCGCGAGGGTGGCCGCCACGGCTTAAGTGCATATCTACAAATCAAGAACTAATGGAAATTCTTAAAACCTACAAACTATATATTGGTGGGCAGTTTCCGCGCACTGAGAGTGGCCGTACCTATCCTGTACGAGGGGCAAATGGCAACCATGTAGCTAACGCTTGCCTCGGTTCTCGCAAAGATGTGCGCAATGCTGTTCAGGCCGCACGCAAAGCCCAAAGCGCTTGGGCGGTTAGATCAGGATTCAACCGCAGTCAAATTCTGTATCGTATTGCAGAAATACTAGAAGATCGCAAAGCGCAGTTTGTCAGTGAATTAATAAGTATGGGCTCAAGCACAGCTGACGCACAAAACGAGGTGCAATCTTCCATAGACCGATGCGTTTATTACGCGGGCTGGTCCGATAAATACCAAGCGCTGCTCAGTAGTGTGAATCCGGTGGCTACGCCGCATTTCAATTTTTCTGTTCCTGAAGCAATGGGTGTTGTAGGGGTTGTATCGTGTCAGCGAACCGGTTTAATAGGCCTCATTTCCCAAATTCTACCAGTTATCTTAGGTGGAAATACCATTGTGGTCATTGCCAACTCGGATCAGCCTTTAGGCGCCATTTCTTTTGCCGAGGTATTGGCCACCTCAGATGTTCCCGGCGGAGTGGTCAATATACTCACTGGTCAAATAGCAGAGTTGCTGCCCACACTCGCGGGCCACATGGATGTCAATGCGCTGAGTTTGGCATATATAGACGCCGATTTGTTAAAAGCAGCTCAAGAAGTAGCCATTGATAACTTAAAGCGCTGCTCAGTTTACGCTGAAGATTTTACGTTGCAAACAAGCCAAGGACTGGCTTTTATTTCCACATTTCAAGAAATCAAAACAACTTGGCACCCGATTGAACAATTGAGTGGCGGAGGAAGTGGGTATTGAAATTTCAATTAATCTATAAACTCTCCCAATAACTGTGTCATTGCAGAAACGCTGCGTCGGGTTTCGGTAGGGGAGAAGGTGGCGATTTGCCAAGTGTTGTTGTCCCAGACGAGCGTGTTCATGCGATTGAAGTAATCGATGCCGAGTGCTGTGCCCATTTGCTTAACCAGGTGATTGATTTTATCCATGGAGCAGCCAGATGCTTTGATGCCGTCCTCATTGGCAACAAGAACCAAGGCGTTCTGGGCAAAAACAAAACCAGTGGCGTTCATCGCTTTGCCATGTGTTTGCCAGGTAGAAGTAAAACTTTCCAGTTGTTCGTTGGCCCAAGCTTCTTCTGTAGAATCAAGCTGGCGCTGTCCAATGAAAACCCAAACCCGACAAGTTGGGGTAAAATGAGTTAAAATATCAGAGATCTGCAGCATTGGCAATAAGTTCTGCGATATCTAAGACCTTTACGTCTTCCTCTTTTTCATAATGCTTGATGCCGTCAGTCATCATGGTATTGCAGAAAGGGCAACCGGTTGCAATGATACTGGCACTCGTTTCAATGGCGTCTTCGGTGCGTTCAATATTGATTTCTTTGTTGCCCTTTTCGGCTTCTTTGAACATTTGAGCACCCCCGGCACCACAACAAAGGCCATTGGTTTTACAGCGTTTCATCTCGACCAACGCGGCATCTAGTTTCTCTATGAGTTCGCGCGGCGCTTCGTAGACGTCGTTGGCACGCCCAAGATAACAAGGGTCGTGGAAAGTAATTTTTTTACCTTTGAAAGTACCGTTATCAGCGAGGGTTAGTTTGCCAGTATTGATGAGGTCTTGGATGAGTTGGGTATGGTGAATTACTTCATAGGTACCCCCCAAGCCAGGATATTCGTTTTTAAGCGTATTAAAGCAGTGTGGGCAAGCCGTTACAATTTTTTTTACCTCATAGCCATTGAGTAATTCAATGTTCATGAGTGCCTGCATTTGGAAGGTAAATTCGTTGCCAGCGCGCTTGGCTGGGTCACCAGTACAACTCTCTTCTGTACCCAATACTGCAAAGTTCACTTTACAGTGATTTAATATTTTAACGAGTGCCTTTGTTATCTTCTTTGCGCGGTCGTCGAAAGAGCCGGCGCAACCCACCCAAAATAAAATATCTGGACTTTCTCCAGAGGCCATCATGTCGGCCATTGTGCGTACTTGTATACTCATGTTGCTTAAGTTTTCTTAGTCTTCTTTTGCCCAGTTTAAGCGTTCTGTTTGTGCAAATTGCCATGGTGCGCCATTGTTCTCTATGTTGGTCAGCATACCGGTGAGTTCGGTCGGTACTTTGGACTCTTCCATAACCAGAAAACGACGGAGGTCCATGATGATAGAAAGCGGGTCAATATTGACAGGGCATTCTTGAACACAAGCGTTGCAGCTTGTGCAGGCCCAAAGTTCTTCTTCGGTAATGTACGAGCCTAAAAGACTTTTTGCGTCTTCGGCAGCAGTGCCATTTTTGCGTTTGTAGTTACCGAGTTCTACCATGCGGTCTCGGGTATCCATCATGATTTTACGTGGTGAAAGCAACTTACCGGTGGTGTTGGCAGGGCAAACAGATGTACAACGCCCACACTCAGTGCAGCTGTAGGCGTCCATGAGGTTTTTCCAAGTGAGGTCCGTGACGTCTTTGGCTCCAAACCGGGTTGGAACAGCATCTGTTGGTGCAGCTGCATACGGGTCGGCGTTGGGGTCAAGCATCAGTTTAACTTCATTCGTTACACTTTGCATGTTCGTAAATTGCCCTTTAGGATCGAGTTTCGAAAAGTAAGTATTTGGGAAAGCCATGAAAATGTGCAGGTGCTTGGAGTAGGGCAGGTAGTTCATAAAAGTATAAACCATGATGATGTGTCCCCACCAACCAATTTGCTCCAAAATTTCTAGGGTGTGTGTGCCTTTTCCTCCAAATAAAATGGGACCTAACCAAGAACTAATCGCAAACCCATTTGAATGGCCCGCATAGGATTGCAAGACCTCATCGGCGCCGTTCATGGTAAAGATGAAACTAATTAAAATGAGTTCAAATACGAGAATAAGATTGGCGTCTTGTGTGGGCCAGCCAGCAAGTTCTCTCATATTGAGACGCGGTAATTTGAGCATATTGCGTCGTGCAAGAAAGAAGATGGTTGCAACAAATGCCAACACCGATAAAATTTCGATAAAGCTGATGACGAACGTATAAAAGCCACCAAGACTTTCTTGAAAAAAGCGATGAGAACCACTGATGCCGTCAATCAGAATTTCGATGAGCTCAATTTGGGTAATGACGAATGAAATATATAATGCCAGGTGTAGAAGCGCAGGAATTGGGCGATTGAACATCTTTTTTTGACCAAGCGCCACTAGCAGCATGGTGCGCCAACGTTCTGCTTTGCGGTCAGAACGATTTGTAGGAAGGCCTAAATGAATGTTTTGGGTAATATGACGGAGATTGAAAGCGAAAAATCCAAAACTTGCAAGCGTTAGAACGCCAAAAATGAGTTGTTGCATGATTTCAATTTATTCAGGCAAGCTGTCAAGTAATTTGTTGAGCTTGTCTTCGTTTTTCTTTGAAAGTTGAAGGCCTTTTGTTTTGCCGCCAATAAGTGAGAGGCGTACATAACGCTCTGGGTGTGCTTCGAGGTCTGTGACTAAGTCTTGCAGGTCATTGTTGGTGGCCACAAGCTCAGCGTAGAGTTTGTCGTCGTGGATGAGTTTACCGAGTGTGCCTTGGCCTTTTTCAACCTCAGCCAAAACCATATTGAATTTTTTGAGTGTTGTTTGGGCCTCGAGGATGGTTCCTTTGAAATCAGCGGTGACGAGCTCATCGGTAATTTTTCTTGTGTTGCCAACAATTCCTGTGATTTGGTCGTTGCTTTTGCGCAGGTTCAGTGTAATGGCCTCAACGTTGGCCATGATTTTAGAAAATTGAGCGCGTTCAGAAGCCACAAAACCTTGAAGTTCGTCGGCTACATTTCCTAATTTTTTGATGGTGAGTTTGACTTGTTTCAGACTACCTTCCAGTTCGGAGGTTGCGGTGGTATCCCAAAATGAGGTGAGTGAACCAACCATTTTGTCCACAGAAAGCATCATGGTCTGAAGCTTCTGCGAAATGGGATCAGCATAGGCTTTAACCTGTGATACCACATCGTTGGAGACACGACCTGGAATAGTTGCTCCAGATTTGTAGTAACTACCGTTACCGGCAGTTGGTAGATGCACGATAAGTGCTTTGGTAAAGAAATCCAAGGATCCTATTTCAACCACGGTGCCTTTGGGTAAGCGGATATCTGGGTTGTGGATATTGAAAGTCAATATAACTTTATGTAGAGAATCTCCTGTTGGATTAGACTTAATACTCAAGACTTTTCCGATTTCAACACCGTCCAAAGTGACGTTTGAGGAAACCATGAGTTGGCCTGAATTAGGGAAATAAGCGGTGTATACTTCATCTCCACCAAAAAAGCTATTGCCTTTAAGGAAGTTGATGCCCGTAATAAGGATTACGATGGACAAAAGCGCGATGAGCGCGGCTTTAATTTCTTTAGAGAATTTCAAGCTAGTTATTTTCTGCTAATTTAATTGCTTTTTCAATACTGATGCGTTCTCCGTCAAGGAAAGCAACTACAAATGCATGAGAAAAGCCTTTTTGAATCAATTCATTTTTATAATTTTTGGCGCCTTGTAAGTCGTTTGGAAAGACACCTGCACAGTATTTGTATAGGGTATTGTCTTGATATTCAAATATTTCTAGGCCTTGAAAATGTCTAGATTTCAATGCCAAAGGTTTGTTGGATGTCTCAATTTGCACCCTAAAAACAAGACCTTGTTCTTTTTGTACTTCTTTAGGTAATTCTACTGGTTTCTCTTCGGTAATGTTTGTCGGTTTGGGATTGTCGGCGGGTGTGGGTTGAGTCGTTCCTCCAACAACAGTTTTACCTTCGGTAGCATTTTTATAATTGACAAAAGCCTGAAACATTGCTTGGGCCATTTTTTGCTGTCCTTCTGCCGTTCCTATTAGTTTCTCTTCTGTAGGGTTAGGTAGAAATGCGGTTTCTATCAATACACTTGGCATGGTTGTTTTGTAAAGTACCAAAAAGCCCGCTTGCTTCACGCCGCGGTCATAGCGGCCAATTCGCTTGAATTCTTTTTGGATCATTTCGGCAAAAAGTATAGATTGTCGGTGAAAAACCGCCAATTGAAATTGTAAGGCGATAATTCCATCCGGAGTGAGGTCATAGGAACGGTACTTGGCTCCTTTATCGTCTTCGAGTGAAATACTTGCGTTTTCGCGTTCGGCTACTTTTTGCTGGGCATCTGTCCGATGCAAACCAAGAACATATGTTTCTGAGCCATATGCGGTAGTACTCCCGGCGTTGGCATGAATACATATAAAAAGGTCCGCATTATTGCGGTTGGCAATGTTGGCGCGTTCAGCGAGTTCGACAAAAACGTCGGTTGTGCGCGTATATACCACCTTAATTTCTGGATAACGCTCTTTGATGAGCGCACCGAGTTTCAAGGCCATGGACAAACAAACTTCTTTTTCATTGTTGTGCGCGCCATGACATCCCGGGTCATGACCACCGTGACCTGCGTCGATAACCACCGTTCTGATTTTGCTGCTTTGAGCCCAAATTTGGTTTCGACAACAAAGGACTAGAACGCCCAATAAAATGGCGGTAATTGCGTTCTTTTGCAAGCCATTGAAAATTGGTAGCTTTGTACGTTTTTCCTGCATATTACAAATCTAAGTAAGCAACTTGAGCACAACCCGGCGCTTTTTACAACTTTTCTTCGCTGCATTGTTAATAATGTGGGCAAACGGAATAGTTACAGCGCAAGACACCCTTTATGTGAATGGCGAAAGTCTGAATCAGATTGTCACCTACCGGGCAAGTGATCGAATTGTTCATGATGTTCCCAATCGCCGCATTTATCTCTACGGAAACGCAGAAGTTCAGAGCGAGGGTTTTTCCATCAAGGCAGGGTACATACGAATTGATATCGACTCTAGTATCGTAGAGGCGAGCTACAGATTGGATAGTACAAATGCAAAGGTCGAATTTCCCGAATTAACTGAAGGTGCCCAAACCATACGCTGCGAAACGTTGCGCATGAATTACAAAACCGAAAAAGCGTATATCAAGGCACTGGCAATTAAGCAAGATGAATTCTACTTTCGGATGGGCACCGCCAAAAGACAGACGAACCAAGAACTTCACTTGCGGCAAGGTATCCTCACAACTTGTGATTTAGAAGAACCACACTATCACTTTCAGTTGAGTAAAGGTGTGTTGGTGCCAAATGAGCGTATTGTAACTGGCCCAATGAATTTATGGGTTTCGGGTATCCCAACGCCGCTTGGTCTACCTTTTGCTTTTATTCCCACCAATCAAAAAGAACGTACATCAGGGCTTTTGTTTCCGGAATTTATCCCTTTGTCCACTTATGGTTTTGGTTTTCAAAATCTTGGTTGGTATTTTCCAATCAATGACCATTATCAAACTTCTGTTTATGCCAATCTATACAGCCGCGGATCCTGGGGCTTACGCAACGACCTCGATTATGCCAAACGCTATGCCTATAACGGGCGACTGTCTTTGGGTTTTCAACAGTTTAATAATGGTTTCCCTTCCAATGAAAAGCGCAACAAAGTAACGGTCTCCTGGAATCACCGAAAGGCGCCAAAATCCAATCCATTTTGGGATTTTTCATCAAATGTAAATTTCATTTCAGACAACGAATCCAAAAATTCACTTGATCCGATTAACCCGGAATATTTTTCTAATTCTTTCAACTCCGATATCAACCTTGCCCGTAATTTCCCTGGTAAACCTATTAATACAGGACTTAAAATGTCCTTGAGGCAAAACTCGATTGCCAAAAATATTTCACTGACGAGTCCGGTCATGAACGTCAATGTTACGCGTGTATTTCCTTTTAAAAATGTATTTGAAACCGCCGATAAAAACTGGAAAAAGACCATTCAGCAAATTGGGGTCTCCTACAACTTTGAAGCGCAGAACCGTTCTCAATTTCAAGATATTTTGCTCAACAACGTTGATTTCGCTGCAATTAGCCAGCAATTTATGAATGGTGTAAGTCAAGGTTTGAGTATACAAACCAATACAGGTTTGTTCAAAAATGCCATGAAAATCAATCCGAGTCTTAATTACGGTAATAAGATCAATTTTCAGCAAATTTCCAAAACCTACGATCCGTTGGCTAACCAAACCCAAATTGATACGCTTCGCCAAATGAGTATGCGCCATGAGCTGAATTTTAGCCTTACTGCTACTACCGTTCTTTATGGTTATTACCGTTTTATTGGAAAACGCCAGGCCCGTTTGCGCCACCTCATGACACCCAATATTGGCTATCGATATACACCTGGCTGGAATCCGCTGGTATCTGCTAATGCTGGTCCGAATCAAAGCACGATTACGTATTCACCTTTTGAGCGCAGCGTTTATTCGGTCGGATCAGTAAGGGAAGCCTCCTTACTTACTTTCGGCATCAATAATACCGCTGAAGTCAAATTTAAATCTGCCCAAGACACCATTACAGGTTACAGAAAAGTAAGGCTCATAGACCAATTTTCGTTGACTGGTTTTTATGATTTTACCAAAGATAGCATGCAGCTGTCTGACCTGGCATTGAACCTACGTATTAGTCCGGCCAATTGGATCAACTTTGTTTCCAATGCACAATGGAGCCCATATGCCTGGGATGCAACAGGTAAAACCCAAGCTGCATATGCTTGGAAGAACGGCCAGCAGCTTGGTCGTTTGACAACCACAAACCTCACGACCACAATGGTTTTAGCTCCGAAGAAGGACCGCAAAAAATTGCAAGATCATAGCGCCTTATTCAATGAACAAGATTGGAATGCCGATTTCAATTACTATGCCTTGCATCCGGAGCGTGCTGTTTATTACGATATCCCATGGAAAATGAATATTTCACATGTCTACGGAATTCAAGCCAATCAAACCATTTCGGCTAGTAATCCTGAGCCTTGGCTCTTCGTTCAGACGCTAGTATTGAGTGGAGACCTTAGTTTCACGAAGCGTTGGAATTTATCCGGTAATTTGAATTTCAATTTGCAGCAAACTCGACTTACGAATGCTTATTTTGCCCTGAATCGAAATATGCATTGTTGGGCGTTGTCTTTTTATTATGTGCCAATAGGTGGGAACAAGAGCTTCTTACTTACTATTCGCAATACGTCGAGTATCTTTAGAGATGCTAAAATTGAATTTAGAAAACCTCCTTCGTTTCTGTAACGGCCGTTTGGATCCGCTCGTTATATACTTTACCAATCTGATACGTGTATTTTGCACCAAAAAAGACAATTTGGGCAGAATAATGTACCCAAGCCAGCATGATAAAAATTGAATTGGCAACACCTAAAGTACCCATCACGAAATAATGTTGTAGGTAATAGCCGATCAGCCATTGGCTTAGGTAAAGTAATAAAGCAGTGGCAACAGCTCCGATTCTGGCGATACGCCACGAGACTTTCGCATTGTGCATATATTTGAATATCAAACTAAATATCAAGATATTGGAAAGTAAAGTAAAAGCAATTTGAATCAGTTGTAAAGAGAAATCCACAAAGCCATTGTTCCATTGAAGCCAACTTGTGAGGGCAGAGAAGATGAAAATTTGTAAAAAGTAAAAGAGAATAATCACTAAGGCAAATAAGGCCAAAAGCAGCACACTCAAAAAGCGAAAGCCGATGATTTCCATAAATAAATTGGACTCTTGCCGGCTTTTTTTACTGACATTGAAAAATTCGTTTAGGCTGCGCTTGAGTGAAACCATGAAGGCCGAGCAGGTATAAAGTAAGATACCAATACTTGCCAATTCTAAAATTAAATTTGGCTTATCTATGGACATTCCTTCCACAAGTTTGAGAATTGATTCACTGTCTTGAATTCCTAAGCCTGATTTTAAAATGGACCCTACCACCGCTCTCATATTTTGTTGTCCAATTATACGTCCGTAGATGGAAGTGGTGAGGTAAATGATGGGAATAAAAGCAAATAAGGTATAATAGGCCAATGCCGCGCCGTGATGAAAAGCGCCTTCTTGCACATATTCTTTGAGCGCTTGCCAAAAAGCTTTGAGCAAGAGTTGGCTTTTAGGGATTTTATTTTTTACAGATTTCAATGGCCTTAATTGCGGTTAATTTTTGAAAGGCATACAGAAGTAGTTGTTCATTCTGTTCCGTTCGGACATAATTTAGATATAAGCCACCTACAAAAAGCGCATTTTTAAATACAACTGGAATACCTGTTTCAGTTAATACATATTCATCTGGCCTAAAATGTACTATGTTATCGTTGAGTTTTATTGTATTGAGCGGCCCAAAAAGTCTTGCCCGATCCGGTGCTTTATAATGATAGTAAACGCTTTCTGGACTATACTTTTTTGATAGTTTACCGTTCTGAAGGATGCAGATGTGGTCGCAAAGTCCGAGGACATCTTGTCCTTCATGGGAAACTAAAATGATGCCCGTATTGTCTTCGTCTCGAAGATCCATCAGGTATTTGCTGAGTTTTTGGCGCAGGCGGGCATCAAGGTGCCCAAACGGCTCATCGAGGAGCAAATACTGAGGTTGATCAGCAATTGCTCTGGCAATGGCTACGCGTTGTTGTTGGCCACCAGAAATGAGGTGCGCTTTGGATTGACTGCAATCTTTGAGACCGAATAAAGCCAGGAGTTTTTGAACACGCTTGTCTCGTTTGGCATAGGGCCAGTGCAAAATAGCTTCTCGGATATTTTCTTCAACGCTATGAAAGGGATCGAGTTTGAAATCTTGATTGACAATTGCAATACCTGCGTAGCCCGGAACCAACATATGCCTCACGGCAGTTTGCTTGGCACCGTCGATGTAAACTTCTCCTGTGTCGGGATCTTGTAAGCCCGCACAAATTTTGAGTAAGGAGGATTTCCCCGCACCGCTCTTGCCAACTAAGCCGAGAATTTCACCCCTTTTGACCTGAACTTGAAGGTCTTTGAGCACCGGTTTTTGGTAACTCAATGAAATATTTTTGAGCTGGATCATCTTATAAGTGCTTTAGGGAAACTTTTTGAAGCTATGAAAATTCCGGGTACGGGATTGGCCATTGGTTCGTAATCTTTAAGGAAAATCCGGATGGTGTGCGTGTCGGGAGTTTGTTCGTATGTACAATGATCAATAATTGATTTGGACCCACCAACAAAAGTACTTGGGTTACCGGAACATATAATTTCAAAAAGATGCATCTCAGGAATAGCGTAGGAAAATAATTCATTGTTTTCATCGTATCCAGCTAGGTTATATGTGCCATTCGCGTGTTCTGTTACGTTTTGGACAGCAGAATTGATCTCTAATTCATCTTCCCATTCATAGCGCAGATTATCAGCAGACTCTTTGCCGTTGTGCAATTCGTCCGCAATTTCTTGGGAAAATAAATCGTTGAGTAAGTAGATATGTATTTTACAGTTCATCTTCGTTTTGTTTTTTAGCTACTTCATTGATTTTAAAAGCAGACGGAATCAGTTCAGGCACGAGTTTCATGACGATTGGAAATATGAGGGTCCCTCCAGGTAAAAGAAATAACGCCAAAGAAGGCATCGATTTCAAGATATCGTAAAATTGCGCTTTGACTTGTTCTTTTTCTTCCGGGCTAAGTTCTTCTTTGGTTGATTTCTGAAGTAAGTCCATTAGTTCTTTACTCTCTTTGACCTCTAAAATTAGGCGGTCTTTATTTCTACCAATAATGCGCAACCATCTTTGGCTTGTTTCTTTGAAAGCAAAACTTGCTTCAGTTGACTGTTTATAGACAAGAAGTTCTTCTGGGCCACTTTGTGCAACAAATGCAGCACACATTTCTTCTGATTCGAGCATTTGCGCATTACTCATGTTGAGCGCGGCGCCAAGCGTTTTGAGTTTTTGTTTTTCGTCTGGGCTGATCAAGTGCGTGCTTTGTAACAGGAGGTGCCCAAATTCATAGGTAATTTGAGCAAGCAAGGTGTCGTTGACAAGCTCTTGTTTGAGTAATCTAACGGAAATACCTATTTTGCTTCGTTCTTTAAATCGGCGATAAATTTTTCTGGGTAAGGCTGCTGATGCCAAAAAATGCTTCAGGATTTTTTTTTCATTGGCTTCGGTCTTTCCGTCGATGAACGCAGCATAAATAAGCCCATTTAACATGGAAGAGGTATAGCGCTCATGATTTTTGAGAAAAGGGGTGGTATTGCCCTCCAAATAAGCTCGAAATAAGATTACATCTAAAAAAATGAAGGCATTTGATAAATGTTTGAGCCAATAATTGGCCCCTAAAAATGAACTTTTGATACCAACCCTAGCGGCCAAGATGAGCTCAAGTTTACGGTGCGGGTTTTGGGTCATTTTGAATTGAAGTTGTTTCCAGATTCCTGATCCGTTATATCCTTTATAAAAAGCCAGTACTTCATCGATGAAAGTCTCGCTGTGGTTAAAGGTTTGCTGTTTTCGTAAATAGGTAAAAAATAGCGTTTCCAATAATAACAATTGGAGCTGTTCGTCGGTGTTTAACCTTTTTTTATCTAGGTTATTTGTAAAGATGAAGGATTTGGTCGTGCCGTAAATCAGACCAGTTTGGTGAGAAATGAAATGGGTGAGGTTTGATTCATTTTGTGAAATGAGGTCGGTGTCGAAAGTGAAATCACCTTTTTTGAACAAGTCAAAAAATTTGGCAATCCAGTTTTTGGATCCGGGAGAAAAATCTGTTTTAGTGGAGGACATACCGAGCGCTCAAGGCTGCTGCAAAACCAAATTGCAAATTAGGTAAAACATACAATGCAGGGCCTGTATCTAGCGAAATATTAAATGGAAAATCTTCAAAGGTGTGTTCTAATCCAACTACTGCATTGACCCCCAATCCTAGACCGCTGTAATTAGCGCCAAATTGTTTCATTTGGCCGAGCCCGACATTGGCACCAAAGCCATAATAAAAATCTAAAATTTCGTTGAGTTCGTTTTGCTGGTATGCGTTTGCGTGAACCCAAATTGCACCAAAATTACCACCGATACCGAGCTCAACAGCTTGTTGGTTCATTCTGTACTTGGCATTGATGTAGGTAACGCCGGGTGTGACGGCGCGCAATCCGATTGCACTTGTGTAGCGTTGTGCGTGAGTGGAAAATACGCTCAAACAAAAAACAATAGAAAGAAATATTTTCATTGGATCGAGTTTGTCTCAAAATTAACGTTTATAACAGCGCGAGAAACTTAATTTGCGATGAAAAAATACACCTGGTTCTGTTGAAAAGGCTTTGAAGTCCAAAACGTAAATCCCAATTGGTGCAATTGTCCCAAATTCTGAACTACCATCCCATATAAGTAATCCTGATGTTCCAAAAAGTTCATCAATGACAAGTCTCTTCACAAGATTACCGTCTAGTGTATAGATATTTGCTTGAACCAACATATTTGGGGCAGGTAATTCATAGTGTATTTCCAAAAAATCATGGTAGCCATCTAGATCCGGACTAAAATCTGTTGAACCGAGCGTTAATTTTCCTTTTTCACTCATGCTGAGTTGTTGGGAGTTACCTCTGCCCGGACTTGCAAAACCTACTATTTGGGCAGCTGAAAACCAATTGAGCGCACTTTGTGTTGGTAAATCGGGGTCGAGTCTTTCCAAGCTTACTGCTTCTGTATCAGAGAGCAATATAGTATGCCAACTTGCCGAATAATGAAGTTCATCAATTACCAAATTATTGCCACTCAAAATACAAGTTCCGCTGTCGTTATAGAAATAGGGCAGGTTTTGTATTGCGGTTTGCTCAATAACTGTCGAAGGATAATAGGCTAACAGGAAGGCCGTATCTGGGCTTAGCGCGATGTATTGGTGCGGTGCTAAGACAATTGGATTAAAAGGATAAGAAGTTTGACCATTACTTATACTGCAGGTCTTCAGTTGCAAATATTTATTGGTTCTGTTGTAGAGTTCGATAAAATCTGAACCATTGGCTGGTGGGTCAAATAAAATTTCGTTGATAATGACATCTCCAGTTAGGGGTACTTCGTATCTGATGGCGGTAGTCTGGGCTTGTGCCGAATTGCCCCAACAATCTGAAAAATTGCTCAAATTGATATCAAACACTTGGCTTTTTGGCAGTGGATTATCAAATACAAGAATTAATTGTGCCTGAGCAGCAGTCGCAGTAAACGGAAGCACAACTTTGGTGAATAAACCTAAATTGGGATCGAGTTCTACAGCTATTTGGGTTAAGGTCAGGCTATCGAGTGGTTCAGAAAAAACAAACGCGATTTGACTGGAGTCGCGGACTTCTGCAAATAAAAGTTGAGGAGCAATTGTGTCGGCTTGTAGATCGAGTAAGGAATTTGGCAATCCGGGCGTGCCGCCAAGAGCAGCTGCGCTCGAACCCCAGTTGTCTGCTGCCGAGCAAGGATCGAGCAAGGAGCGCCTTTCCAAACTATATCCGCCTTCTTGAGCTAATGAATCGTGCCAATTGCTGTTGTAGACCAGTTGGTCTGCTGTGCCACCTTGTGGTTCGAACAATTTCAACAGCTCACCGGTGTTATTCAAACTTGGAAAAGCCGGAATTTCTATGGTTCGATTTGGATTGAAACCACTGCTCTTGCCAGTAGCTACGAGGGTGGCGTATGCGCCTGGATGCAGCCAAAAAGAGGGCAGGGTACACGTGCCGCTGGCATCGGAAATCTGCCAGCCACTGAGTTGCTGACTCGATATTCCATTATTGTAAATTTCGATATATTCTTCATTGGGCAGGCCTTGTGGTGGTTCTGGGTCGGCCATGATTTCAGTAAAAATCAAATGCGGAGCATCTGTTGCGAGCGCAGAGCCGTAGTAGAGGTCGTCAAAGTAAAAATTTTGTTTGTTGCTCATTGTGTAGACAAACACAAGGCCTGCATAAGGCCCAGCCGGCAGCCAGGGCAACTGCCCTGTCAACCAAAGGTTGTTTGCAGCGGCCATGCTTGTGCGCGCAAAGAGCTCGAAGATACCATTCATCAATTTGAATTCAAAGAACAATTGAAAAGCCGCTGCAATGCTGCCGGCTGGGCCTTGGGCCAACAAGGTATCTGTACCATTTTGCCGTAAAAATAATTTAGGTGCATCTTGGCTACCGGCTTCGCCAAATTCCAAATACAGCGCGTTGTTGGCCGCTAATAAATCATTTTGATCTGCACGTAAATAGTAGCGTCCAAAGTTGAGACTTGATGGACTAAAATTTTCGCGCAGCCAGAACCGACATTCAAAATTGGCGTCTAAAGCATTTGGCGTAAAATACAGTGTAGTGCTTCCGCTGCTATCCGCTGACAATTGGAGCTGACGATTATTGTTTGTTATGACCTCATATAAATCACCCCCCCAAATAAGGCCATGAAATAAGCTTTGGTCGTGGAAATCATCAAAAACCTGAGCAAAGGCAGGTTTTGGGGTACAAGTTGACAACAGGAAAAATAAAATTGAAAAGAGGCGCATGTCAAACAAAGTTTATTTTTGTAAAAAATTTAATCAAAATGAAAGTTGCTGTTGTCGGAGCCACCGGTATGGTTGGTTCAGTGATGTTGGAGGTTCTAGCGGAACAAAAATTTCCTTTTACCGAATTATTATTAGTCGCTTCCCAAAACAGCGTTGGCAAAAAAATAACGTTTGAAGGCAAGGAATATGCAGTTATTGGGTTAGAAGAAGCCGTAGCTGCCGCACCTGATATCGCGATTTTTTCTGCAGGTGGTGAGACCTCATTGCAGTGGGCGCCTCGCTTTGCCGAGAAAGGGACTGTCGTCATCGACAACAGTTCTGCTTGGCGCATGGATCCCACAAAAAAGCTCATCGTTCCGGAAATCAACGGACAGCTGCTTACTAAAGAAGACCTGATTATAGCCAATCCAAACTGCAGTACCATCCAACTTGTAATGGTCTTGGCGCCGTTGCACCGCAAATACGGCGTCAAGCGCGTGGTGGTTTCGACTTACCAGTCGATCACGGGAACGGGTGTTAAAGCAGTTCAGCAACTTGAGAACGAGCGCGCTGGTACAGAAGGCGACATGGCATACAAGTACCCAATCGATAAAAATTGCATTCCACAATGCGATGTTTTCCTCGATAATGGCTACACCAAAGAGGAAATGAAGCTAACGAATGAAACCAAAAAAATACTTGACCCAAGTATTAACGTGACGGCCACAGCTGTGCGTGTACCCGTTGTTGGTGGGCACTCTGAAGCTGTGAACATTACTTTTGATCGAGATTTTGACCTCGGTGAATTGAGCAATTTGCTTGCTCAAACACCTGGTATTACCATTCAAGATAATATTCAAGCTTTCGAATACCCAATGCCGCGTTTTGCCCAAGGCAAAGACGACGTATTCGTTGGGAGAATACGCCGAGATGAAAGCCAGTCTAATTCTTTGAATCTCTGGATTGTTGCCGACAACCTCCGCAAAGGTGCCGCCACGAATGCGGTGCAAATTGCGAAGTTGTTGGTTTAATTTATTTATTCGAGATTTAAAGATTTTTATGGGCAAATGAATTGGTGCCCAAAATATTCTCTTACTTTTGTACCGTCTCTAAGGGGTGCCGCAAGGCTGAGATTACACCCATTGAACCTGATCTGGATAATGCCAACGAAGGGAAGATGACGCGCTAATTACACATAACAACCGAGAATTAGCCCCTTGTTCTTGTTTAATTTTTTTAAAGAAATGAAAACAAGATCTTTACTTTTTATTTTGATGTGTGGCCATTTAACTATGGCCCAAGTAGGTAAAACGAAAGACGCAGGCGATACCTCTCAACGTATCCAATCTGTCGAAGGAATCATTGTAAACGGCCTGCGCGCCAAAGATGCCCCCAACAACACGCTTGTCTCCAAAAGAACCTTGAATGCCAAGAACTTCGGGCAAGACATGCCTACGTTATTGGAATTTACGCCTTCGGTTGTCACCACCAGCGATGCCGGTGCTGGAATCGGCTACAGTGGCTTGCGCATCAGGGGTGTAGATGCAAGCCGCATTAATGTCACTATCAATGGCGTGCCAGTAAATGACCCTGAGTCTCATGATGTTTATTGGGTTAATATGCCCGATTTAGTTGGGTCAGTAGAGAATATTCAGGTACAGCGCGGTGTGGGTTCGTCTACCAACGGAGCCGCCGCTTTTGGTGCCAGTGTGAATATCAAAACCAATGATTTACAAAGCAACCCTTACGCACGCCTCGACCTTTCAAGCGGTTCGTTCGGTACGCTGCGCGGCACAATATCATCAGGAACAGGCTTACTAAATGAGCGTTTTAGTTTGGAGGCTAGGGTTTCTGAAATTCGTTCTGATGGCTACCTAGACCGCGCCGCAAGTGCGCTCAAATCTATGGGTCTCACTGCTACATATCTGACTGAAAAATCAATTTGGAAAGCTGTCGTGCTTACGGGCCAAGAGCGCACCTACCAGGCTTGGTACGGAACGCCCGAAAGTCGTTACCGTGGTGATTCACTCGGTATGCTAGCCTACGCTGCGCGCAATGGGCTTAGCGATGCGCAAACGCAAAATCTACTTACTTCGGGAAGAACATACAATTACTATACGTATGCTGGTCAGGTTGACAACTACAACCAAGACAACTATCAATTGCACTTTATTCATCGCTTTTCAGAAAAATTATATTTCAATACTGCCGCTCACTACACATACGGCCGCGGTTACTACGAAGAATTCCGCCATCAAGACGATCTTACTGACTACAGTTTAGACCAAGTTGTTTTGGGGTTTGATACCATTTCTAAATCGGATCTCATCCGCAGACGTTGGCTCGATAACCATTTCGTTGGCTTGATTTACGGGCTGAATTACCGGCATAGCTCGCACTTAAATTTTATTTTCGGAGGAGCTGCCAATCGTTATGCGGGCGAGCATTTTGGTGAAATCATTTGGGCGCAATATGCCTCGAATAGCCAAATTTATGATCGTTATTACGACAATAATGCGCTGAAAAGCGAAGTAAGCACGTACTTGAAAACCAATTATCAAAAAAATGGACTAGACCTTACTTTAGATTTGCAATACAGAGGCATTGCCTATGAATTTTTGGGTGTAGACCAAGTCAGTGGCGTACTTACCGACGTTACTCAGAACGTCAATTTTAATTTCTTCAACCCGAAAATGTCCATTTCTCAGCGCTTTGGTGCGCATCAGTTGTTCTCTTCATTTGGTATAGCCAACCGAGAACCTGTTCGCCGCGATTTCCGCGAGAGCACGCCTGCAAATCGTCCTATTCCGGAACGCTTATTTGACTCAGAGTTAGCATATCGTTTTGAGAAAGAAAGACTGAATTTACAGGCAAATTTATTTTGGATGTATTACCAAAATCAATTGGTGCTGACAGGTCAGATCAACGATGTTGGTGGCTACACCCGCACCAACGTGGATCAAAGTTACCGTGCGGGCCTCGAACTCGAGCTGGGCTATCAAATCCATTCTAAAATCCGTTTGCAAAGTGCCACCACACTGGGTCAAAACAAAGTCTTGAATTTCGTAGAGTATGTCGATGTCTATCTCGATACGGATCCATACTACACCCAGATTCAAATCAATCACGGTACCACCGATTTGGCTTTTTCGCCGAATTTCATTCAAACACTTGGCCTACAATATGCCCCAATTTCAGGTTGTAATATTGCGCTCCAAACAAAATATGTTTCCAGACAATACCTAGACAACACCTCAAATGTAGCCCGTAGTTTAGATCCATTTACTTTTACCAATCTGAGTATCAATTACAATATAAAACAGGAATTTGCCAAATATTTTCAGATTGGTTTGCTCGTCAATAACCTGTTCAACGCAATGTATGCCAACAACGGCTATACATTCAGCTACCAATATGCGGGGCAAACCACAACCGAAAACTTCTATTATCCGCAGGCAGGACGACATTTCTTAGTAAAAATGAGCATGCAATTTTAAATTTCTATCTTTGAAGAAATTCTCCTTATGAAAAACATATTTTTGCTCTTCCTTATTGTTTGCTCAAATAGCCTCATTGCGCAAGTGCTGGAAAAACCTCAGTTAGTCGAAAAAAGAGACACAAACAACCAGGTTGTGAGCAAGGTTATCGAAGTAGAGGAGCCACCTATCGAGGCAACGGAAATTTGGACAACTGTTGATATCGCCGAAAGCCGCAATACACCTGAGTTTCCGGGTGGTCAAGACTCACTCGACCGCTATGTCAAAGAAAAGGTAGAGGCTTTCATTTTTGCCGATACAAGCGAAAGTTTTCCATTTGGTGAATCGGTTTACGTAGCGTTTGTTATTGCCACCGATGGCACTGTGAAGTCACCAATTATTGAGTTGGGTTACAATGCTGCGCTTGATACCGCTGCTTTGGATATCGTGCGCAATATGCCAAAATGGTCACCGGCTATCAATGAAGATGGCTCTCCAATTGAGGCAAGTTACCGTTTGCAGATTCTCTTTGATTTTGATATCGAAATGGACGAAGATTTTGATTTCGAAGAAGAGCTTTCTTTTGGAAAACCACACTGGACTGGCTTTGAAATAGGAGCACAAATGAATACAACCGGTTTTTTAGACTTGAACAACACTTTTGCTAATGCCCCTTATTGGGAAAATAACGTAAGTAAAAGCTTGGTTATCAACCTAAATTCATTTCAGTATAAGTTCTCCTTAATCAAGGATGTTTTTGGCATTACCACCGGCTACGGTTTTAGCTTTAACAATACCGAGCTCACGTCTTCTTATATTCTCCAGCACACCGATTCAACCACTTTTGCGCTTTCAGATACCACACAGGTATATAAAAGAAATTCACTTTATGCAGCTTACATGACAGTTCCATTTCTTTTAGATTTTACTGCAAACAATTCTTTTTTAAGCGCTTTTTATTTAAATGCAGGTGTTGTGGGCGGTGTGCGTTTGTATAGTCATCAGCGTTTAACGGGCAAATATGCCAACGGTGACAAATTCGAAAACACCACCAAGTCTGACTTCAACCTCAATACTTGGATGCTCGATGCAACGGTCCGAGTTGGTTATGGTCCTTTTGGCGTTTTTGCGAATTATGCCATTCTTAGTATGTTCAAAGAAGGTGTCACCACAGGTGTGTATCCATTGCGCTTCGGCATTTCTTTTAGCATTCCTCTTTAAGCTATTTATCAAGTACAAAGAAACTCTGGAGCGTTTTTTCAAGTCCTGGAATATAAAGCCTATAAAAATAAGTACCTTCCGTAAATAACGCGCCATTCCAGTCGTTCTGATAATCCTCAGATTCAAAAATGAGCTGCCCCCAACGGTTTAAAATCTGAATTTGTGCATTTGAATAAAAGTCGAGGTAGTTAAAAAATAGGACATCATTGATTCCGTCATTATTGGGCGTGACCACATTGATATTTTCAATCGTTGCGGGAACCACATTCAGCACCTCGCAAATGCTGTCCGTGCAGCCGTAGCCGTCGGTAATTTCAAGGCAATAGGTGTATGATCCCGGAACATCATAGGTAACTGAAAAGTTAGAATCAGAGATCCAAGTGCTATCCGTACTTGTCCAAATGCTGAGAAATGCATTACTCACCAAGCTTGAGGAAGAATTACTAACGTCACTAGAATTACCAACAATGAGGGGGTTCGGACTAAATGTGATGCCCGCAGTAGGATTGGGTACAATGGTCACGCTAGCTGCTACTGTATCAGAAATACAACCTTGCCTTTCGGCAAAAAAATAATACGTTGAGGTGAGTAAAGAATCGGTAGAATTGTTCAGCTCAACGCTGACATCGCCAAAACCTTGTAACCCTTGATTAAAAAATTGTGTCACACCGTCTGAGATACAGGGTGTATTGAGAATTTGAATAGATTGTGCGTTGCATAAGATGCTATCGTATATCAGGTTAGGTTCTATTGCAGCAATCAGGGGTTTAGTCGCAGGCTGTAGACCCGTAATGACCGTACCACACGCATCTATAATAACAGGCGGTGGAATTGCCAATGAGGTATAGTTTGAATCACAGTATACAGGGCAATTAGGAATATCCAAAGAAAATACATAATTGCTTGCTCCTGTATTGCAACCTGCATTTTGTCCGGCGGTTCCAATTGCCGATGTCCAAGGGTGCGAGAATGTATAAGGTGGAACGCCATAACGCGCATACGCTGTTGCAGACACTTGGCATTTATTGGAGCAAATAGGTGTTTGGGCGGTGTACCATTCGTTGCCATACGATTCTGGGGTTCGACCATATACCACTACTTTAAACGGCCAGCTCGTGGTGAACGGATCGTAAAGGATGTAATTGGTATTGCAGCCCGGGCCATTAGCGTTACGACCCAGATGCATGCTGACCCAAAACTGGATCGGGTTACAAGATTTCTGCAAGCAGCAAACAAGCGGGTTCATTAAATTGAAACTATCCAAATAGGCGGTGCCGGCGAGCCCTGCATTTGCTCCTGTCACTGTAAATGTTTGAGAGGCACCGCAAGAGGTACTAAAAAACATAGACCCCTGAGCCATTGTTGCTAGTGTGAAGGGATTAGCGTAAAAACTCGCATCTACATACACGCCTGTCGGTGTTATGCCCGCAGGAATGGTAACTTGGATACTGTCTTCGTTGTAAGCGGGCATAAAGCAAGAAGGCATCTGGCCTCCATTCCAAGTACTTGGGATGCCGGCAATAAGTGGATCAATGGTAATTGGGTAAACCCGAGCGGGGTCGTTTATCCAAGCATCTGGAATGCGCAAGCGTAGAAAATGCTCGGCTATTTCAATAGGAATAGCCAACATGTTTTGCGCTGCATCATAACAAATGATGTTGGTGAGCACGGCACGGTTGTGGCCATTTTCATCTACAATATAGTTTTTATCCGTAAGGCCAACTTGTTTTGTTATCTGCCATCCGCTGGGTAAAAATATTTGTTCTTCAATAACAACGTCACCTGTTTGTGCAGGCAGTGTTTCGAAAAGACGGTAATGAAAACCGATTTTTCCATTGCTATATTCAATTTGTTGTTGCATTGGAAGACCGTCGTAGGCAATACGGCTAAAAACCGCGGTTTGTAAAATTGATTTGTTGAGCGGTTGGCCATTGAGTATGGTTGTAGTGCCAATTTTTATGGTTTGTCCCGAAGAAAATTGCAGTCCAAAACTAGCATCGTTGTAAAGGAGCATCGGAAATACCTGTTGATCAAAAATGATGTACTTTTCTGTGGTTTTGAAAGAAAGATCGATCGGTTGCAAATAGCCATTCATATCAGTGAAATGCAGCGGCACGGAACTGAATTCGTATTTGGTTTGGCCGTCAGATCCTTTGTAGGCTTTGCTGAAAAGGGTGCGCTCTTCAGGGAGTTCAATCCAACTTGAAGTACTGTGGACTTCGGTTGAATCAGGCTGTTTTACATTTGAAAGCGGGGAACAAAATTGCCAAGAATTGTTGCCGATATTTTGTCCAAAACTAATTGTCGATAGCAAACAAAAAAGTAATAGTCTGGTCATGGCTTTTGTTTTTCCATCCCAAACTACAAAACTTTACAAACATTTGCAAATCAAACTTTTATAAGTTTGTCTGATAGTAAGAATAGGAGTTCAGATCATTGCCCGCCAAAAAAGGCTTATAGTTCATACGCTTCTTACCTTCCATCTGAATTTCCTTAATCAGGAGCGTGGTGCCTTCAGCGCAAGGAAACAAAATTCCATCTTTGTGCGCAATTGGACCTTCTTTACGCGCACATTTGAGCTCGCTCACACACGCATTAAAAAGTTTGAATTGAACCCAATTTTGTTTTTGTGCTGACCACAATTTGCACCAAGCCGCCGGATACGGGTCAAGTCCGCGCACAAAGTTGTGTAGTGCTTGGGCGTTTTGAGTCCAATCAAGTTGCGTATTGTCTTTGAATAATTTTGGAGCCAAAGCGCGTTTGCCTTCGATTGGCGTTTGGGGTAGCGGTGTCACTGCACCCAACGCTAGCGCATTACAAGTCTGAACGGTAAGTGCTGCACCTAATTCTTGCAGGGCATCGTGCAGTTCTCCAACCGTCATGTTCTCAGTAATATCGATTTGTGCCTGTTGTAAGATATGACCAGCGTCGATTTGTTCGTTGATTAAAAAGGTGCTTACGCCGGTGGTTCGATCGCCGTTGATGATTGCCCAATTGATCGGTGCAGCACCTCGATACGCCGGAAGCAAAGATGCATGAAGGTTAAACGTACCTAGTTTGGGAAGCTTCCAAACAATTTCAGGCAACATGCGAAAAGCGACAACTACAAATACATCTGCTTTAAATTCTTGGAGCGCAGCAACAAATGCTTCATCTTTTAATTTTTCTGGCTGCAGCAAAGGAAGACTATTTGCCAACGCGTATTGTTTTACGGCGCTTTGTTGTAAGAGTTGGCCTCTTCCGGCTGGTTTGTCTTGAACCGTAACTACCCCAACAATTTGATGCGCGCTTTTATGGAGTTCATCCAAAATGCGCACTGCAAAAGCGGGTGTGCCCATAAATACAATCCGGAGTGCATTACTCATACTTGTTTGTTTTGCCAATTGGTGGTACGAAGATACGTAATGGAGATGACACCTAAAACGCCGAAATAAATGTATTCTACGGTCCAAATCCAATAGATATCCAGGGCCCAAACCTTTATAAAAAGAAAGCAAAATATACTGTAAACACCTACAGTAAAAAATTCAATGAGCATGGAGTGCAGCGTATTGCCACTGCCGTGGATGGTCTGAAAATAAACCGAGATGAAACCGAATAACATAATCGAGAAAGCAATGAGGCGCAAAATATCGGCACTTTTTGCGACATAAGCCTCGGCAGGATTCACCATTCTGATCATGGCCTCAGGGTATAAAATAGCGCCATGAAAAGTACACAACATGAAAACCATCGTGAGCAATTGGATTTTGCGCTGAATGACGGGTATTAGCTCCATTTTTTGAGCGCCTAAATATTGAGAAATATAGGTTTTAGTCGTTCCCGCAAAACCCCAAATAGGAACAAACGCTAGAAAATAAATTGAGCGTATATTTTGTGAGACCGTTAAATCAAAGGTCCCTTTTTGTTCAAGCCATGTGAAGAAAAGTGTCCAGGTTGCAAGGGCCGAAAATCCTTGTAGCATAAGTGGGCTTCCAACACGCAACAATTCTTTTACAGAGCCCAAATCAAATTTGAAAAATTTGAGTAGGTTGTATTTTTTTCTTTCTGCTGATAAAAGCAGAAAGCAGCACATACTCAGCATGCCAATAACGTCGGCAATTGTGGAGGCCATTGCGGCACCTTTGATACCGAGCTCTGGAAATCCAAATTCACCAAAAATGAGCAAATAGTCGAGCAGTGCATTGCTAGAGGCTGTCAGCAGCGCAGTGACCAATACAACCCAAGACTTGCCTTCGGCCAAGAAAAAGGCTTGAATAGATAGCGTAATCATGGCAAAAAACAGTGCAAAACTGCGTTGTTCGATATAAATACCTTGAAGGTGCGCAATTTCTTTTTGTGCTGAATAGGTGCGTATGGTTTCTGGCATCAAAAAATAAAGCACAATGAATAACCCAAAGGCAAGACAAGCCAAAACCCAAAAGGTAGAGCCAAAAACCTGGCCAATTTTTTCGGGCTTATCTTGACCAATGCGCCGTGCGATGATGATCTGAGCGCCGTCTGCCATTCCGGCCAAACACATATAAAGGGTGACATACATCAGGCCTGCATTGCCTACAGCATCGAAAGCGTGCGTAGAGTAGCGCGCAATCATGGACGCGTCGGTAAGCAATACGATGGATTGGATAAAACCCGTTACCATCATTGGCAATGCAACACTTAAAATTGTTTTGTAATTAAGTGCGAGCATTAGTCTATGCGAATGACGAGCCCTTTTAAGTAGGCCCCTTCAGGATGAAAAGCTTGTATTGGGTGGTCTGCCGGTTGGTGTAATTGCTCTAAAATACGGCAAGAACGACCTGCTTCAATTGCCGCAGCAATTACGGTATTGGTGAATAGCTGCGTATCGACAACTTGCGAACAAGAAAAAGTAAAAATAAGACCTCCCGGCTTGATTTGTCTGATGGCATGGGCGTTCAGCCTTTTATAGCCTTGAATTGCTTGATGGCGTTTATCACGGTGTTTGGCAAAAGCCGGCGGATCGAGCACGATAATATCGTAGTCCTCTGCAAGATTTTTCATATAATCCATGGCGTCATCCACAATGGATGCGTGTCGGCCTTCGAATTTATTGAGGGAGATATTTGCATCGGTAAGCCCAATTGCTTTTTTTGAGCTATCCAAAGAATGAACGAGTGCTGCACCGTGTTGTAAGGCTTGAAGACTAAACCCACCAGAATAACAAAAGGTGTTAAGTACTTTTTTCCCTTTCGCATATTTTCCTAAAACTGCGCGGTTTTCACGCTGATCAATGAAGAAACCCGTTTTTTGGCCGTTGATCCAATCGATATTGTACTGCACACCATTTTCCAGGGCAATATGCGGAACGTCTACCTCACCAAAAAGATAAGCATCAGTGACTTCCTCTCTTTTTGGAAGGGTGTCTGAAGATTTATGATAAACAGCTTTGAGATCTGACCCTATTACTTTTTGAAGCGCAGCGGAAATGAGTTCGACTTGCCTGTACATGCCATACGAATGACATTGAATAACAGCTACGCCATTGTAAAAATCGATAATAAGGCCTGGGAGTTGGTCGCCTTCGCCATGGCAAATCCTAAAAATGTTGTTGTTGTCATTTAGTAAGCCAATATTTAGGCGCAATTCATAGGCATTTGAAAGTCTTCGCTCAAAAAACGAAACATCGATTGTCTCGTAGTCAAAACTCAGCATCCGCACCGCTATGGTCGCATGTTGAAAATGCCCTATTCCAAGTATTTGTTGTTTTTTGGTGGTCAGACAAACGAGGTCTCCATCTTGAAGTTCGGTGGTGTCTGAAGCCAAAGCCCCGGAGAAGACCCATGGGTGTTTGCGTTGAATGGAATGCTCTTTACCTTTGGCGATGGTCAGTAGGGGATAAGACATATGCAAAAATAGCCTGAAAATGCGTACATTTGTTAAAAATTAAATACCATGGCCAATAAGCGCATCCTCAAAAGAAACATCAACGAAATGGTTTTTGATGTGGTCGAAGAATGTTTTTTCTTTGAAATGACAGTACCTGGCAAAGCGGATCGTTCGGCAAAACTCATAGACGAAGCAGCAGATTTCCAAGACCAAATGTTGTCTAAAATGAATCAAGCCAAAGGCAAAGCTGAATTTCGCGCCATTGCCAACGAAGTAGAGGCGAAGGCCAATTATTTTGTGGACGCACTCAACGCGCTCAACAAATAATTTTTTCCCAATGTGGGGCTTGGATAACAATCAACTACTCGCTATTCTATTGGCGGGTCTCATGATTGTTCTCTGGATTTCTGAATGGATTCCTGTTTACCTCACGGCGCTTTTACCGCTCCTACTCGCAGTTCCTTTTGGTTTACTTGAGCCACAAGACCTCGCCAAATGCTACGGCGACTCCAATATTTTCTTGTTTTTTGGTGGCTTTGTGATGGCGCTCGCTCTAGAAAAGTGGGGCGTTCATGAACAAATTGCCCGCCGTATCATTGGTATTGTAGGTGATAAAAAATCCAATATTTTGTTGGGCTTTATTCTCAGCACTGGCCTGATTTCCATGTGGATTTCCAATACGGCAACTGCCCTTATGATGCTGCCCATGGCAATGGCCGTTGTTGAGGCAATGCCGCCTGCACACCGGCAGTCTAGATTTAGTGTCTTTTTGATGTTATCCATTGCATATGCAGCCAATATTGGAGGCGTAGGCACACTCATTGGCTCACCCCCAAATACACAAATGGCCAGTATTCTAGCCGAAAATTTCAATATTGAAGTGAGTTTTATGGACTGGATGAAAATAGGCTTACCCCTTTCCCTTGTTTTACTCTTTCTAATGTTTCTCATTTTCAACTATTTTTTAGGAGCAGAGCGCAAAGATGTACACGATTTACATTTTCATACCACACCGTGGACTACCACCCAAAAGCGCGTGCTTTGGATTTTTTCTGGGGTCGCCTTTTTATGGATTTTTCGCGAGTTATTTGAACAGCAGTTTGGATGGAAGTACCGCGATGAAAACGCGGCTATACTAGGAGCACTCGCGATGTTCTTAGTGCCTACCGAGAAAAGAAAGTCGCAAAAAATATTAAAATGGTCTGATACAGAAAAACTACCTTGGGGAATATTACTTTTGTTTGGTGGTGGCTTGGCTTTAGCAGCTGTTCTAGAGCAAAATGGAATTTTAGAATTGCTCTCCCAAGGATTTAAGCACTTTGATGAAATCAGCGTTTTTTTGGCGCTTATTTGCTTAACCGGTATGGCTATTTTTATATCTGAGGTTTTGTCTAATTTGGCTATGGTTACACTTTTCATTCCTGTGGTGGGCGTTTTCGCTCAGCAAACCGGATTGCCCCTTTTGCCGCTCGCGATGTCACTCACACTCGGCGCAAGCTTGGCTTTTATGATGCCAGTAGGGACACCTCCAAATGCCATTGTTTTTGGTTCTGGCTATCTCAAAATCAAACAGATGATTCGCTTTGGTTTCTTGCTTAACATTTTAAGCTTGGTGCTGATCTGCCTTTTTGTGATTTTGTTTTTTTAATTGAAACAGAATTGCTATTTTTCATGTCTAAACCACAATTATGCTAACTATAGATCGCTTGTTTGATGTCCCTAGACATCAACTAAAGAATTATCCAAATGCCAATATGTTTGTCACCAAAACAAACGGTATTTGGGTTCCGTTGTCAACCGCAGATTTTCTCGAGGCAGCCATGAATGTTTCAAGAGGCCTTGTTTCAATGGGTGTTCAGGCTGGTGACCGCATTGCAGTAGCCAGCTCAAATCGATTCGAGTGGAATATCCTCGATATCGCCGTTCAGCAAGTCGGTGCCATTTTAGTACCTCTTTATCCCAATATCTCAGAATCAGATTATCGTTTTATCCTCAACGATGCTGGAGTTGAAATTTGCGTGGTTTCTAACCAAGAACTAGTGGATAAAATCTCTGCAGTTCGGGCTGATGTACCAAGTCTCAAACATTTGTTCTCTTTTGATCACTTGGATAATTGCACGCATTGGTCTTCAATTGAAGCCGCTAAAGGACAAACAGAAATTGAAGCCGTCGAGCAGCGCATGCGAGCGGTAAAAACGGCTGATCTCGTCACGATTATCTATACTTCCGGAACCACCGGAAATCCAAAAGGCGTTATGCTATCGCATGCGAACATATTGTCTAATGTAGCCGCATGTATTGATCCAATTCCGGCAGATAAAAATGCAAAAGTGCTCAGCTTCTTACCGGTTTGTCATATTTACGAGCGCATGTTGCATTACTTGTATATGTATATCGGCTGCTCGATACATTTTGCTGAATCAATGGACACCATCGGTGACAACATCCGAGAGGTAAAGCCCGATGTTTTTTCTGCTGTACCGCGCCTTATTGAAAAAGTATTCGATAAAATTATGGCAAAAGGTGAAGACCTCACTGGCATCAAACGCGCCTTGTTTTTCTGGGCGGTTGGTATTGCAGAACAATATGACGTCATCGGCAAATCCGCTTGGTATAAGGTAAAATTAGCTATTGCACGCAAACTCATCTTTTCCAAGTGGCAAGAGGCTTTGGGCGGTAATGTAAAAGCAATTGCTTCTGGATCTGCTGCCTTACAACCTCGCCTTGCACGCATCTTTTTGGCTGCAGATATTCCAATTTTGGAAGGGTACGGGCTTACCGAAACCTCTCCTGTAGTTTCTGTTAACAATTTCAATACAGGAATCCGAATAGGTTGTGTTGGTGCGCTTGTTGAAGGGGTACAAGTGAAGATCGCGCCTGATGGTGAAATTTTAGTCAAAGGACCCAACGTCATGATGGGTTACTACAAAAACGAAACTGCCACCAAAGAAGTATTCGATGCCGATGGTTGGTTTTGCACCGGAGATATCGGTACGTTTCAAGAAGATAAGTTTCTCAAAATCACCGACCGTAAAAAAGAAATATTTAAAACCTCCGGAGGTAAATACATCGTTCCACAAGCCATGGAGAATAGACTCAAGCAGTCTCGTTTCATCGAGCAGGCTATGGTCATTGGCGAAGGTGAGAAATTCCCAGCCGTCTTTATTGTTCCTAACTTCGCATATGTGCGTGAGTGGGCAGAGCGCCATCAGCTGAATTTTGAAGGTCTATCAAATGAAGAAGTCATTGCGAATGCACAATTAGTGGATAGAATTCAAAAGGAGATCACCGAAATCAATCTTGAATATGGGTCATGGGAACAACTCAAAAAAATTAAACTCTTGCCACAGGAATTTAGCATTGAAGGTGGTGAACTCACACCAACACTCAAGTTCAAGCGCAAAAAAATACTTGAAAAATACCAAAACCAATACCAAGAGATTTACGCTTCGTAGTGAGGTCTAGAAAAAAGATAACAATAAAAAAGCCGGCAATGCCGGCTTTTTTGTTGTTACAAGAATTGTAAAGAATTAGTGTTTCTCACCTGAGCAAGACTTTTGAGTCGTGCTAGAAGAAGAACAAGATTTTTGCTGGCTATTGGCCGAGCAGCAGCTTGAACTTTTCTTTTTCTTTTTGCGCTTGTCGTCATCTTTTTTAACGATTTGCGTTCCGTTTACAGCTGCGTAAGCTGTGCTTGCCATAGAACCAACGAAAGTGGTAAGGGCGATTGCTACTAATACTTTTTTCATGGTGTTTTTTTTATAAAGTTACAAATTAATTTAAAGTGCCAAGCTTTGTGAGTTTGGATTGTACTTTTTGCCCCAATTGCACATCAATTTTTGTGCCTAAAGGTAAAAATAAGTCGACCCTCGATCCAAATTTGATAAACCCAAATTCTTCACCTTGCGCAGCCTTATCTCCTGTCTGTGCATAGTAGCAAATGCGACGAGCCAAAGCCCCTGCTATTTGACGAAATAAGATTTCAGTACCGTTTTCATGCTTCACAACATAAGTACTGCGTTCGTTGTCAGTGCTGCTCTTGGGATGCCAAGCGAAAAGAAAAAGGCCAGGATGGTATTTTGTATAAGTGACCTCCCCACTAATTGGGTAGTAATTGGCGTGCACATTCAGTGGTGACATAAAAATAGACACCTGTATGCGTTTATTTTTAAAATATTCTGTTTCTTCTACTTCTTCGATGACCACCACTTTGCCGTCTGCAGGACACATAATGTCTTGCGATGTTCCCGTACAAGAGCGCTTAGGAATGCGAAAAAATTGAATAATCAGGTAGAGAAGCGTCGCAAAACCAAGCTCTAAAAATAGAAAAAGGCCAAAAATACAAGACGCAAGAAAATAGTAATTAAGGGCGCTAAGACCTAAAAAAATCACAATACTCCCGAGCATAATGGCGCGTCCTTCGCGGTGAAAAGTTATCATTTCCAATAAAGATAAATTATAGACCAACAATAAAAAAATGGTATCGTGAAAAGTGCCGCATCAAAACGGTCTAACACGCCGCCGTGACCCGGTAAAATTTTACCGCTGTCTTTGATCTGTAAACTTCGTTTGAATAATGACTCTAGCAAGTCGCCAAAAACAGCGCCTGGTGCAATAATAAGTGCGGAAATCATCCAGAACAAGACCTCTCCTTTATTGATGTAAGTACCAATAATAAAACCCAACAAAAGGGTAAAGAGGATGCCTCCAACGGTGCCTTCCCACGTTTTTTTTGGTGAAATACGTTCAAAAAGTTTCCGCTTACCGAATAATCGTCCAGAGAAATAGGCAAAAGAATCGTTGGTCCAAATCAAAAGGAACATACCGAGTACTTTTGGGAGCGGAGATGTGTCTCGGACATGAAGGTCAATGCTGAGATAAAAAGGCCCGACAACGTAAATAATCCCAAAAACCAAAACGGAGATATTCAATAAGGGATGTTGGTGTTTAGCCCAAAGTTCATTCAGAATAAGCGTAAAAAAAAGCGGAAAAATAAGGCTTAATGAAATGACTGAAAACCATTCAAAACTGATGCCCACCAATAATATATAGATGAAAATACCAATGAAGATCCCGATTTCGCTAGAGACTTCAACGACTGGGTGTTGTTTAAAGAAATGGTAAAATTCCCACAAGCCAATCACCATGAAGACTGAAAAAACAAATGCAAAAGCATAAGGATTCCAGAGCATAGAGCCGATAACAAGGGTGCCAAAAATGGTACCTGTGATCATGCGTTGCCCTAGATTTCCTATCATTCGCTGGCTTTTTCGTTGTTATCTTCGTGCTGAGCTGTATTTTGTTGCGCATCTTCGGCCGCAATGAAGTCCGAATCTTGAACACTTTCTTCATCGATTGCTACCACTGCTTCTTGAATAGGTGTGGCTTTTTCTTCTTCAATTCGATCCCATTGGCGCTTACCAAAGATAGCTTCTAAATCTTCTTTAAAAATTACTTCAGAAGTCAAGAGGCGCTCTGCCAATTGTTCGAGTTTGTCTTGGTTCTCTGCAAGCAATTGCAATGCTCTTTGGTATTGCCCTTCTATGAGTTTACTCACTTCTTCGTCGATTACTTTAGCGGTATCTTCAGAATATGGTTTGGTAAAGACATCTCGGCCCTGAGAATCATAGTAAGAAATATTGCCAACGCGCTCGTTGAGACCGTATATAGATGTCATGGCGTAGGCTTGTTTGGTCACGCGTTCTAGGTCGGAAAGTGCACCGGTTGATATGCGCCCAAAATTGAGTTGCTCAGCAGCGCGTCCACCTAAAGTGGCACACATGTCGTCGAGTAATTGCTCTGTGGTGGTAATGCTGCGTTCTTCTGGTAAATACCAAGCCGCACCGAGCGATTGACCTCTTGGCACAATAGTGACCTTTACCAAAGGATTGGCGTATTGTAGCAACCAAGAAACCGCTGCGTGACCAGCCTCGTGGAAAGCAATCGTTTTCTTTTCCTCTGGCGTAATGATTTTGTTTTTCTTCTCAAGCCCGCCTATGATTCGGTCTACAGCATCGAGGAAATCCTGTTTTTCTACTTGCGTTTTATTGTGGCGCGCAGCGATTAATGCGGCCTCATTGCACAAATTGGCGATGTCAGCACCAGAAAAACCTGGCGTTTGTTTGGCTAAGAAATCGACATCGATTTCGGTAGATAATTTGAGTGGTTTGAGGTGTACACCAAAAATGGCAGTGCGCTCGTTGAGGTCAGGCATGTCGACATAGATTTGTCGGTCAAAACGTCCTGCGCGCATCAGAGCGCTATCGAGGACATCGGCACGATTGGTTGCCGCCAAAATGATTACACCCGAATTGGTGCCAAAACCATCCATTTCAGTGAGGAGCTGATTGAGTGTGTTTTCGCGCTCGTCATTGGTGTTAAATCCGTTGTTTTTGCCTCTAGCCCGACCAATAGCGTCAATCTCGTCAATGAAAATAATGGCGGGAGCTTTTTCTTTGGCTTGTCGGAAGAGGTCGCGCACTCTGGACGCACCAACGCCTACAAACATCTCGACGAAATCCGAGCCTGAAAGAGAGAAGAATGGGACTTTTGCTTCGCCTGCAACCGCTTTGGCAAGAAGGGTTTTACCAGTTCCTGGAGGGCCAACAAGTAGCGCGCCTTTTGGAATTTTTGCTCCGAGTTCGGTATATTTTTTTGGGTTTTTAAGAAATTCTACAATCTCTACAATTTCTTCCTTGGCGCCTTCAAGGCCGGCTACGTCTTTAAAGGTGACATTCGTACTTTTACCTTTTTCATAGACCTGAGCTCTTGATTTTCCAATGTTGAAAATTTGGCCGCCGCCGCCACCTCCGCCGCTGCCGCCCGACATGCGGCGCATAACGAACATCCAAATTAAGACGATGATTCCAAACGGAAGTAAGTAGCCTAATACTTGGGCAATCCAATTGGTTTCAATGACGTTTTCGTAATCGTGGTAGCCGCGATCGTCAAGTGCTTTTTCAAAATTGGCGTGATTGCCTATGTTTTCTAATTCAAAAACAACTTGATTTGGTCGCGCATTTTTGTTAGCCAAAAGCTTGCGCATTTTAGGAAAATCGAGGTCCTTGCGGCCATTGATGTAGTTTTCAGCGCTTTTTTTGAGTTGAAAACGCGCAGAACTTTGGTTAACGATTTTGACGTGTTTAACTCCTTTGGCCTCTACGAGGTCAAGTAGGGTTTCCTTGTATTTAAGCACGGCGGTGCTTTCGCTGTTGACATATAGGTGCGTGCTGACTAGTACGACGACGAACGCGACGTAAATCCAATAGACGGACAGCGGATTTTTTCTTTTTTCTTCTGACATTTGGGTGGAGATTATAGGTTGGGGAGATCAGTTCTTTTGGCATCGGCCCAAAGGTCTTCGATGTCGTAAAACGAGCGTGCATCTTTGTAGAATATGTGACAAACTACATCGATATAGTCGAGGAGTATCCACTCTGAGTTGGATTTACCTTCTGTGTGCCATGGTTTTTCTTTTAGTTTTTTCCGGGTATTGCGTTGAACGGCATTGGCAATACCATCTATTTGCGTGCTAGATTCACCGCTGCAAATTACAAAAAAATCGCAGACAGCGCTGTCGAGTTGACGTAGATCTAAAATGGTGATGTCTTGTGCTTTGTTGTTTTGCATCCCCTCAACAATTGCATCAACGAGTAATTCTGAAGGGTCTAATTTTTTCTTTTTTGCCATTCTATTGTTTCTATTACAAAACTAACTGATAAATTTGAATCCTTTTTATTTTCTCAATGACCAAATTTGGTTCTGTACTTATTCAGTTAGCATCGGTCGATTCTACCAACAATTATGCTGCCAATCTCATAGAACAAGGCAGCTGCCAAGATGGTTCGGTAATAATGGCAGATTATCAAACCCATGGGCGTGGGCAGCGTGGCAATTCATGGCAGTCTGTCAGTTCTAATTTGTTGTTTACCCTCGCTTTTCAACCCAAGTTCGTGTTGGAAGAGCAAATACGCTGTTCCTGGTACGTAGCGCTTGTGTGGCAGCAATGTTTGCGACGTTTTAATGTTGCTGCACAAATTAAGTGGCCTAATGATCTCTTTGTAAATGGCCAAAAGATTGGGGGAATTCTAATCGAACAGCAATTGAAGGGTCAACAAATTGATTGGTGCCTTGTTGGTTGTGGTTTAAATATCAATGAAGCCCCTACAAATTTGAAAGCAACATCTCTATTTAACGAACTCGGTCAAAAATTTAAACCACTAACGGTATTATTGGAGTTTCTCGACCTGCTCAATGGACAACAGGCCCTTCTCTATGGCGACTTCTCTGTTTTAAAAGCCAGGTATGAAGCTGAACTCTATTTGAAAGGTGTTGAACACAGTTTTAAACACGCAGATGGAACATTTTTCAAAGGGAAAATCATGGGTGTGACGGAGAATGGAATGCTTCAAATAGAAACCGAACAGCAAACACAAACTTTTGAAAATCAGCAAATCAAGTTTGCTTAAAGCGCTTTTAATTCTTCGGCAAGATTCATTGCCATTTGAGCGATTAATTTTTGTAGTGGTTTCTCTACCAGCATTTTCATCATCATGTTCAAGTCTGCCGAGATTTCGATATGACCGCAAGTTGCATTCTCTGCCTCTTGGAGTTTAACATAAAGATCAGATGCAAAAGGATTGCTCTTCACGCCTTTGAAATGCAGCTCACAGTCTTGTGTAGGTTGTATCTCGAGTCCGAGTTGTATTTGACCTGCCGCTTTGAATGAAAAGCCGGTTGGTGTATGTTGAAAGTCAGTGATTTGCTCAGAAGGCAAAATATGTTGGTAATGCTCAGTTTGAGCTAAATAAGAGCGAACCTTTGAGAGCGGCGCTTGCAACAAAAACTCTTGACTCTTAAGGGTTACCATTTGACGGTTTTACTGCATCCAGGCGCTTGGGTTATTGCGCCAAGCTTTTAGTGTCACTTCGTCGGTTTCACTGACGTAATTGGTTTTAGTAGCGACATCGATCAATGTTCCGTAATCGGTTAGGCAAACGTAAGGGCAATTGGCCTCGATAAAATGCTGTTCAGCAAGTGCAAAACCGTATGTAAAAGTGGCGATAAGTCCTTTCACTTCTAGACCGCCTGCTCGGAGTGCTTCAACGGCTTTTAAGCAACTGCCTCCTGTAGATATGAGGTCTTCAATAACGACCACTCTTTGTCCTTCTTGGTAAGCACCTTCAATGAGGTTTTCCATGCCGTGACCTTTTGCCGCACTGCGCACATAAATGAATGGCAAACCAAGTTCTTGTGCCACCAAAGCACCTTGGGCAATTCCCCCAGTGGCCACACCTGCAATTACATCGGGCTTCCCAAAATTGTCGAGAATTGTTTGTGCATAACCTTGGCGTATGTGGGTGCGTACTTCAGGAAAACTCAACGTAATGCGGTTGTCGCAATATATAGGTGATTTCCATCCTGAGGCCCAAGTAAATGGTTTGTCTGGTTGAAGGCGTACTGCTTTTGTTTTGAGGAGCAATTCTGCTACCTTTAGGCTCAAATCTTTATTGACATTCATGGTGCAAAAATACAAAGTTTTCATTGAATCAAACTACATCATTTTTACTGATGTCGATGTTGGTTTACCAAATTGGAAAGGTGCAGCGCCAAGATCTTTTTTGGAATTGTCACTTTCATTTCAAAATGAAGCGTCGTATCAAGTTCTTTTCTCCAACCCAAAAGACCAAATGCATTCTTTTTTTGCTGCATTCAAGAAAATAAACACAGCAGGCGGGTTAGTAGAAGAACCGCAAATGCACACTTTTCTTTGGATTTCGCGTTTTGGATTTTTGGATTTGCCAAAAGGAAAAATTGAAAAAGGAGAAGAGACACTGCTTGCGGCTATCCGTGAAATTCAAGAAGAAACGGGTCTTTCTGGGCGTTTTTTACCCGTTAGATCTCTTCAAAATACCTATCATGTATATTCTTTTAACAAGCGCTCCATTTTCAAAGAAAACAATTGGTTTCATTTCAAATATGAGGGTCCGTTGGAGGTGCGGCCACAATCAGAGGAGGGGATAAACGCAGTTTATTGGCTTGACGAAGCGCAATGGCGACAACGGCTCCACGAAACCTATCCAGGTCTTCAAGAAATGTTATCCGATTGTTTTTGAAGTTGAAAGTTACTTGCTAAAAATGTGTTAATTTTACTTCAAAGCAAACTGATTTACGTATCATTGCTTTTCAAATGAAAATTAAAATCTCAAACAAATGAAATACCTACACCTCTCTTTGTTTTTTGTCCTTACCCAATTGTTGTTTGCACAAGCGCAAGATGCTTCTAAAAAAGCAACTCAGCCTGCTTTGCGTTTTACTGTACTAGAAATTGAGCGCCAAAATATCCCATATGGTTCGGAAGACCTTTTTGTTTTTGAGTTCAAGAATACCTCCAAAAAAGCGGCAGTTATTTCAAACGTACAAACAAGTTGTGGCTGCACCGCTGCTGAAAAGCCAGAAACACCAATTCGCAAGGGGAAGAAAGGTGTTATAAAAGTTCATTACGACACCAAGCGTGTGGGCGCTTTTACCAAAACCATCACTGTTTTCTCGAACGTTGGTGATCCAATCGTTTTGACCATCAAAGGCACTGTCCTTACACCATCTGATTCTCCGGTTACCAACTAGAGCGCAGCTGCTGTGCGCGCTTAGATATTTGCTATCTTTGCCACTTTAAGACGAAGTCATGGAGATTGCAAAGACCTACGAGCCACAGCACGCACAAGAAAAATGGTACCAATATTGGTTAGAAAAGGGATATTTTCATTCCACTCCTGACCACCGAGAGCCCTACACCATTGTGATTCCCCCGCCAAACGTCACCGGCGTTTTGCACATGGGTCATATGCTCAACAATACCATTCAAGATGTTTTGGTGCGCCGTGCGCGTATGCTTGGCAAAAATGCGTGTTGGGTGCCCGGCACAGACCACGCCTCAATTGCTACTGAAGCGAAAGTTGTCCAAAAACTAAAAGCTGAAGGCATCTCCAAAGCAGACCTCACTCGAGAAGAATTTTTAGCGCATGCCTTTGAATGGAAAGAAAAGCATGGCGGCATTATCCTCGAACAACTCAAACGCCTAGGTGCTTCTTGCGATTGGGAACGCACGCATTTTACCATGGACCCCGAGTACTCTGAGTCCGTGATTTCGGTTTTTATTGATCTTTTTGAGAAAGATAAAATTTACCGTGGCATTCGCATGGTCAATTGGGACCCAGAAGCCCTTACAGCGCTATCTGATGAAGAAGTCAATTACAAAGAAGTCAATTCGAAGCTTTTCTACGTGCGCTATCAAGTGGTTGGTGCTTCAGATCAATGGCTCACTATTGCCACAACGCGCCCTGAGACCATTCTCGGCGATACCGCTATTTGCGTGCATCCCGAAGACGAACGCTATGCGCAGCTCGTTGGAAAAACCGTTATGGTGCCACTCGTTAATAGAGAAATTCCAGTAATTGCCGATGCTTACGTAGATCCTTCATTTGGAACAGGTTGCTTAAAGGTTACCCCGGCTCATGACCCCAACGACTACGAACTCGGCCAAAAACACAATCTGCCTAGTATAGATTTGTTCAATGACAATGGTACGCTCAACAACAACGGCGCTCAATATGCGGGCCAGGATCGTTTCGAAGTTCGAAAGGCTATAGAAAAAGAACTTAACGATAAAGGGTTTTTGGTTAAAACCGAAGACATCATCAACAAGGTAGGATTTTCTGAACGCACCAATGCAGTGATTGAACCGAAATTATCTTTGCAATGGTTTGTTTCCATGAAAGATTTGGCTGCGCCTGCTCTTGAAAACGTCATGAATGGCAACATTCAGTTTCACCCGGATAAGTTCAAAAATACGTATCGCCATTGGATGGAAAACGTCAAAGATTGGTGTATCTCGCGTCAGCTTTGGTGGGGGCACCGCATACCAGCTTGGTATTACAGCGATCGCCCTTCAGATTACGTGGTTGCCAAAACCCAACAAGAAGCACTTGAATTGGCAAGCCAGAAGGCGGGCAGGCCAATAAATGCAACCGAATTGCGCCAAGACGAAGACGTGCTCGACACCTGGTTTTCGAGTTGGTTATGGCCCATTTCCGTATTTAATGGACTCACACAGCCCAACAATCCAGAAATAAAATATTACTACCCAACCAATGACCTCGTAACCGCGCCAGAAATAATGTTTTTTTGGGTGGCCCGAATGGCCATTGCAGGTTATGAATACATGGGGCAGCAGCCCTTTAAAAATGTTTACTACACGGGTATTGTACGGGATAAGCTGGGACGTAAAATGTCCAAATCTTTGGGTAATTCCCCTGATCCAATTGAACTTATTAACCAATACGGCGCCGATGGCGTTCGCGTGGGCATTCTCATTTCGTCTCCGGCTGGCAACGACCTACCATTTGATAGTTCGCAATGCGAACAAGGCCGAAATTTCACCAATAAAATCTGGAACGCGTATCGCTTGGTTACTTCTTGGGAAGTCCGCGAATTTCAGCAGCCGCTTTCAAGTAAAGTTGCTGTTGAATGGTTCGACAACCGTTTCAATCAAGTCTTAGCAGAAATCAATGACAATTTTGATAAATTCCGCATCTCAGATGCATTGATGTCCACCTATAAACTCGTCTGGGACGACTTCTGTTCGTGGTACCTCGAAATGATCAAGCCGGGCTACCAACAACCTGTTGACCATCAAACCCTGGAGCAAACACTGGATTTCTTTGAGCGTATTCTCAAAATCATGCATCCGTTCACGCCATTTGTTGCTGAGGAGGTATATCATGCGCTTCGTGAACGCCAAAATGGCGACGACATTGTTATTGCCCAATGGCCAACAGCTCATTTTTCAAAGCATGAACCCTTAGCGGCCTTTGCTTTCAATGAAAAAGTGATTACCCAGATACGCAATATTCGAAAACAAAATAATATTGCCACGAAAGTTCAACTAGAGCTCTACATCAAAGCCCCTTCTGAAAAAGCCAGTGAGGTGGACAGCATCCTGATCAAAATGGGTAATCTATCGACTTTGCAATATGTCCAAGAGAAGGTTGCTCAGTCAAATAGCTTCATTGTCGATGGTATTGAGTTTTTTATTCCTTTTGGTGAACAAATCGACATCGAAGCGGAAAAGAAGAAAATTGAGGAAGAGCTCAATTACGCCAAAGGATTCTTAAAAAGCGTTTACGGTAAACTCCACAACGAAAAATTCATGTCTGGTGCACCAGAAGCGGTAGTTGCCAATGAAAGAAAAAAAGAAGCCGATGCACTCGCAAAAATTGCCATCCTCGAAGAAAAGTTGGCAAGTCTTTAAACGTTAAGCTAAATAAAGCGAAAGTCCACACGTCTGTTTTGGCGCTTGCCTTCTTCCGTAGTGTTGTCCGTTACCGGATCGTCTTCGCCTTTATACCGAATAACAACGCGGTCTTTAGGTAGTCCATTTTGCTCTAAAAACAACAATAAACTTTCACAACGTTTTTTGGAGAGCACTAAGTTATAAGCTGAAGAGCCATCTGCATCGGTGTGTCCAGTAATTTCAATTCTGAGATCAGAATGACTTTTTACCATCCGTATGAGTTCTTTTAAGTAAGCTTCGTGTTCCGCCTTGATTTGCGTTCGGTCATAGTCAAAGTATATGGGCTTGAATGCAAATTGCAGGAGTTCTTGCTTACGAATCGCTGGAGCAGAGATGCCATCTTTGAGCTCTTGCTCGAAACGAAGCAGCCAGTCTTTTGGAAGATAGGGTGTTTTATCCATGCTTAAACTCCCGTTGCTTTTATATGCAACAAGTCGAAAATCGCTCTTATCTGTGGAACCTTCTAGATATCCATTTTGATTATTGTATTTTAAGGCATAGGTATAAGGTATCAGCGTATATTCTGGTAGGTATTGCCACATGGCCTTCAAAGTGACAAGTTGCATTTCGTTGTTTGCAAATTTGCCAACTAAAGGATAAATACTTGCACCTTCCTTGTTTTCTATCCTTATTTTTCCATCTACCAAACCGTTGGTAACGTAAATGTCCATATACACTGGAATTCTATTACTAGCATCGCTTGTAGAAAAGAGCATGCCTTGCCAAAAGCCAGTCATTTTTTGTGACAAAGCGGCACTATTTAAGAGCAAGAATAACCAAATAAAAAAACGCATCCCTAGCTTATTCGTAATTTTGAAAAAATGGTTCCAATTCGAACCATCTTCAATTGCATTTGTTTTAAATAGAAAAATATTATGAAAATTATTTTATTCACTCTAAGCATCATTCTAATGAGCGTTTTACCTGCCGATTCAAAGAGTATCCACCAATTTAAAGTCAAAGACATCAACGGTCAATCTTTTGATTTTGCCAGTCTGAAAGGTAAGAAAATAATGGTGGTGAATACAGCATCAAAATGTGGTTTAACTCCTCAATACGAGCAACTTGAGGAAGTTTATACTAAATACAAGTCCAAGAATTTTGTTATTGTTGGTTTTCCAGCAAACGATTTTATGTCGCAAGAGCCGGGCTCAGACAAAGAAATTGCACAATTTTGCCTGCAAAACTATGGCGTTAGCTTTCCAATGATGTCAAAAATTTCAGTGAAAGGCAACAACATGCACCCTGTCTATCAATTCCTTACTCAAAAAGCAAAAAATGGCAAAGAAGACAGTAAAGTGGAATGGAATTTTCAGAAGTATCTTATCGATGAAAACGGCCACCTTGTGCGCGTGGTTTCTCCTCGTGTATTACCCAATGATCCGAGCATTACAGCTTGGATAGAAAAATAGTGTAAATCGTTGAAATTTTGTTGATAAGTTAAGGCTTTTGAGCCCTTCTATAGCACCTTTCAAGAGGTGCTTTTTTTTATTTTTGTTTATACGAAAATAAATACCATACCCAATCCAAAACAACATGGCTGAAGACGAAAAAAGAGACAATTATTCGGCAGATAATATTCAAGTACTAGAAGGCCTTGAGGCAGTGCGCAAAAGACCAGCCATGTATATTGGCGACTTAGGCGCAAAAGGTTTGCATCACCTCGTTTACGAAGTTGTAGATAACTCCATAGACGAAGCTTTGGCTGGTTATTGCAACCACATCAACGTCTTCATCAACGAAGATAATTCCATCACGGTAACCGACAACGGCCGTGGTATTCCAACGGCAATACACACCAAAGAAAAAAAGTCAGCACTAGAAGTAGTTATGACTGTATTACACGCAGGGGGTAAATTCGACAAAGACACTTATAAAGTTTCAGGTGGTCTGCACGGCGTAGGTGTTTCTTGTGTCAATGCCTTGTCTATTCACATGCGCTCTGAGGTGCACCGCGAGGGTAAAATCTTTGAACAAGAATATTCCATCGGAAAGCCGCTTTATGACGTTCGCGAAATCGGGACCTCAGATAAAACGGGAACCATCCAAACTTTTAAGCCTGACCACACCATTTTTGAGTCAACAGAATACAATTTCGATACGCTTGCAGCCCGCATGCGCGAACTCGCCTTTCTCAACAAAGGAATTACCATCACCCTCACCGACAAACGAACAGTCGACGACAACGATGTTCACCCAACTACAACCTATTATTCAGAGGGTGGTCTCAAAGAATTTGCTTCTTACTTAGATCGAAACAGAGAAGCACTTATTACCGACGTTATTTATTTTGAAGGCGAGCGCGAGGGTATACCGGTAGAAGTTGCCCTGACCTACAACACTTCTTACACGGAAAATATCCAAGCCTACGTCAATAACATCAATACCCACGAAGGTGGTACGCACTTATCTGGTTTTCGCCGTGGCCTCACTAATACCTTGAAAAAATACGCAACCGATTCTGGAATTTTAGCCAAAGAAAAAATTGAAATTGATGGCGATGACTTCCGAGAAGGACTCACCGCAGTTGTTTCAGTCAAAGTTCAAGAACCTCAATTTGAGGGGCAAACCAAAACCAAACTTGGTAACCGCGAAGTAACAGCTCCTGTGAGCCAAGCGGTTTCAGAAATGCTTTCTGCTTACCTTGAAGAACATCCTTCAGAAGCCAAACTCATTGTAGAAAAGGTTATTTTGGCTGCAAGAGCACGTCACGCAGCACGCAAGGCCCGTGAAATGGTACAGCGCAAAAATGTACTATCGGGTTCGGGTCTTCCTGGTAAACTCGCCGATTGCTCCGAAAAAGATCCGGCTGCCTGTGAGGTTTACTTTGTTGAGGGAGATTCTGCTGGTGGAACAGCCAAACAAGGCCGTGACCGCCATTTTCAAGCCATCATGCCTTTGCGTGGAAAAATTCTCAATGTGGAGAAAGCCATGCAGCATAAAATCTTCGAAAACGAAGAGATTAAAAACATCTATACAGCTCTAGGGGTACGCATTGGTACAGAAGAAGATTCCAAAGCCCTCAACCTAGAAAAACTGCGCTACCACAAAATCATCATCATGTGTGATGCCGACGTCGACGGTTCACACATTGAAACCCTTATCCTAACTTTCTTGTTCCGTTACATGAAAGAACTCATCGAAAAAGGATACGTGTATATCGCTACTCCGCCACTTTATCAAGTTAAAAAAGGAACGAAGTCCGAATACGCATGGAACGAAGATATGCGCGATCGACTCATTCAAGAGCTTAAAGGTGGTGGTTCTGAATCATCAGTGAACGTACAGCGCTACAAAGGTCTTGGTGAAATGAACGCCGAGCAGCTTTGGGAAACCACCATGAACCCAGAGAGCCGTACCTTACGCCAAGTTACCATTGAAAATGCTGCAGAGTGCGATCAAATATTCTCTATGCTCATGGGCGATGACGTTCCGCCGCGTCGAGAGTTTATTGAGCGCAATGCCAAATATGCCAAAATCGATGCTTAAGCTTCGTCAGCAATTTTCTTTAAAGCCGTTAATCCTTATTTGGATAGCGGCTTTTTTCTTGGGCTTAAACTCTTTTATTCGTTCGGGATTTGAACTTAAAAGAGAACTGCCATTGGCTTGCCCTCTTCCTTTGCAAGGTGAAGAAATAATCCCCCATACAGCTTATTCGCTCTCCTACAACGAACAACATAAACAAGCCAATTGGGTGGCTTATATGCTCATCAAAACAAATCTAGGTAGTGGTGTAGAGCGCAGTAATCGCTTTACTGATGATCCTTTAGTGGCTGCCCTATGTGCAACAAACGCCGATTACACGAAAAGCGGCTATGACCGCGGTCATCTCGCGCCAGCTGCCGATATGAGTTGGTCCTTACAGGTCATGAAAGAGTCTTTTTATTATAGCAATGTGAGCCCCCAATTACCTGGCTTCAACCGAGGAATATGGAAAAAACTCGAGGAAAAAGTACGTGGTTGGGCCGCACTTTACGATACCATTTACGTCGTTACGGGTCCTATTCTAGAGCAAGGCTTGCCGACTATTGGGCCCAATAAAGTAAGTATTCCAAAGGCGTATTATAAGGCGCTAATTGCCCCAAGGCAGCAGAAAGGAATCGCATTTCTTCTTCCCAATGCCAAGTCTGATGCATCTGTTTTCAATTTTTCAATTACGATCAATGCGCTAGAAGCTATCCTTAAAAGAGATTTATTTTTTCAGCTTCCAGATGATACCGAAGAAAAAATGGAAGGATATCTTCAGGTGTGGCCGTAGATTGGCGTTTATCTTTAAACACAAAAAAACCGCCTCGTGGGCGGTTTATATCGCGATGGTGAAGATTTCTTTAGTGCACTTCTTGAGCGTAAGCAGTCGCATCTAACAAAGTATCATATTCTGAAGCATTTGATACGCGTACTTTGACCATCCAGCCCTCACCGTAAGGATCATTATTTACCAGTTCTGGGTTGGCCTCCAAGGCCACGTTGAATTCAATGATTTTACCACTCATTGGCAAGAATAAATCAGAAACAGTTTTAACGGCCTCTACACTTCCAAAAACTTCTTCTTGAGCCATTGTCTCACCAACGGTTTCTACTTCTACATAAACGATATCGCCGAGTTCGCTTTGGGCGAAAGCTGTGATGCCAATGGTGGCGATGTTGCCATCTAGTTTAACCCATTCGTGGTCTTTCGTGTACTTAAGTTCTGCAGGAATATTCATGTTTCATTGATTTGTAACAAATGTAAGCATTTTGACTTAATCATCATGCGGACAAACCTTTTCTTTCCTTTTGAGAATGCTTAACTTTGTCATATGACTTCTGAACAGTATAAAGCCCTTCAAGCCCGCCTTTCCACCATTCAAGCGTTTTTAAAAATCGACGAAAAACGACTGCAGTTAAAAGAAGAGGAGCTAAAGACCCAAGACCCCTCCTTTTGGGATGATCCCAAAAAAGCAGAAGAAAAAATGAAACAAATCCGAGGGCTTAAATTTTGGGTTGAAACCTTTGACCGCACGGCGAGCGCAGTCGCAGATCTGGATGTACTGATCGAATTTGTTCGCGAAGGTATGGCTGAAGAAGCTGAGCTCAATGAGCAATTTGCCAAGCTACTAGAAGAAATTGAAGAACTTGAGCTTAAAAATATGCTCTCCAACGAGGAAGATAGCCTTTCAGCGGTACTTCAGATTACTGCCGGCGCAGGTGGCACCGAAAGTTGTGACTGGGCCAGTATGCTGATGCGCATGTACCTCATGTGGGGTCAAAAACACGGCTACAAAATCACAGAATTGAACTTCCAAGAAGGCGATGTCGCTGGAGTCAAGACGGTTACCCTCGAATTTGAAGGTGAATTTGCTTTTGGTTACCTCAAAGGTGAAAATGGCGTTCATCGTTTGGTGCGCATCTCGCCCTTTGACTCCAATGCCAAGCGTCACACTAGTTTTGTTTCCGTCTATGTTTATCCACTTGTCGATGATCAAATAGAGATTCAGATCAATCCTGCAGATATCATATGGGAAACCTTTCGTTCGGGCGGAGCAGGTGGCCAAAATGTCAATAAAGTAGAAACAGCGGTTCGTCTACGACACGCACCTTCTGGAATCATCATAGAAAACTCTGAATCGCGGTCCCAATTGGCCAATAAAGAGAAGGCGATGCAACTATTGCGCTCTCAGCTCTATGAATTAGAATTGCGCGAGCGTATGGAAAAGCGAAATGAAATTGAGGCCGGTAAAAAGAAAATCGAGTGGGGGAGTCAGATCCGAAATTACGTTATGCACCCATATAAACTTGTAAAAGATGTACGCACAGGCACCGAAACCGGTGATGTCGACGCCGTAATGGATGGTGCATTGGATCCCTTCTTAAAAGCGTTTCTAATGCAATATGGTGGCTAACTAGAGGCAGTCAATCAGCTGCTCTAGCGCAATACTCCTTGACCCTTTTAATAAAACTAATTTATTCTGGAGCGGATTCTTTAACATTGCCGATTTTAATTGGGCAGTCGTTTCGAAACCAGAAGGGTTGAGTTCCTTGAATATGGGCCCAACTGTCAGAAACTGAATGCTATTTTCCGTCAAAAAATCTAGAACTTTTTGATGTTCCATAGGGCCATCGTTTCCAAGTTCGAGCATGTCACCTAGAATCACAATTTTTGAGTCGTGGGCAATTTCAACAAAGGAATTCAGCGCACTTAGCATACTCGAAGGATTCGCGTTGTAGCAATCTACAATGAGTGTGTTGTTGTTGGTTTGCTGGACCTGTGAGCGTTTGTTTGATGGTACATAAGAAGCAATGGCCAGATTCATCTGTTCAGGGCTGACGCCAAAATGAGCGCCAACACAAAGTGCTGCTAAAAAATTGTAAAAATTGTATTTTCCAATCATTTGTGTGTCAACGACTTCGGATTGATACGCGTCTAGTTGCCAAGACAAATGAACGAAAGGGTCGAGATACGCTAATTTACCTTTGAGCGCGCCATTTTCTTGTCCGAAAGTTGAAAGTAATTGCGTTCTGGCACTTGCAGCCTCCATTAAAATAGGATCATCGGCATTAACAAATAAAATACCTTTATTTGCAGTTACATGATCGAATAATTCGGTTTTGGTTCGTAGAACACCTTCAAAGTCGCCGAATCCTTCTAGGTGGGCTTTACCCACGTTGGTAATCAAGCCGTGTGTTGGGTTTGCTATCTGACAAAGTTCATCAATGTCAAGCAATTTGTTGGCACCCATTTCAATAATTGCTATTTCATGTGAACTATTGAGTTGGAGTAGGGTTAGGGGCACGCCAATTTGGTTATTGAGATTACCTTGTGTACAGAGCACATTATATTTGGTTTGCAGCAAGCAATTGAGTAATTCTTTTGTGCTAGTTTTTCCATTGCTACCCGTAATGGCAATGACGGGTATCGTAAAACGCATCCGATGTGTGCGTGCTAATTGTTGTAAAAAATGCAGTCCATTTTCCACAAGAAAAATATGTTCACCTTTGGCAAATTCTGTTTCGTCGACTATGGCATATTTGGCACCTTTGTCAAGTGCTTGTTGTGCAAATTTATTCCCATTGAAATGTTCACCTTTGAGCGCAATGTACATGCAACCAGGGGTAATTTGGCGACTATCGGTACTGATACCATTGCAGTCATCCAAAAGAGTAAGCCATTTTTCCATAGCACAAAGTTGCAAAAAAAAAGCCCGATTCGTCGGGCTTTTGTAAGAACTTTTCAGCGCTTATTCTTTGATATCTGGTCTGCGAGAGCTGCCGATTCGGTCCATTGCACAACGGAAACCAATGGTAGCGGTTGCTTTGTCTTCGTCGAGGAAGCGTCGGTTTCCTACAGACAACCAGTAAGCGCGGTCTGCCCAAGAACCACCTTTGTAAACACGGCTCTTGTCAGAGACTAGGGTTGTAGGCCAACCTGATTTGCCAGCGTTGATTTGCTCATAACCTAAGTTGTTGTTCTCGTGCTCGCTTTGATACATGACAAGCTTGGGATCGCGTAGGCCGCTATTGATCTCTTCTTTGCGATTAGAATTGTTGTAATAAATAGAAGATTCTAAGTCACCATCGAGGTAGTCGATGTAATCATCTTTGCGGTAGTTCAAACGACCTGCGTTTTCTTCTACAGTGACATCTCTCCAACGTTGGCTACCTTTTGTGGTAGTAATGAATTCGCTTAGTCCGTTGCGTAAAGTCATGATCCAGGTAGTGATGGTAGGATCTGAACTGTAAGATAAGAATTTGCGTTCGAGGTACTCACGGCTGAAGAGTGCGGTATCGATACCTAAGTAGGCAGTTGGTTGTTCGTAGTCAAAAGCCAAGGCTATGAGCTCGAGAAGGTCTTGTTTTTTCGCACCTTCTTGGATTTCATTAGGAAGGTCTTTATTAAACAATACGCGCTCAATGTATGCAGATGCAGCAATTGTGCGTCCTTGATTGTGTAGTGTAATTGCGGTATCTAGCAACATGTTGAGTGTGTCTAAAAACTCGAATTGCATGCGCTCTTGCGACGTGAATTGTGAGTTGTTAGAGATGTAATAGTTTGATGGCGCATTGAACTGGTATTTACGCGCATCTTGCTTTGCGTAAACACGAGAGTTCATTGGGTTGTTGTTTACTGAACCTGATTTAGGCGCATTTTGTGCGCCAGAGGTGTCGGTTAATCTAGCACTTGTGTCTTTGGAAGTGCTTTTGCCTGACATATTAGATTGGTAGTTGGCACCTGCGTCTTGAGCGTATTTTTTGTTGGCGTGCGCCAAATATTTTACACGTGCAAATTCGTTAACGAATTCTTTCATGCCGTACACATCGTAGATGTTTTCGTTGGCTTTAACAGGTTTGTCGTAAAGACCGTTCGGAACCAAAAGTTGGGTTTGAAATTTATTGCCACGGAAAGGCATGAAACCTTCTGCAACCTCTGAGGTCAATGGACGGTACACATCCATGACCCATTCAGAAACGTTACCAGCCATATGGTACAGACCGTAGTCATTCGGCCAAAATGCATCGACGCGGTCTGTGATGTCAGCACCATCGTTTAAACGACCTGCAACACCCATCATGTCGCCTTTTCCGCGCATGAAGTTCGCTTGAATAGCTCCGGCCCATTGTTCTTCTTCTTGACGAACGTAGTGGCCATCCCAAGGATAAATGCGACGGTCGTTTATGTTCTCCGAACCTTCGTCGAGATTTCCAATAAGGCCAAGTGCAGCGAATTCCCATTCTGCTTCAGTTGGTAGGCGGTAAGATGGCAATAAGATACCGTCTTCCATTTTAACCGGACGCGTACCTAAACGGCCGTTGTCCATATCGGCATAAATTGGGTCGTAGTTTTCTAGTTGATAAGGATCGCGTGGTTTTGGACGTTTGTTTTTGTCCGTTGGCGCCTTCGGCTTGCTGTCTTTGTTCAAAACGTAACCACCTTCTGACTCAATGGTGTAGTTACCATTCAAATAGTTTTCAGTAGAGAACATGTTTTGAGGAACAGAAGCGTATTTTTTGTCGTAGTCAGATTTGTTGGCTGCACCAACATCTGCACTTCCTTCATCGGCAAAGTGCCATTTCAAAATACCTTCGCGAACAAGAATAGCTTCATTGACACGATCAGTACGCCATTTACAGAAATCGTTGGCTTGAAGCCAAGATACACCAACTACAGGATAGTCTCTGTAAGAAGGATGTCGTAAATAATAGTTTACGTATTTTTCGCGGTATCCAAGGGCAGTTCTCCAGGCAAGGGTGTCTGGCAAACATTTTTTGTAGACATGCGGGTATGTTTTGTAGTAAACACGACGCATCCAGTACATATATTCTAACCAATGGAAGTTGGTAACCTCTGTACGGTCCATGTAAAAAGAGGCCACCGTTACTCTTGATGCGCGTGCGTTCCAATCGGACATAACGTCTTGTTCAGTCCGACCCATGGTAAAGGTACCGCCTTCGATCATTACTAATCCTGGGCCTGTTTCTTGCTCTCGGGCATCGAATTTTTCAAAACCACCATTTTTGTAGTTATTGAATTCCCAACCAGTTGCAGAAGAGCGCTCTTTAGAACACGAAGACAACACCAACATACCTGTTAGTGTTATCCCAAAGATGTTTTGAATCAATCGCTTCATATAGTTTGCGTTTATAACGTAAAGTTCGTTTAGTTCAATTGGTTACATTAGAATGACGGACATGATGTCTTTCTAAAGTTTTTAGGTTTTTTCTTACATTTTAGGTTGATACCCATCGAAACTTCATGGGATCCGCCTGAGACACCATTTCCAAGTTTAGAAACTGTGAGGTCGTAGCTGTAACCGATTTTGAATTTATCAGTGTTGATGCCAACGGTCATGATAAATGCATCTCGATTACGGTACCAGGCCCCAATTGTAAAGTTCTCGTATTTAAGATAAGCACCAATGTTTAACTCTTGAAAGCCATTTTGATACTGATAGATAATGTTTGGTGAAAGGAAGGTGGTGCTAGAATAACGACCGCGTTGCCCTAGCTTGATATTGGAGCCGATGTGGCCTGTAAAGCGCATTGGTAGCCTAGATTCACCGAGAATCATGGATTCGTCTGGTCTGTTGAGGTGATGAACGGCAAAACCTGCATAGAAGTTTTTGGTAAAACCAACCGTACCAAAACTCACATCAAAGAAACCTCTGCGACCGTTACCGCGAGGAACGTCGCCGGTTTGATAAATAAAACCACGACGTGGATCGATCATGTCACCGAAAGTAAGTTTGTCCCAATCAAGGAATTTTTGAAAGTAGGCTGCACGAGCTCCAAACATGATCGAGAACTTGCGTGTCACTTTGAGGTTATATGAATAAATACCGCCAATCATGGAAGTCTGAATGGTTCCTTGTCCTTGCATGTCGTGCATGGCGAGTAGACCGAAACCACCTGAAATATTTTTGGCGTAGGTATCGTAGGCTGCAGCATAAGTAACATAATTACCAGTAAGTTGTGGCCATTCATTGCGGTAATTAAGCGAAACTCTAGGACATCCAGAAGAACCAGCCAACGCGGGGTTGAGGTAGGATGGATTGGCATAGAATTGCGTAAAAGTAGGGTCTTGAGCCATAGCTATGTTGCTCATTAACAGGGTAATGAGGCTGAGCTTGGCAACTAGAAGCGGGTTGACTATTTTCACGAAAGTTGGTTTTAGCACGAACAATCTTAACGATATTAAGGTTTCAAAGGTTACAAATATCGAATATTTATTCAAATAAAATAAATAAATTGACGTTTTTCTAGCGCTAAAAACTCCAGATTTCATGAATTATTTTAAAGAATCGATCCTTTTCATCAGTTTGTTCATCATTTTTTCGCTTCGAGCACAGTCTCAAACCATTGCCTTAGATTGGAGTGGTTCGGAAGAACTTATCGTTGCTGATCAAACATACACGCTTCAAATTGTTAAGGATTTTGCTTTAGATAATGGACGTCCGTTCTTTGCTTTTCAGCAAAAGCACAAACAAATCAACGAACAAATTGAAATTCTTTCCATTGATTACGAAAAATTACCTAAAGAGCAAGCATTGATCTATGCGCAACTCGGCATCTCATTTGATACTGAGCCGCTCATTGATGCTAAGGTAGTAAGCGAAAGCGGACAAGCTATGCTATCCATTTATATGACGCCGATCAGAATGCATAATGGGCAGCTCGAACGCATCTCTCAATTCACATACCGCACCATTCCAAAGACAAATTTGTCATCAAAAGATTATGTGAGCAGCTCTGTTCTAGGAAGCACGAGTGGTAAATGGTACCGTATATCCGTTAACAAAGACGGTATTTACAAAATTGATAAAAATTTCCTGAATGACTGTGGGTACAATACAACCAACTTGAACCCAGCACATATTCATATTTTTGGCAATGGCGAAGGCGTTATTCCAGAATCGAATAGTGCTGCGATCACGGATGATTTAGCTCAGAATGCCATATTTGTTGCCGGCGAGGCCGATGGACAGTTCAATGACAATGATTACCTTTTGTTTTACGGTTGGGGTCCGCACCGCTGGGAACTTTCAGGCGGTAACCAATTCAATCAAGTGAGGCACCCTTACAGCGATCAATCCTATTATTTCATTTATATCGGATCTGATATAGCTCCGTTGCGAATAGCTACAGCACCAACGATAGATACGCAAGAAGATACACTTGTAAACGCTTTTGATTACAGAGATGTCTACGAAAACGACCTCGAAAATTTAGCCCAAGGAGGGCAGCGCTGGTACGGCGAAGAATTTGATGTAAATCTTAGTCAGAATTTTAATTTCTCCATACCAAATCTCACTTCGGACCCTGTGCGCATTCAGGTCACTTATGCTTCAGATTCTCGAGCGAGTGGCAATCAGATTATACTCAAGAAAGGAACACAAGTTTTAGGTCAAATGGTCATGCCGCATTCTGGTTCTTATTATCAGCGCGGCACGCTAAATTGTGCAGATTCTACCCCTAGTAATAACCTCAATTTAACCCTAACCATTAACCGCCTCAATCCAAACGTAGTAACTTATCTGGACCGAATTTTGATTCAAGCAAAACGCAACCTAATACTTAGTGGCAGCCAACTTAATTTCAGAGTTGCTAATTGGTCACAAAATGCGGCGCTTGCAGCATATCAGCTTTCCAATACCAATGCCAATACTTTTGTATGGGACGTGACGGATCGTCATCAACCACTTCGAATGCCACTGCAATCACAAGGGTCACAAGTGTTGTTTAAAACAGCTGCCGGTTATAAAGAATTTGTAGTTGCAAGTGGTGTTTCCTTTTTTACTCCTGAGAAAGTTGGGAGTGTTGCCAATCAAGATCTACATCAGTTGCCTTTTGCAGACTACCTTATAGTGACCCATCCAGATTTTACAACACAAGCCAATCGTTTGGCAGATCTGCATCGCAATAATGGTCTAAGTGTGCATGTTGTCCCTGTACAGGCAGTTTACAATGAATTTAGTTCGGGTATGCAAGACCCTGGTGCCATTCGCCGCTTCGTCAAGATGTTTTATGACCGCGCACTTTTGACGGATCCCGGTGTTAAACCTAAGTACCTTTTACTTTTCGGTGACGGCACTTACGATCCCAAAGACCGCATGCCAAACAACAATAATTTTATTGTCACTTACCAAATGTCATCGAGCGAAAACAAAATTGATGCGATGGTAGTCGATGATTTTTTTGGTATGCTCGACGACGCAGAGTCAATGAGTGCTGCTGATATGTTGGATATAGGGGTAGGACGTTTGATCGTGAGCAGTCCTTTACAAGCCAAACAAGTGGTGGATAAAATTGAACATTACATGAAAAATGGATCTAATTTCTATCCAGTAACGAGTTCTTGTTGTATGGGAACCCAAACCGATAAAACTTTTGGTGATTGGCGCAATCAATATATGGTCATGACAGATAACCGTGAAGGTGGTTATTTTATCAATACTGATGCCGAGCCACAGTATCAAATTTCCAAATTGTTAAATCCAGAAATAAATTTTAACAAGCTCTATATGGATGCTTTCCCGAAGGTTGTTACCGCCGGTGGTGAGCGTTTCCCAGCCATGGTGAGCGCTATCGATGCCAATATTCAGCGCGGTGTTTTAGTGGCCAATTATATCGGTCATGGCGGCGAGGTTGGTTTGGCTGAAGAACGCGTGGTTGGTATTGATCAAATCAATGCGTGGTCGAATATTCATGCCTTACATCTTTTTGTTTCGGCTACTTGCGAGTTTACGCGTTTTGACGACCCTGAGCGTGTATCGGCAGGTGAGTGGGCTTTTTTGAATCCGACTGGAGGTGCTATTGCTATGTTAACCACCACAAGATCAGTCTATTTTGACGTCAATAGTAACATTGGCATCAAATTAGCAGAACGTGTTTTCAATCGTTACCCAGATGGTTCTGCTTATGAATTTGGCGAAATTGCACGCCGGACTAAAAATGCTGCGTCTGTGAGCTCTTCGAATAAACGCAGTTTCACACTCATCGGTGATCCTGCTTTGCGCTTGGCATTGCCACGTTACCGCATTGTCACCGACTCGATTAATGGACTTGATCCGAACAATCAATTAGATACGCTTCGTGCCTTGAGTAAAGTACGCATCAAAGGTCATATAGAAGATTATTCTGGTGCGGTTCTCAGTAATTGGAATGGCACCCTTACACCGACCATCTACGATAAAAAGAAAATTCAAACCACTTTGGGGCAAGACGAAGGTTCGCCAGTAATTTCCTATGAACAACAAACCAACCGAATCTACCGTGGCCAAAGCAGCATTAACAATGGTTATTTCGATTTTGAATTTGTCGTTCCAAAAGATATCGCCCTCCAAATTGATTTCGGTAAAATATCGTATTATGGCCATAATGGTCAAATTGACGCGCAAGGATTCGATACTTTGTTTTATGTTGGTGGTATCGACCCTAACGGTGTCACCGACGACCAAGGCCCTATGGTGCAACTTTACATGAACCAAGAAGGCTTTGTCGATGGGTCGGTAACCGATGAAAACCCTGTTCTTTTAGCCAAAATTGCGGACCAAAATGGCATCAATACGGTGGGTAACGGAATAGGTCATGATATCGTTGCAGTTCTCGATGGCCAAACTGCCCAGCCTTTTGTACTCAACGATTTCTATACATCTGACCTCGACTCTTATCAATCTGGGGAGGTACGCTATCAGTTTCAAAACCTGAGCCCAGGAGAGCACACGCTTTCGCTAAAAGTTTGGGATGTCAATAACAATTCGTCTACGGCTGAAATTAACTTTGTCGTACAAACCAAAGAAGCGCCGGTGCTCGAGCACGTTTTGAACTACCCAAATCCTTTTACAACCCGCACGGAATTTATGTTCGAGCATAATCAGTCATGTTCTTCTTTGGATGTTCAAATTCAAATCTTCACGGTCTCCGGGCGTTTAGTTAAGACAATCTCTCAAGAGGTACCAACCAGCGGATTCCGTATCTCAGGCCTGTTCTGGGATGGCCGTGACGATTTTGGCGATGAATTAGCGCGCGGCACCTATTTGTATCGTTTGCGCGTTCAGACGCCAGAGGGAGCCTATGCCGAGCAAACTGAAAAACTTGTGCTCCTCAAATAGAAATTCCCTATCTTTATCCTTTCAATGAAAATGTTTCGATCCAATCTTCTTAAAATCGTTTTATTTGCGGTGGGTTTTGGCCCTTTCGCCTTCGCGCAACCTACAGGCGGTTCGGGTGTCACTGACAACGACCTGCAACTCAATACCATCACTACTTCGTTGCCATTTATGGCCATTACACCCGACTCAAGGGCAGGTGGAATGGGCGATGCAGGAACGGCACTCAGTGCGAATTCAACTTCGGTATATTGGAATACGTCATTGTTGAGTTTTGCCAAACAAAAATCAGAAGTGAGTTTATCCTATACCCCTTGGCTTCGTCAACTTACCAACGATATCCATTTATCTTATTTGGCTGGCTACCGCCAACTCAATAAGGTGCATTCCATTGGTGGTGCCTTGCGCTATTTCAGCCTCGGTGAAATCACTTTTACCGATATCAATGGCGATGTGCTTCGAGACGACAAACCCAGTGAATTTGAATTGGTAGGTGCTTATGCGTTTAAGTTAGCTGATCGTTTCAGTATTGGTATCAATGGTAAATTCGCTTACTCAAATCTTACCGGAGGTCTCACCGTAGCTGGTGTCAATACCAAGCCAGGTATTGTGGGTGCAGCCGATTTATCTTTCAGTTACTTTAACGACGACGCCAAAATAGGCAATACCGATGGCACTTATACTTTTGGATTGACCATTAACAATATCGGTAACAAAGTATCTTACTCTGAATTATCTCGTCGCGATTTCATCCCGATGAATCTTAAAATTGGGAACAGTTTCTTGGCAGAATTCGACGAATACAATAAAGTAACATTCTCTGTAGACCTCCAGCGTCTTTTGGTGCCAACACCTGCCATATACAAATTAATAAACGGAGATTACGTGATGCTCGCAGGCATGAACGGCGATGTCGGCATCATCACATCAATGATGCAGTCTTTTTACGATGCTCCGGGTGTGTTGGCAGAGGACGAAAACGGAGACTACATTCAAAACCAAGACGGAAGCTATCAAATTGTCAAAGGAACTCGTCTCAAAGAAGAACTTGCCGAAATTAATATTGCCGCGGGTGCCGAGTGGTGGTACAGCGACGTATTGGCGTTGCGCGGAGGTGTATTTTACGAAAACAAAAACAAAGGGAATCGTCAATTTTTAAATTTAGGTGCGTCGCTTAAGTACAATATGTTTGCTATTGACTTTTCCTATTTGGCATCCTTGAACGGACGTCAAAGTCCTTTGGCAAATACTTTGCGTTTTACCTTAAGACTCAACCTCGGGGGCAACTAATGCAGCAAAAACCCAATATCCGCATTGGTTATGGTTTCGATGTACATCGGCTTGAAGAAGGTGTTCCACTTTGGATCGGCGGGGTTCAAATTCCTTCTCCCCATGGCGCTGTGGGGCATTCAGATGCCGATGTCCTGATTCACGCCATCTGCGATGCCTTGCTAGGCGCGCTGGCACTCAGGGATATCGGCTTTCATTTTTCTGATCAAGATCCTCAGTTCAAAGGCATCGATTCTAAAATTCTCTTGCAGCGTGTATATGAAATGGTGCAAAGCAAGCAGTTTGGTATAGTCAACATCGATGCTACGGTCATTCTTGAAACACCAAAGGTTAATCCACATATAGAACAGATGCAAAAGGTACTTTGTCCACTTCTTGGTCTGCATCCTAGTGAATTAAGTATCAAGGCGACAACCCATGAAAAAGTTGATTCTTTTGGTGAAAAACGAGCTATAAAAGCATATGCAGCAGCATTGCTTTATAAACTGTAAATCAAGGCACTAGCTGGACGTATACTACTTTTTTGGTCTCAAAAAAGGCTTCGTTGTAAAAGTTGGATATCGGAAATTCTTTCACGGGATAACGCAAACCTGCCAACTCATCGGTGAGGTCGCCTCCTTTCAAATAAAGAATACCATTTTTAAATTCGTGTAGGTTTTGTTTGGCGCTTTTGCCTTTGACCCAAGCAAGAAAAACAGGCATTTGTGTGACTGCCCTGCTAATGATAAAATCGTAGCGTTTTTTAAGCGTTTCGGCACGCGCATGGCTTGCCTTTACATTTTTTAAGCCTAGTGCTGAAGCAACCTCTTGAACTACTTTAATTTTCTTGCCTATAGAGTCAACCAAATGGAACTGAACTTCAGGATATAAAATGGCCAGTGGAATTCCTGGGAATCCTCCGCCTGTACCGATATCTAAAATGTTTGCACCTGGCAAAAAGCGACAAACCTTAGCGATTGCCAAAGAGTGCAGTACATGTCTTTCATAGAAATGAGCAGTATCTTTTCTGGAAATGACATTTATTTGTGCATTCCAGTGTGCGTACAACGCTTCTAGTGCTGAAAATTGTTGGTATTGCTCGGCCGTTAGATCAGGAAAATAGTGTTCAACCAAATGGTTCATTAGATGCTGTCTTTTGTTTGCTCCATCATGGCAGCTAGAAAATCTCTCGCTCTAAATAATTGTGCTTTTACGGTTCCAAGCGGCAAATTGAGTTCTTCGGCAATCTCTTCGTAGCTTTTTTCTTCGAAGTAACGTTTTTCTACGAGTTCACGGTATTTAGGTTTGAGCTTGCTGACTAATAAGCGCATGTGTTTGAGTCTCTGACCCTGAATAATTGTTTCTTCGGGGTTAAGTGTTTGAGATTTTGCATCTATTTGCATTCGCTCGCCTTCGCTGGTAGTGATTCCACGGTCAATTGAGGTCACTTCAATGCGTTTTTTACGAATGAAATCGATACAATTGTTAGACGCTATTTTAAAAAGCCAAGTACTGAAGGCAAAACTTGGTGAGTATTGGTCAAGGCGCGCAAATGCCTTGCCAAATGCTTCAATAGTGAGGTCGTCAGCGTCATCTGAATTTTTAACCATTTTGAGCATCATGAAATAAATGGAATCGCGGTAACGATCCATGAGGTCGGCATAGGCAGCTTGGCTTCCCGATCGGGCAGAGGCCACTAAAATCAGGTCTTGTTTGGCTTTTTCAGATAAATGCTCGTTTTCTACCATCGGTAATATTTTTGCCTTTCGGAAATGTAATAAATGATGGGCATCAAGACACTATAAAAAAGATCCCAAAATGGGAAGAAGAACAGTAACTTTTGCTCTCCGAGTCTTTTAAAACAAATACCTTGGAGCCACCATTTAAAAATAAGTACTCCTATGAAAATACTAACCGCTAGGGGCAAGTAAGTCATATTGAACGACAAAACAACAAAAGATATCCAAAAGAAAATCAGGCTCAACGGATATATTCCTAACACTAGTTTCTTAATAAACGGGTATCGTGCAGAACTGATATGGTATTTTGCTTTTTGGCTGAACCATTCTCTCAAAGTAGCTGGAGCAGCTGAGCGTACAAAAGTTGTAGGATCCTGAACAACAGCAATTTTGGTGTAACGTAGGGCGTCTTGCAGAAGTAGGTCGTCGTCTCCAGGGCTGATCGCATAGTGCGACTTAAAGCCATTTACTTTTTGAAAGAGGGTTTTGGTGTAGGCAAGGTTTCGGCCATTCGCTTTAAATGCGAGGTTACCCAAGGCAAAGGCAAATGAACTAGCGCTCTGCCAAGTATTATCAAAACGTACCAACTTGTTCAGAAATCCTTTCGTTTTGGTGAATGGGCTGTATCCGATGACAAATTGTTGATTGGCCTGAATAGCCGTAATCATTTGTTTAATCCATTGGTTACTTTGAGGTAAGCAGTCTGCATCGGTTAATAAAAAATGCTCGTATGCTGCTGCTTTGATACCAAGCGTGATGGGCAATTTTTTACCCGGTTTTAAATGAGGACTTTTGGAAATTTCGACTACTTTCAGTTGCGGAAACTGTTGGGCAAAAGCAGTGAGTATCCAATTGCTATCGTCGATACTTTGATTGTTGACAACGATCACTTCGTATTGCGGGTAATCTTGACTCAGAATTGTGGGTAGGTGTTCATATAGGTTGTCAGATTCATTGCGTGCTGCAATGATAACAGATACTGGCGGAAAATGGCTTGGTGCTGTTGTCGTATTTGGACGTCTGTAGGCAAGTCTTGCATAGAAATAAAAGACGTAAGCCAGCTGCAGGAGCGCAAAAAACAAAGCACAAAAAAATAAAATTGCCCAGTAATCGTTTTGAATGTTTGGTAGATACGTCATCTTAGACTACAAAGATGTCTAGTGAATTTAAATACCCGTATCTTTGCTCGAGGTATTTTTCAACATTTTTATGCACTTTGAACTCATTCAGTCAGATCCACAATCAAAAGCCCGTCTTGGCCGGCTTCATACCGACCATGGAACCATCGAGACGCCAATCTTTATGCCGGTAGGAACCGTTGGGTCTGTTAAAGGAGTGCATCAACAAGAGCTCCGCGATGACATCAACGCACAAATTATTTTGGGCAATACGTACCATTTATTTTTAAGGCCAGGGACAGATGTCCTCGAAGCTGCGGGCGGGTTGCATCAATTTATAGGATGGGAACGTCCAATACTTACTGATAGTGGTGGGTACCAAGTTTATTCGCTTTCCGCTTCTCGAAAAATACAAGAGGAGGGCGTTAAATTCCAATCTCATATTGACGGGAGTTATCATTTTTTTACCCCTGAGCGCGCCATCGAAATTCAGCGCAGCATTGGTGCTGACATCATAATGGCATTCGACGAATGCACACCGTATCCTTGCGACTACGCTTACGCTAAACGGTCAATGCACCTAACGCATCGTTGGTTGGGTCGTTGTTTTACTGCCATGGAGCAAACCGAACCAAAATACGGTTACCAACAAGCGCTTTTCCCCATTGTACAAGGAAGTACCTACAAAGACCTGCGCGAGGCATCTGCCCATGCTATTGCCGAGTTTGATGCAGTCGGAAATGCAATCGGAGGTCTTTCGGTTGGTGAACCCGACGACGATCTTTACGAAATGACTGAACTTGTTTGCGGTATTTTACCTACCGAAAAACCGCGTTACTTGATGGGGGTTGGAACGCCCATTAATTTATTAGAAGCCATTGCTTTAGGTGTCGATATGTTTGATTGCGTGATGCCTAGCCGTAATGCCCGCCATGGCTTACTTTACACCTGGGAAGGAACCATTAACATCAAGAATGAAAAATGGGCCAAAGACTTTTCTCCACTCGATCCAAGTAGCAAAGTATGGGTTGATCATGTTTATACCAAGGCCTACTTGCGCCACTTGATTAAAACGAGTGAATACCTTGGAATACAAATCGCTACTATTCATAATTTGGCATTTTACTTGGAACTCATGCGTGTAGCGAGAGAGAAAATAGCTTCAGGTGAGTTCGTTTCTTGGAAAAACCATGTGGTATCTAAACTCGGCCAAAGGCTTTAAAATGCTTAAACTCATAGACCGATACATCATCAAAAAATTCCTCAGCACGTTTTTTTTCATGCTGGGCCTCATTATGCTGTTCTCAGTGGTTTTTGATATTTCTGAAAAACTAAGTGAGTTTATCTCGAACAAAGCACCGCTTCAAGAGATTTTTTTTAAATACTACGTTACATTTATTCTTCATTACGGGAATACCTTTTCTTCAATGATTATTTTTTTATCGGTCATTTGGTTTACCGGAAAAATGGCGCAGAACACTGAAATTATTCCAATTTGGTTCTCTGGTAGACCAGTTGCAAGATTTCTAAGACCCTACTTTATTGGTGCCACAATTATCACGATTTTATCATTATTACTTAATCACTTAATTATGCCGCGCACCAATAAAATAAGATTGGCCTTTGAGGAGCGTTATTACCGCGATGTACTTACCGTCAATAATTACCAAGCAGAATATCCGGGAAATGAATTGGTTTATTTTTCCAATTATGCCGCCCAAGAGCAGCGCATCAATGACCTCACCATTCAAAAGTGGAGCAAAGACAATCAACCTATCTATTTTTTAAGGGCGCGCTTTGCCAAAAATAAACCGGGGACCGACCAGTGGGAGCTAACTGATTACTACGAGAAAGATTATACCTTTCCAAAAGCCATGCTCAAACATGGCCAACATAAAGACACCACTTTAAAGTACAGAATTGAAGAGATGGCCCAGCGTGATAATGCTGCTCAGGCACTCACTTTTACTGAGCTGACTACCGCAATTCAAAGAGAGAAACTGAAAGGTTCAAAACTTGTTCCGGATTTTGAAATTGAATTGCATCAGCGAACCGCTTTTCCTTTTGCAACCTATATCCTGACGATCATTGGTGTCTCAGTCGCTTCACAAAAGAAAAGAGGTGGTCAAGGATTGAATATTGCTATTGGTTTGATTTTTATTTTCGTCTACATTTTTGCCATGAAAATGCTTACGGTTGCAGCAGTTAAGGTCGGATTCCCCACTTTTTGGTCTGTATGGTTACCAAATGCCATTTTCGCATTGATTGCGTTTGTTTTTTACCGCAGCGCTCAAAAATAAGCGGTCCATTTTCCTAAAGTCAAATGCAAGCCGTCTTCGGCGCTAGCCACATGCGAATGAATTTTTCGTGCCTCGATTAAATGTTGGTTCGAGTCATCGTAACGAGAAGAAAAATGCCCTAATAATAAATACTTGCATTCGGCTTTTAGCGCCTGCTCTGCCGCTTGCTGAGCAGTGGAGTGAAAAGTGACTTTGGCCCGCTCAAGGTGCTGCTGGGTAAAGGTTGCTTCGTGATAAAGTAGATCTGCTTTACGAATGGCATCAAGGTAATTTGGACTTGGTTTGGTGTCGGAGCAATAGGCATAACTGTAAACGGCTGGCGGGGGAAGGGTATAGTCTTCGAAATCGTAAAAAATACCATTTCTTTCAATTGAAATGCCTGCTTTTAATTTAGGTAAATCTTCAATCAATAGACCCGAGTCGGCAATAGCTTTTTTGTCGAGATTGCGTGGTTTGGGTTTTTCATTGATACGGTAACCGAGTGTTGGAATGCGGTGTTTGAGCGCAAATGCATGAATTTCAATGAGGCGGTCTTCAAAAATAAGTTCCAGTGGGCCCGGTGTTAATTCATGGAAACAAAGATCAAACTGCAGCGGATGCCCTCCGGCAGCTAGCATGGCACTGATGAGTTTTTCTAGTCCTGGTGGGCCAAAAATATGTAATCTTTTATCGCGACCCAATAAATGTATGGTGGAAAGCAAGCCGGGCAGCCCAAAAAAATGATCGCCGTGTAAATGTGAAATCAGGATGATTTGAATTTTTTGAAGTTTGAGTCCAAACTTGCGCAATTGTTGCTGTGTACCTTCACCGCAATCAATTAAGATATGGCGTTCATTGCAATTGACATACTGCGCAGTGGCTTGTCTTTTACTTGTTGGGAGTGCGGCCCCTGACCCGAGAATGTGGATATCAAAACTCACTTGGCTAGCAAGTCTAACGCGGCTTCTGTTGAAGAGCCAATGGTCAGTACTTTGTCGAGCTGAGCGATTTCAATGAGTTTGAGTACACTAGGCTGAAGACCAGTAAGTGCAAATTTGCCATTGGTGTCTTTGCAGAGTCTGTTGGCTATTAATACCGCAGATAGACCCGAAGAGTCGCAGTATTTAGTTTGAGACATGTCCAAGACAATATAATTGCTGCCTACTTTGTTGAGCTGTAAAAAATGTGCCTTGAGTTCAGGAGCATTACTGGCATCTAGTTTTTCAACTTTTGTTCTCACGACAACAATTTGACCCTGAGGATCCACAGAAAAGTTCATAGCAAGGATTTGCTCAAAAATAGCTAATTTATCTTTCGATTTTAGCCGCGAGCAAATAAATTACAGCCATGCGAATCGCTACGCCATTTTCAACTTGGTCGAGAATGATACTTTGTTTGGAGTCTGCCACATCGGAACTGATCTCAACACCGCGGTTAATTGGGCCAGGGTGCATGATGATAATTTCTTTTGACAAACTGTCAAGTAAGGCTTTGTCGAGGCCAAAAAGGGAGGCGTATTCGCGCAGAGAAGGAAAGAATTTGATGTCTTGACGTTCAAGTTGAATGCGAAGCATATTTGCGACATCGCACCATTCAAGCGCTTCTCTTAAGTTGTGTGACACCTTGACTCCAAGTTGGTCGATGTGTTTTGGGATAAGCGTACTTGGGCCACATACCATTACTTCTGCACCGAGTTTTTGTAGGCAATAGATATTGCTGAGTGCGACTCTTGAGTGCAAGATGTCTCCGACGATCACGACTTTTTTTCCTTCTACCGTACCAAGCTTTTCTTGAATAGAAAATGCATCGAGTAAAGCTTGAGTGGGGTGTTCGTGGGTGCCGTCACCCGCATTGACAACCCGCGCTTTGATTTTTTGAGAAAGAAACTGAGCAGCCCCTGGATTGGGATGGCGCATCACCACCATATCCACTTTCATTGCAAGGATGTTATTTACCGTATCGACTAGTGTTTCTCCTTTTTTGACGGATGAACTTGCGGCACTGAAATTGACGACGTCTGCAGAAAGCCGTTTTTGTGCAAGCTCAAAAGAGAGTCTAGTGCGTGTTGAGTTTTCAAAAAAGACATTTGCTATAGTGATGTCGCGCAATGATGGTACTTTTTTAATGGGGCGGTTGATCACTTCTTTGAAGCGAGCAGCAGTCTCTAAAATGAGTTCGATGTCTTGACGCGTGAGGTCTACGATGCCGGTGAGGTGATCAACGCTGAGCTGCTTCATTTGCTTCTTTTGTGAATAATAATACCTGATCTTGTCCTTCAATTTCTAACCACTCGACAGCTACTCTTTCGGTACTAAGCGTGTCAACTGTTTTGCCGATGTAATCCGCCTGTATAGGGAGGTCACGGCTGAATCTTCTGTCGATGAGTATTAGAAGCTGCACTTGTGAAGGACGGCCAAAAGTGAGTAATGCATCTAGACCAGCCCTGATGGTTCGGCCTGTAAATAATACATCGTCGATGAGGATAATGCGCTTGTTTTCGATGGAAAAATCGATATTGGTTATGCTTGGGAGCAATGGTGTTTCTCTACGACGGAAGTCGTCTCGGTGAAAAGTAATATCTAGATTACCCGCCTGAATGGTATGACCAAGAATGGATTCGAGTATGTTTTTGAGACGAGTAGTGACGTGAATTCCTCTTGGTTGAAGGCCAATTAGGATGGAGTTTTGGAAGTCGCTGTGGGTCTCGATAAGTTGATGGGAAAGGCGTTTGAGCGTCAGTTCGAGCTGGGTGGCATTGAGGATGACTTGCTTTTCCATTTTTGCAAAGATACGCTAAAAAATCTTTTTTTGGTCAGGTAAATCTGAGAGTAAGAAAAAACTACCCGTTATCCAAAGCAAGTCATCGATTCCCATTTGTTTTTGGATGTCTTGAATTGCCACCGCTAAATCAGCATAAATGGTCTTGATACCCAATGCTTGCCAGTCTTGTATTGTTTTGCTTCTGGGATTAGAGAAAACACAGGCCGCGACGATTGCTTTTGGTGGAAAAAGCGACAAAATCTCAGCAGCGTCTTTGTCTTGTGACGCCCCGTATAAAATGAAAAGTCGCCGTTTGACTTGTTTGATAATGAGTGGAAGCGTTGCATTTATTCCGGCCGAATTGTGCGAAACATCTATCACGATTTTAGGCTCCTCGGCAATGACTTGTAAGCGCCCAAAAAAACCTGTATGTTGCTTTAAATGCTGAAGTGCTGACTTTATTTGTTTTTCATTGAACTCAAAATCAAGTTTTTTCAATGCCAATAAAGCCGTTTGTAAATTTTTCTTTTGATACCCATCTACAGGTATAGTTTCAATGTTTAGTTCAACGTCAGTTGCAAAGTAGATTGGAGCAGAAACGGCAGTTGATTTTTGTATAAAAACGCTTTGGGTGAATTCATTTTTTTCACCGATGACAACCGGCGTATTCGCCTTAATTATTCCTGCTTTTTCGGTAGCGATTTGCTGTAGTGTATCGCCCAGAAATGCTTGGTGATCAAATGCAATATTTGTAATGATGCTCACCTTTGGTTCAATGATATTTGTCGCATCTAAGCGCCCCCCAAGACCCGTTTCTATAACGATGTAATCACATTGCTTTTCTATGAAATAATCCAAAGCCATTGCAAACGTAAGTTCAAAAAAACTGGCATCTGTCTCGAGCTTGAGGGCTTGGTAACGTTTGCAAAATGCGATGACATGCGCTTGTGATATGGGTTCACCATTGACCCTTATTCTTTCTGAAAAATCAAAAATATGCGGTGAAGTAAATAGTCCAACTCGAAGGCCTTTCTCTTGGAGTAAACTTGCACAGTATGCAGCCGTGCTGCCTTTGCCATTGGTGCCTGCAATATGGATACTCGGTATTTTATTTTGCTCGATGTGCAATGTTTCGAGCAAGGTGATTACGCGCTCTAATCCAGGTTTGTATGCTTGCGCACCTAAATTTTGATAAGCAGGAAACCGCGAGAAAAGCCATTCTACCCAATTTGCATAGTTTGGTTCCATTTAGAGCAAAAGAAATGTCAGAACTCCTCCTATATAACCGGCCAAAGCAACTAGAGAGAAGCGCTTGAGATACCAGCCAAAACCAATATTTTCCATTCCCATTGCCACCACCCCGGCAGCAGAGCCAATGATAAGAATTGAACCACCTGTTCCGGCGGTATAAGCTATAAAATGCCAGGCATCTGCATCCATTGCATCTTTGAACATCCCAATACTCGCTGCCACGAGTGGCACGTTGTCAATGACAGCTGAGGCTATGCCCAGAATGGATATATAGAGTTCCTTGGAAATACCTGCTGCTAAAACATTTTCACCCAGCTTTTCAATCATGCCGAGTTGTTCCATTCCAGCGACGGTCATGAGTATGCCAAGAAAAAAAAGGATAGAAGGCATTTCTATTTTGGACAAGGCCTTGAGGGTGGGGCCAACGTGTCCACCCTGTTCATTTAAAGAACTCAAATTCAGTTGTCGTTTACTTAATAACTCTCCTATGATCGCGAAGATGGCTAGCGAAAACATCATGCCCATGTAGGGCGGAAGGTGGGTAACGGTCTTGAAAATGGGTACCAATATGATGAGCCCGAGTCCACTCAATAATATGATATTTGAAACCCTCGATTTATGAATATTTTGGCCCGTTGAAATGGTTTGTTTAAAAATTTTGATGCGCGATGCAATGAGTAGTGGTATAGCTAAATTGATTACCGACGGCAAGAAAATATTTTCGATGATTCCCAGTGAACTCACTTTACCCGCAATCCAGAGCATGGTGGTGGTGACATCGCCAATTGGTGACCAAGCCCCACCTGCATTGGCGGCAATGACTACAAATCCCGACATCCACATGCGCAATTCCCTCTTGGCAACCATTTTACGCAGTATGGAAATCAAAACAATAGTGGCAGTCAGGTTGTCTATGATTGCAGACAAAACAAAGGTAAGAATAGAGATGACCAACAAAAGCTGATAAGCTGTTTTTACGCGAATCAAAGACTGGACAGCCTTGAAACCATCAAAATAGTCAATCATTTCGACAATAGCCATTGCGCCCATTAAAAAAATGAGGATTTCGGTTGTCTTGCCAAAATGATGCAGCAGTTGTTCTGTCATCAAATGCTGATCAGGACTCCAAAACGAAATGATTGCCCATGTAATAGTCATCATGAGCAATGCAGGTATCAGTTTATCGATACGCAATGCATGTTCTAAACTTATGGCTGCGTAACCAATGATAAATATGAGTACAATAACTAGCGCCATAATTTGGTTTTAGATGAGTTGTTTCAAAGCAATTTCAAATGCGGTTTTAGCAATGCCTCTTTGATGAGGATTGTCGTGGTGCGTTTTTTCTAGTGCCTTGAAAATGGTATGACTTGCATCTTCAAAAATAGCAGCATCTTCGAGCTGCTCTAAATCTGAGCTCATGAGAAAAGCAAATACTCTAGCCATACCACAATTGGCAATAAAGTCCGGTATGAGCGCCAATGAAGCATCTGCTTTTTCAGCTATAGGACCAAAGAAAATTTCTCGATCGGCGAAAGGCACGTTGGCACCTGAAGCAATGACTTGTACACCGGCGGCAAGTAGCTGATCTAGTTGCTCTTCGGTGATTATGCGGCTACCTGCACAAGGAATAAAAATATCAGCAGGTGTGGACCAAAACTTGGAATTGACCGTTTCATAACTAAACATTTCAGGTGCATTGAGTTCGTTTCCATTTTTCTGGATGAAAAGTTCGCGAATCTGCTCAAAACTATAGCCTTCGTCTTGAATAAGGCCACCAACCCGGTCAATGATTCCAACTATTTTGGCACCTTTTTGAGCCAAGTAATAGGCTGCTGCTGACCCTACATTGCCCCAACCTTGAACCAATACGCGTTTTCCCGAGAGCTCACCACCCCAAATTTGGTAGTAATGGGCAACAGATGCCGCAACACCATAACCTGTGATCATATCTGCAACCACATAATTTTGGGATAAATCAGGGCTATATATAGCGTTTTCTATAATTTTTGAGACCCCTCGTTGTAATTGACCGATGCGGTTGATTTTTTGGCTGTCATTGGGTTTGAAATGGCCATTAAAGACACCTTCTTGCGGATGCCAAACGCCATATTCTTCGGTAATCGGAATGACTTCATGAATTTCGTCTACGTTGAGGTCTCCACCCGTGCCATAATAGCTCTTCAGCATAGGTGAAACAGCTGAAAACCAACGCTTTAGAACCTCTTTTTTTCTTGGGTCTTTAGGGTCAAAATTAATTCCAGATTTGGCGCCACCAATTGCCGGTCCGGCAACAGTGAATTTGACTTCCATTGTTTTGGCCAAGGACTCAACCTCTCGCTTATCGAGGCCAACACGCATACGGGTTCCGCCACCTGCAGCACCGCCTCTTAATGAGTTAATGACCACCCATCCTTCGGCATCGGTATGAGGGTCTTTCCATTCAAATACAATCTCAGGTCTTTTGTTCTCAAATTTGGAGAGTAATTCTTTCATTGATAAATTTATTTTCAGCGAGGTAAAGTTACCATTTTTAGACGGGAAGCGGGGATTTTTCAACTGAGCAATCCTTGGAAATCGTGTAAAATCCCACTGCGTAAGGCACTTGCTGCCCCAGTAACTGTGGCGATAGTCGTTGGTTCATTCCTTAGAAAACGTGCGCCCAAAAATGCAAATATGATCGCTTCTTTATAATTGATGATTGCCTCTTTGGGGATTACCAGTTCGCCGGTATAAGCGTTTCGCAATAATTCGATAAAGAATGCATTGAATGCGCCGCCTCCGGTCACATAAATTCGCTTGAGTTCAAGTCTTTCAAATTCTTGTACGCACAGTGTTTTTAGTACCTCAAGATGCGTTCTCAATTTATCAGCAACATTCAGTTTTTCAAATGAAGGAAGATAATGTGCCTCTAGCCATTCAGTCCCCAATGATTTTGGCCCGCTTTGAGTAAAAAAATCGAGTTGAAGTAGGTATTCAAGTATGATTTGATCAATTTGACCCTTACGTGCCAAATCGCCATTTGCATCATATGATTGACCAATTGTATTCATCCATCGATTCATAGGTAAGTTGGCCGGCGCAATATCAAACGCAAGTGTCTTTCCATGAATTTGTGTTGAGATATTTGCAAAGCCGCCCAGATTAAGAAAACCGTCGGCAAAAGCAGCGAACAGGAGTTGGTCTCCAAGTGGAACCAATGGCGCTCCCTGACCTCCTGCACTTACATCTAATTGTCTGAATTGATCTATAACAGGAATTTTAGTGAGGTAATTAAGCGTAGTTCCGCAACCTATTTGTGTTGTATAACCCAAGTCTGGGCGATGAAAAATAGTTTGGCCATGCGAGGCAATGGCGTTGATTTGCGCTCTGTCAATTTCAAATTCGTTGATAAATTGCTCGACACAACCTGCATAGAAAACCGCGAGTTGTTGATCGAGTTCAAAAATTTCCTCGGCTCTCAATTTAAAAATGTTGGAAAGACGGTCAAAAGTTGCTTTGGGTAATGGAAAGGTTTTGCAATTAAACAGCTGAAAATCAATATGTTTATCCTCTGAAAAATCAAAGCGAACGTGTGCAATATCAAGGCCATCTAAGGAGGTACCAGACATTAAGCCCAGGAGCTGTATATTATTGTTCGGAATTGTTTTCAAGAATATCTGAATTGGTTTATTTTTGTCAAAATTAAAATAAATCAGTCAACATGAATTTTGAACTCACTGAAGAACACCTCGCCGTAAAAGAAGCAGCCCGCGATTTCGCACAAAACGTCCTTAAACCAGGTGTCATTGAACGCGATAACCTCCAAAAATTCCCAGCCGAAGAAGTCAAGCAGCTCGGTGAATTGGGCTTTATGGGCATGATGGTCGATCCAAAATATGACGGTAGCGGCATGGATACCCTTTCCTATGTTTTGGCGATGGAAGAAATTTCTAAGGTCGATGCTTCTACATCCGTTTGCATGTCAGTGAATAACTCACTGGTCTGCTGGGGGCTAGAAACATTTGGTTCAGAAGAACAAAAACAGAAATACCTCGTGCCACTCGCTAAAGGTGAAAAAATCGGTGCATTTTGTTTGTCAGAACCTGAAGCGGGTTCTGATGCTACCTCACAGCGCACCACAGCCGTAGATATGGGAGACTATTATTTATTAAATGGCACCAAGAACTGGATCACAAACGGTTCTTCAGCATCTGTATATTTAGTGATTGCTCAAACCAATCCAGAGCTTGGCCACAAAGGAATCAATGTTCTTATTGTTGAGCGCGGCATGGAAGGCTTTGTCGTTGGCGCCAAAGAAGATAAAATGGGCATTCGCGGAAGCGATACCCACACGCTCCTTTTCAATGACGTTAAAGTACCGAAAGAGAACCGCATCGGCGAAGATGGCTTCGGCTTTAAATTTGCCATGAAAACCTTATCGGGCGGGCGTATCGGAATTGCCGCTCAAGCCCTCGGAATTGCCGCTGGAGGTCTAGAATTAGCACTTGCTTACTCTAAAGAGCGTGCAGCTTTTGGTAAAGAAATTTACAAGCACCAGGCCATTGCATTCAAACTTGCCGACATGGCAACCGAAATTGAAGCAGCACGCCTTCTCGTGTACAAAGCCGCACAAGACAAAGACGCTGGTCGCAATTACGACCAATCTGGCGCAATGGCCAAGCTTTACGCTTCAAAAGTAGCAATGGAGCAAACCGTAGAGGCTGTTCAAATTCACGGTGGCTATGGCTTTGTGAAAGAGTACCACGTAGAGCGCCTCATGCGCGATGCTAAAATCACGCAGATATACGAAGGCACCTCTGAGGTGCAAAAAATCGTTATATCGCGCGGAATCTTGAACGCTTAATTCTTTACCTATGCTAGCTCCTTTTAACCTCCAAAAATGGATAGACGACAATCGTCATGTTCTCAAACCACCCATTGCCAATAAAAATTTGTATAAAGAGGCCGGTGATTTTATTGTCATGGTGGTTGCTGGTCCAAATGCTCGAAAAGACTACCATTACAACGAAAGCGAGGAGTTGTTTTACCAAATAGAAGGAGATATCACCGTCCGTATTCAGCAACAAGGTCAGGCCAAAGACGTTATTGTTAAGCAAGGAGAAATGTTTTTGTTGGCAGCCAAAACACCACATTCGCCAGTCCGCGGTGAAAACACCATTGGTTTGGTTATTGAACGTGTCCGTAAAGGAACCGACTTGCAAGATGGCCTGATGTGGTTTTGTGAAAAGTGCAATAACAACTTACATACCTATCGTTTCCCTCTCGACAACATTGAAAGAGATTTTTTACCAAGATTTAAAGAGTTCTACGGTTCGTTACAAATGCGGACCTGTAACGCTTGCGGCCATGTGATGGAAGTAGATCCGAAATTTGTTTAAAAATTATCGAAATAAACAAAAAAAGCTATCCATTTGGATAGCTTTTTTTGTTAGAAAGTTTAGCGTTTATTGCTGAATGAAAGTCAGGCGGTGTTTGTCACCAGTTTGAAAAATTTCTTCTTCCAACACCATTCGCTTACTGCGTAATTCTTTGATACTATATTCGTGAACTGGATTAACGGTTGTGGTGTCAGCATAGAAGAAAACAGAGGTGTTGTCTTCGCCAAAAACCCAAGTACCGTGGCTATAGGTGCCTTGTATTTGCTCGAGTACATTGGTGTAATTAGAGATGGAATATGTACCATCTTTATCGATACTCATTTTGGTAGTAATACTGGCGTCAAACACGTTATTTCCGTTCAAGACATAGTCTGAAAGTTTCCAGTCGTTGCAGATTCTTGCTTTTCTGGTTTGAATTGAAAACGAGGGACCTTCGCTGAACTTAGTACAGCCAACAAGACCAATCGATAATAAAGAAAGTGAAATTAGAACAGCCTTCATTTTTGTTTTTTTTCAAATGTACTACTTTTTAGCCAATAAAAAAGCCGCAAAAAGTTGCGGCTTTATTTTTTTTGATTGAACGCGTTTATTGTGCGGTCCAAGTTTCAATAACGGTCTCCGTTCCATCTACCGTTCTAAGTTTCAACTCTTTGCTAGCAAGTCTTACGATTGTTTGAGTATATGTCCCTGTTAGACCATCAACAGTTGTGATTAGTTGTGTCTTATCATCAGAGAAAGACCAAGTACCTGTGTAATCATTAGAGTAATTAAAACCCATATAGTTGTAATTGATGAGCACGCTATACGTACCATCTTTTTGAATATTAATGGTTTGGGTAAGACCAGTAAGGGCATCTGGTGTTCCGTTAGTGGTTCGAGCGGTTAATTTCCAAGAGCCCGTTAATCGAGCAGTTTTCGAAGATAAAGTCAATGACGGACCTTCTTCGTATTTGCTACATGAAGTAAGTGTTGCTGAACTTACTGCGAGTGTGGCCAAGCCTACAAAAAATAGTTTTTTCATAATTTTCAAGTTTTAACAAAACTACGCAAAGACTTGAACATTCGCAATATCATGAGTAATTTTGTTTCATGAAACTAGTATTACTTCCGACGCTTCTATTTTTATTGATTTCCTGTTCCCAATCAGGTATAGAAAATAAAAAAAAGGAACAGCAATTTAAAATTTGTAAAAGTGTTGAAGCCAACACGATACAAGAAATTGGCGTAAAAGGAATGGTTTGCCAAATGGGCTGTGGTGGTACTATCCGTAAATCATTAAAAGAAACATGTGCAGTAGACCGTGTCGAGGTGAGCTACATCGATTCTTTGGAAGAACAAAAAATCAAAGTTTATTACAAAAGAGAGCGCATTGCTCCCCGACAAATGCTTGGCATGCTTGCAGACCTCAATGACAAACAATTTACAGTACGCCTGATCGGAGCACCACAAGATATTCAATGAAGTTACACTACAGACAACTAGGCCAAGGCAAACCGCTTATTATTCTCCATGGCCTTTTTGGTTTTTCAGATAACTGGCAAACCCACGCCAAAAAATTAGCTGAATATTTTCAGGTGACCTTAGTAGATTTGCGTAATCATGGGCATTCACCGTGGTCCGATGCCTTCAGTTATGCACTAATGGTGCAAGATCTACATGAACTCTTTAGTGATTTGAAAATTGCTAGTCCTATTCTTCTTGGTCATTCAATGGGTGGAAAGCTTGCGATGCATTATGACATGGCTTACCCAAATTTTCTTGATAAACTCATCGTGGTAGATATGGGAGTCAAAGCCTATCCCGCGCATCATGCACACATTTTAGCGGCTATTCATGCCATTGATTTAACGCAAATGACTGCCAGAAGTCAGGCCGAGGCCATTCTTCGTACTTTTGTTGATTCTGATGGCGTCAGACAATTTTTGTTGAAGAACTTGTATTGGGAAGACAAAGGAAAACTTGCCTGGCGCGTCAATTTTACGGTACTCGAAGCTAGCATGCCAGAAATCTTGAGTGCACTTCCATCAAATGAGTCCTTTACACCAGCGCTGTTTATCAGAGGCCTTTTGTCCAACTACATTCTCGATGAAGATTTTGATCAGATTGAAAGCTTCTATCCCGATACACAATTTGCATCCATTCCAGATGCCGGTCATTGGGTACATGCCGAGGCGCCAGATGCATTTTTAGATGTAGTACTGTCTTTTTGTTTAAGATAAAAAAAAGGGAGCCCGAGGGCTCCCTTTTGATTTTAGCTTGCGCAAAGATTAGTTGCGAATAGCAAGTTTCTTGCTAACAGAGGTTCCGTTTGCTGAAACATTTACAGTATACATGCCGCTGGTCAAAGCACTTGTGTTGATTTCAACTGCTTGTGTACCGTTAATACCAGACAATGTTTGTGTTGCAACAACCTTACCAGCCATATCAATTACATTGATTACAGCATCAGAAGTGTTTTTCACTGTGAAGGTTACGCTAGTTGCATTTGCAGCTGGGTTAGGCGCTACTTCAAGACCAAAAGTATTGTTGTTTTCTTTGATACCTAAAGCAGGATCGAAGTTCATACGCACCATTGGTTGAGATGTTGTGTAGTACCATGTGAGGTCTGTCATGTCGTAGTAAAAACATGTTTGTGCAGGAGCTGGGCCAGCCGTACCAACAACGAGGTCATTGGTTGCGCCGCCGTCGCCGTTAGAACCAGCAACAAGAAGATAAGCTTCACCTGCATTTAATGAGTAGTTACCACCTAGGAAAGAAAGTGTTACTTCAGCATCGATGTCTGCGTTTTGAAGCACGTATGGACCTGTTTCGTCAACGTAAAGGAAGTCGCCACTGGCTGGATCGATGGAATATAATTTGAGGTAGATTTCAGCACCTGGCTCTGCAGCACTGTGGATGTGAACAGAACCAGCACCGATATTGGTGTTGGCAAAAATATCGAAGATGTTACCAACCTCAAAGCCCATTCCGCTGTTGAATGATCCATTTAGTGCCGTTCCGTTGTCACGAGCATAAACATATGGATTAACAGCAACTGCTGCATAATTTGAAAGCGTATTGTTGGTTGCGTCTCCGTCATTATTGCCCATAGCTACTGTACCAGAAACTGAGATGGTTGCAGTGGCAGTGCCTGGGGTTAATGTAGTTGCACAAGCAAGAGTGTCTACATTTCCTACTAGAACTGGTGTTGCAGCAGAAGAGCTAGAGAAAGTACCTGCGTTTACGGTAAATACAGCGTCTTGCTGATCTAGTGCTCCGATGTTTTCTACAATTCCTGAAAATTCAATTTCAGTTACCTGAGACGCAGGAACTTTGTAGTATGCCAAACGCTCAGCCCAAAAACCAGTTGAACCCCAGTAAATTCTATTTAGTTTTAAGTCGTTTGCTTCAGGAACGTAAAGTTCAACGTCGTCAACTGCCCAATACCAACCCCAGTAATCGTTGTCATTATAGTAAAATTTAACTTTAACTTGTGAGGAACCTGCACACCACTGAGAGACATCAATAATCGTTACTTCAGGATTACCCGAGTTTTGGTTTGGTAATGAGTAACTTGTTTCGTTGGACATCTCATAATCGTGCCAAGTAACACCGTTGTCACCTGATACACTTACGCCGCGAGTGTCATGCCACCAACGAAAGTTGTGGTGGTATTTTAATTTCACTACACTATGCGCTGAACAATCAATTGTTCCAGACGTAGCGGTGGTGATGATTGGCGTACCGTCCATATCCACGGTATTATTTGCATCCGAGTTCACAAACAAAAATCCGTTTGCTGCAGTTGGCGAATTAAAAGGGCTAAGTGCGCTTACAGGAATTACATTTGGCGTATTAACGATATGCCATTGCTCTGGGTTAGAACCAGTACTAGCGATTGTCCAGTTAGCTGCAACTGAGAAGTTGTCTGACCAAATGGTGGTTATCTTTGCAATTTCGGAAGGCTTTTGCGCTACGCTAGATGAACCAACTTCAAAAGAAGCTTTTTTCTCTAGACGTGGCGCGTTGACGGTTTTCACTTGCGCGTGAAAAGTTCCAGCTGTCATGACGGCAAGAAACGATACGTAAAGTTTTTTCATTTTTGATTTTTTAGATAGTTCTTACAAATATAAGGAATTTTCAAAAAAAAAAAACTGAGTGCTAATGCGTTCTTGCAAATAAAAATTCGGCAAGTTCTTGCAGATCGTGTTTAGACTGCGTGCTCTCGATTTTCTCGAGGGCTGTAAGTGCTTTTGAATGATGGAGCGCCATCTTTTCTTCACAGTATAACTTGGCGCCTAATTTGGAGTAGAGTTTTTGTGTTTGCTCTATTTTTTCTAACGGGTTTTCAAGCTTTTCTGTTGTATTCAATGCCAACATAGCCTCTGTTGTAGCTACTTTTTTAGCATGAATTGACAGCAGTGTTTTTTTGTTGGCAAGTACGTCTCCACCAATTTGTTTACCAACCTGGGCACTTTCTCCGTAGAGGTCCAGTAGGTCGTCTTGAATTTGAAAAGCGAGACCAAGTTGCTCTCCAAATTCGTAAAGTAGGGCTTCGTTTTCTGATCCGGCTTTGCCGACGATGCCGCCCATTTGCAGTGCACAACCCAACAAAACCGACGTTTTGAGTCGAATCATTTCTATATATTCAGCTTCACTTACTTCTTGACGGAGTTCAAAGTCCATGTCCATTTGTTGGCCCTCGCAAACTTCTATGGCTGTTTTGTTAAAAATATCAAATAGTGCTTTGAAGATTTGGGCGTCGTACTTTGCCAAAAGTCCATAGGCCTTGACCAACAAAACATCGCCCGATAAAATGGCAATGTTTGGATTCCACTTGATGTGAACAGTTTGTTGACCACGTCGAAGCGGTGCGGCATCCATGATATCGTCGTGAATCAGAGAAAAGTTATGAAAATACTCCACACAAAGGGCGGCTGGCAAAGCTTTTTGAAAATCTGTATCGTATAACTTACAAGCCATCAGGCTCAGCATAGGACGCATGCGCTTGCCACTCAGCTGTAAAAAATAACGCAGGGGATCATATAAATTGGCCGGACCAAGCGGTAAGTTTTCTTGCTGTATGGCGTCTTCGAGTAAGGTGTTGTAAGTGGTTAAGACTTTCATTTATTTGCGCAGCAGTTGGAGTAAATAGGTTCCGTATCCGCTTTTAACAAGCCCAGAGGCCAAATGTTTGAGTTGTGCCGCATCTATGAAGCCATTTCTAAAGGCAACCTCTTCGATACAGCCAATTTTCAAACCTTGTCTCTCCTCAATTACTTGAACAAACTGACCGGCTTGCATTAAAGATCCGAAAGTACCGGTATCGAGCCAAGCCGTTCCTCTATCTAAGATAGCCACCTTGAGTTGTCCACGTCTGAGGTACTCGGCATTCACGTCCGTGATTTCATATTCGCCTCTTGCAGAAGGCTTTAAATTTCTCGCAATTTCAAGGACTGAATTGTCGTAAAAATAAAGTCCAGGGACTGCATAGTTGGATTTAGGTTGCTTTGGTTTTTCTTCAATTGAAACAACTTGGTTGCCTTGGTCAAATTCAACAACACCATAGCGCTCGGGGTCACTTACGTGGTAAGCATAAACGACACCGCCATCGGGGTTGTTGTTTTCCTTGAGTAAAGTATCCATTCCGACACCATAGAAAATGTTATCTCCTAAAATCAATGCAACTTTGTCCGTTCCAATGAAGTCAGCCCCAATAACAAATGCCTGAGCCAAACCGTTGGGAACCTCTTGAACAGCGTATTCAAAACGGCAACCAAGTTGGGCGCCGTTGCCCAACAATTTTTCAAAATGAGGCAAATCTGTTGGAGTAGAAATAATCAGGATTTCTTTTATGCCCGCACTCATTAGTATGGAAAGCGGGTAGTAAATCATGGGTTTGTCGTAAACCGGCATAAGCTGTTTGGAAACAGCCAAAGTAAGTGGGTGTAGGCGGGTACCAGAGCCGCCTGCTAAAATTATTCCTTTCATCATAACCAACGGAAAATATCGTCAAAAAGTCTTTTACCCCATGGGGTAGAGCCGTATTCTTTTTCAATTTTTTGTCTCAATTCTTCAATCGTGAAAACTTTATTTTTGCCAGGATTGAGTGCCAAATCTTCTTTTTTTGGTGGCGTTACATCTATTTTTTTTGCAAAATACACGATGCCGCCATCTTCTGTGGCAAGTCCGAGAATGGTGCCGGGTAAACCACAGAAACCTTCTGGGCCTGCAGATGACGTAAGCATTGGCGAGTACCACGCATACAAGCGCGTGCTATCATTTTTTTGGTAAATTGCTTTGCGACATTCGTAGCCGCAAATCGTGCGCTTGCTATCTGTAATTTTCCAAGTTCTATCCGGAAGACTATCTTGAACGTATACGTTTTGACCAAAAACGGCAAGCATCATGAGTTGGTTGCTACTCTTAAGATTCTGATAATATGCATTTTTGGTAGTGAGCCATGCCATTTCTTCGGGCTCGTTATTTGGATCCACCGCAAAATAAGAAGCGGTATCATTGAAATACAAATTGAACAATTCAATCCGGATTTTATTTTCTTCCGTGACAAAGCGTTTCATACGCTGGTCAGTAAAGCGTTTCTCTAGATTGGTTCTGCGTTCAAAAGTAATTTTGCCTGCATTTATGTATTCCGACTGTGCCCAGGTATGAAAACCGAGCAAAATGGCACTAATGCCACATACGAAGATCTTCTTCACGGGTTTTGTTGTTGTTAAATTTATAAGTTAGGCGAACTAAGAAATAGCGCGAGATGATGCGCGTGTAGTTATCAGTAATCATGTTGCTCGAAACCGTGCGTTGAAGGTTGAGGTTTTGATTGAGCATGTCATTAATTGACAAGCCAAGGATGAGATTTTCTGTTTTTAAGAATGCTTTTTGAAGTTCAGCATCGATGATCAAGAAATCTTTATTGAAGGCAGCGGCTCTACCGCGGTTGAGCGTATAGTTGATTTCCCATTTGAAACGGAAATGTGCAGGTAAGCGCCAGTCTCCGACCATTGAATAATTTTGAGTAGAGTAGGGCTGGTTAGAAAATGAATTCAATGTGGTTTTTGGAACTACGTAAGTGTAGTCTGTTCCGATGCTCAATTCGAGGCTATCAAGACTGAGTTCGATGGAAAAGGCTCCATTAAGGTTAGTAGTACTTGTGGTATTGAGTTGCCCATTGATGTAATTGTTATTGCGGAAATAGGAGGCATTCATACTTGGTTCGAAGGTAATTTTTCTATTCAGAATTGGATACCCCCCGCCAGCGTAGATGGTTGCAAACATATTTCCGTCTACATTGACGGTTTTTGAAATGGTACGTCCAAATTGATCAAAAGTGGTGCTGTTGCCAAAAGCGTTCTGAGTTAGTGTTGCATTACCTCCTGACCAAAGATAGCGGCCAGTCATGGCTTGCCAAATGTTGGCATTGAAGTTAAGCTGATGTTGGTAGTTGGGCTTGAGGTCGGGGTTCCCTTCTTGAATGCGATTGGGGTTGGTGTTGTCTCTAACTGGTTGAAGGTCGTTGGCGCTCGGAGGCGCTGAGTAGGTACTGTAGCGGATATTGATTCGCTTGGCCATACTTGGCTTAAACTGGTAAGAGAAATTGGGTAAAAAATTGTTGATGTTTTGATTGATCCCGACTCCTGAAAATTGATTGATGTTGTCAATTTGTATGTTACGGTAACCCATACCACCCGAAATGCGGTGGTTTTTGTAGAGGTAAGTTAAAATCATGGTACCGCGATTTTGTAGTCGTTGGTTATCAAAATCATTGGTAAAAAGGCTATCGATGACATCGAATTGGCCTGCTATGTTTGGATTATAGGTGTAACGTGCTTGTCCGGAAGAACCTAATTCAAGGAAATATTCTGTGGTGAGTAAGAAATTCTTTGAAAGTGGTTCAGTGTAGGTGAGGGTAGTGTAGTGTGTGGCACTTTTGTTTGTGTTGGTTTTACGTTGATTAACAACTGTATCAAAAACCAACGCATCGGTATTGGTGGTCAGTTTCCCCTCAGAGTCGTTGTCGTTGTAACGCAAAATGTATTTTGCCTCTAGCTCGCGTTCTTTTTTTCCAAACTTTCGTCGCAAAATAGCCTCTGAATTGCTGCTCATTCCTTTTGAGTCATATTGGTTATTGACGTTCGTCAGTAAATACGAAGCAAAACTTTCGTCTCGGAAATCATTGATGGCGGTGTTGTTTTGCTCGCCGTTATCGATGTGTACATTTGGCTTGATTTCTAGTTTGGTTAACGAGTCGATATCGATTTGCAAATTCATGTTGATGCGGTGTGAACTGCTCACAGTGAGATCACTTGTTGAGTCTTTGGTGTAGTACGAGCTATCCGCTAAAAAATATTGAGATTGGGAACTTGAATTGGCCTGTAGTCGGCTATCGTAATATGCGTAATTGAGGCCGAGTTTGACTTTTTCTGAAAGACGGTCGTTGTAATAGACGCCCGTTTTGAGGGTTTGCGGTATACCAGACCGATTGCCCCTTGAGTCGCGGTCCCAAAAATTTAGGCCGCTGTCGTTTTGTTCGTTTTCAAGGCCGAATTTGTTCATGTCTCTGAAGCCAAAACTAGACTTTGGTGTGTTGGAGGCCAACATGAAGGCGGAGATTTTCTGGGTTTTATTGAATTTATTGTAGAGGAGTTCAGACTCATAAAATGCTTTACCAGCGTCGCCTTGATTAAAGTCGGAGGCCGCCGAAGCTTTGCCGAAATAACCTCGCTTGGCTTCGTCTTTTAGTTTGAGATCGAGTACTTGGATTTTGTCGTCTTCACCGGCTGCGGCATCTTCGTTTTTCTTTTCGTAAACTTGAACGGACTCAACGCCATTCGCAGCAAGGTTTTTGGTTGCAATTGTTGGGTCCGAACCAAAAAACTCATCTCCATCTACCAATACCTGACTGATTTCTTTTCCTTGTGAGGTAATGCTGCCGTCGTCCTCAACTTTGATACCCGGCAATTTTTTAAGCAAGTCCTCGACTACCGCATTTTCTGCAACTTTAAAAGAGTCGGCCACAAAAACGAGGGTGTCGCCACTAAAATACATGGCATTTCGGTTGCGTGTCACGACCACATCTTTCACATCTTGTACTTTCGGATACATGCGAATGTCTGGCAGTTCAAAAGTAGATTTTTTTGCAGATCCCATTAAGTAAACACTGCGAGGTGTCCAATTGCTGTGTTCAATAAGCAACTGAAAAGAGTCGAGTGGAAGGTTGTTGATTTGGAATTCGCCATTGATGTTACTGCGCGTAAACGCAACCAAAACCGAATCGCGAAGATGGATGGCCATAATACTCGCTTGGTGTATGGGTTGGGTGCCAGAAGTATCCACCAAACGACCACTTACTTTCATGTTTTGAGCAAAAAATAAATTGGAGCCGAGTAAAAGGGTAAGGAGAAGGATAATTTTTATCATGAAATAAGTATCAGAAGAACATTATTAGACGTATAAACAGGGTAAAATGTTGCATTAGCGTTTTTCAATAGCAACTAAAACTTGGTATTGTAGGCCAGATGCTTCTTGAACTGGTTGGTGTTGAATGTTGAATTTCTGACCTTTGTACGCCTCTGAATTTTTTGAAAGGGCTTTGATGAGCTCTTCTTGGGGTGCATAGGCGAGGTTGGTAGAGTAGTTGTCGTTGCCGAATTGGACAAATTTCTTGTTGAATGCTTCGTCAAAACCTTGAAAATAAAGCTCAAAAAAGCCTTCTTGGTTTTGCATGTCCGACAAAAGCAAGAGGTTAGCTTGAATGGCTTGGTGGCGTTCATTTGGTAATTTGAACGACCTAAAAGGCGTGTTGTCAGGTTGGCCTTTGCGCGCTCTGGTATAACTTGCAATTGGTGACTGATTGGCGTTGTAGAACACAAAATACTCGGTTTGGGCTGCGTTACTAAGCGAGCTACGCAAGTTTTGTTCTTCCATACAAACCATACTCAATACTTCTTTTAAGAAATAAAAAGTCAAACTCAATTTTTTGCCATTTGTGTCTATGCGGTCAATCGTTGCTTTTAAAATTTCGTCGTCGGCATTCAAAAATGCACGAGACTCTATGGTAGCACCTGACTTATGCGTAAAAAATAGAGACGGTAACACCTTTAGATCTTTGCGCTGCTCAATTTTATCTTTGTAATTTAAGAAAGCGTCGAGCCCTTCAAATTTAGGTTTGAAAACAAGCTGAGCCGTTTTTGGGAAGTTGTCTTCTATGGTCTGGCGACATGAAAACAAACCTACACTCAGTAAGCAAAATAATAGAATGATTTTCACGAGGTAAAATTACAAATACTTCGCCGAAAGAATCTTATTTGAGGACGAAACTCAGCATTACTGCGACAAAACTCCGTAATTTTGGAGTATGGCAGTTGTACTTTGCATCGATTTTGGACTCAAGCGCAGTGGTTTGGCCATCAGCGACCCGAACCGCATCATTGCAAGTCCATTGGAAACCGTTGCCTCTGACACGCTAGAAGCTTGGCTAGAAGTCGAAATCCCGAAACGTCAAATTTCAGAGATCATATTGGGTTACCCGACGCGCCTCGATGGTTCTGATACCCACATCACCGAAAACATCCGTTTACTGAAGCAGGTCTTAGAAACGAAATTTCCGCAGCTGCAAATTCAGTTATTTGACGAGCGCTTTAGTTCCAAAATGGCCAGTTCTGCAATAGCTCAAATGGGTCACAAGAAAAAGAAACAAGATAAGGGCCTGATTGATCAAGTTGCAGCAGCACTCATTTTACAAGAATACTTGAGTCAAAGCTAATCCTTGTTAAATTTGCATTATGATTTTACCAATAGTTGCCTACGGAGATCCAGTACTGAAAAAAGAGGCTGAAGAAATTGATCAAAACTATCCCGACCTTCAAAAGTTGATTGACGATATGTTTGAGACCATGTACCATGCCAAAGGGGTGGGCCTAGCCGCTCCTCAAATTGGTAAGAGTATTCGGCTTTTTATTGTGGATGGAAGTCCGTTTGCTGACGAAGAAGAAGACGAGCCAGATCCAAAGGCAGCCGGAATTGAAAACTTCAAAAAAGTATTTATTAATCTGATTATCGAGGAAGAAAGTGGCGACAAATGGGCCTTTCAAGAGGGGTGCTTGTCAATTCCTGGCATCCGCGAAAATGTACATCGTCAAGAACGCGTGCTTGTTACTTACTACGATGAAAACTGGAATTTCCACGAAGAAACCTTTGAGGGCTATGCCGCAAGAATCATTCAACATGAGTACGACCACATCGAAGGTGTTCTTTTTACCGATCACCTCAGTCCACTCAAGAAAAAATTATTGCTTAAGCGCTTGGGAAACATCAGTCTAGGAGCCATTAGCGTGGATTACAAAATGAGTTTCCCTGGCAATAAAAAACAACGCATGATTTAATCATTTCGAATGAAAGCACAATTTCCTCTTTTTCTTTTTTCTATTTTATTATTTGCCGCTTGTCAGACCAATACGGCAGAACCAACACAACAAGAATCCTTGCGCTCGCGCATTACCTCTTTTGAAGATTCTTTAGCCAAACTGCAAAAAGACCCTAAAAAGGCAGCTCAAATAACGAGTCTAACGCAAATAGAACTCATCAACCGCCTAACGGCCTATAGCCGCAAATATCCAAAAGATGCCTTTAGTGCAGACTGTCTTTTTAAAACGCACATGATTTACGAAAACTTGCGTGCACACCAAGAGGCCAGAGCCTATGCTGATACCCTACTAGAGCGCTTTCCTGCTTACAAAAACCGTAAATTATTGCTAGAAAGTCTGGCAAGTTCTTACGATTTGAATACGCCAAGAGACACCTCCAAAGTGCGTTATTATTTTGAGTTATTGCTCAAAGAACCTGGCCTCAAGGCACAGCAAAAGAAGGATATAAAATCCAGGCTTGTACACCTTGATTTAACCTTCGAGGAATATATTTTAAAAGCCAACTAGCGTATTGTTGTGGTCTTTAAATCCGCAAAAAAAGCCGGATAAGATTTCGCTACGCTTTTCTCTTCGCTGAGATACTGGCCGTCATCACACAAAAGGGCAGCAATTGCGCCCGCCATGGCAATTCGGTGATCGTTGTGTGTATTGATTAGACTACTTTTTACTTGCCCAGTGCCGTGGATTTCAATGTAGTTTTTATTGATTCGAAATGCTACTTCCCAATTGTTTAGTGCTTCGCACATGGCCTTTAGACGGTCTGATTCTTTGTTTTTAAGTCGGTCAATTCCTTTGATTTGACTTGTACCAGCTGCTGCGCAAGCTAAAACCACGAGTACAGGAAATAAATCGGGTTGTTGGGTACAATCGAATTCAAAAGGATGGCATTGGCCAGTGGTTTCAACGTGTAAAATGCCCTCTTTCCATAGTACAGTGGCGCCAAATTTTGTGAGTGCATGAAGTATATTGCGGTCTGGCTGCCAACTTTCTGGATTGAGACCTACGAGCTCTATTTTTCCACCAATGGCGGCACCAACAAGAAAAGCCGCGACACTACTCCAGTCTCCTTCTACAGTTGCGTCGTCAAGTTGCAATTCTTGTGCTCCTTCAAAAAAATAAGCATTACCATTTTTTTGGTAATTGAATCCGGCTTGCTCCAAAACAGAGAGCGTCAGTTCTAAATAAGGCTTGCTCTTTAGGTTCTGGATTTCAATCTGCCATTTTCCTGGTGTAACGGCGGCCAAGAAAAACAAGCCAGAAATAAATTGCGAGCCTTGGCTACCGTCAACAACTAAGCTCTTTTGTTCGATTTGGCCACTTATTTCTATTGGCAATATACCGTTTGAATGTTTGACCTTTAAACCTAGTTGCTCGAGCAGTTGTATGGTACTAAGGTGTTCACGCAGTTTTAAGGTGCCTGTTCCGTTTAACGAGTATGCGCTGTAGAAATGGCAACCCAAGAAAGCCAAGCTGCGTAATGCAAAAGCGCTTTCGCCAAGGTAGAGTGCACCATGTTTTTTTGATGAATCATTTTTGATCTGGTCAATGGCTGATTGCATGGCGCATGAATCTTTGTCTTGGCCGAGATTGTGAATTTGGAGTGGAGATTTAGTCAAGCTACTCAATAACAACAGTCGCTGTCCATGACTCTTCGATGGTGGGGCAAGTAGTTTTCCGCAGAGTGCTTTGATTTTAATATGCATCGGTTTGGTCACTAAGTAAGGCGAGTTGGATACGAATAGACTCTTCGTGGAGCATTTTGATAAAGTGTTCTGCAAATTCCGGAGAGAGCCCCGAATTGAGCGCTTTTTCAATAGTTGATTTGAGCGTTTCCTCCCAACGCTGAACTTGAAGAATTGGGCTATTGTTGTTGCGTTTTAGCGTTCCTATTTGTTTGGAAAGTTCCATACGCTCTTGCAAAAGCTCTAATAAGCCTTCGTCGATTATACTCAGTTTGTCCCGAAGCTCTGCCAAATCGTTTTGTGCACGGTCGTTTTGAGAACGCGGCTTTAAATTGTGCAATAATTCCTTCAATGAGGCGGGCGTTAGCTGTTGTTTGGCATCAGTAAGCGCAACAGTAGGGTCGTGGTGGGTTTCGATCATGAGCCCGTTGTAATGTAGATCGAGCGCTTGTTGAGCAAGTGGCGCAATGAGGGCTGCGCGTCCACCAATATGCGATGGATCCATTAGAAGCTGTAGGTCAGGTCGGGCTTGTTTAAGGTCAATGGCAATTTGCCAATGCGGGTTATTACGGTATTTGGTTTTTTGATAAACCGAAAAACCACGGTGTATTGCGCCTATAACTTTTACGTTGTGGCGTTCTAGTCTTTCAATTGCGCCTAGCCAAAGTTTAAGGTCTGGATTGACTGGATTTTTTACCATCACAGGAATTCCTGTGCTTTGCAGCGCTTCTGCGAGTTCTTGGACTGTAAACGGATTGACTGTAGAGCGTGCACCAATCCAAAGCATATCTAATTTCTGTGCTGCGGCAGCCCTGATGTGGTCGGCAGTAGCTACTTCTGTACATATTTTAAATCCGTATTGTTTGCGGACATCGACAAGCCATTCTAGACCGATATCGCCAATTCCTTCGAAAGCGCCAGGCTGGGTTCGGGGTTTCCAGATTCCTGCCCTAAAATAAGAAAGCGGAAGGCCTTTGAGGCCTTCCGCTGTTTGAATGACTTGTGCATGCGTTTCGGCCGAACACGGCCCTGCGATGAGGCTGTCGAAGAGATCCGGACGCATGAGAATTATTATTTAGCGTAATTGACTGCGCGCTTTTCGCGAATGACAGTTACTTTAACTTGACCTGGATAGGTCATTTCGGTTTGAATTCGCTGTGAAATCGTGAAAGAAAGTTCTTCTGCGCGTTGGTCAGAGACTTTCTCGGCTTCGACGAGTACACGCAGCTCACGGCCGGCTTGAATGGCGTAAGCGCTGCCCACGCCGTCGTATGATAAGG